>JAESGF010000132.1_pt1 | contig 59983 bp, 59 predicted proteins | sample 9269621 | NCBI WGS metagenome assembly JAESGF01 (sample SAMN14515066, study PRJNA621663) | algae metagenome | isolation source: Tolypothrix carrinoi HA7290-LM1 and co-occurring heterotrophs from dry rock... | place: USA: Makauwahi cave, Kauai, Hawaii | collected 2011-01-06
TAGCATATATGGAAATTATTTCGTTTAGCATCTAGCCCTCCTTATTTTCTCTTCTTGGAGGGCATTTTATTGCTTTACTGTCCCAAAGCGATCGCCTAAATCAATAACTAGCAACTTAGGTTATTATCTGAATAATCAGATATAGAAACAAAATTCTCGGCTGCATCTTTAATAAAACCAGCTACAGGTACAGCAATCAGCAATCCTAACAACCCACCGATATAAGTTCCTACCAGCAAAGAAACTAACACCCAGATTGGTCTAAGTCCTGTGAAACTACCTAAAAGACGGGGAGCGATCGCTTGGTCAATTAACTGGTCAACTACAACAGATGCAGCTAAAACCTTCGCTGCTAACCAAAAATCATGTGACGCTATTATTAAAATTACAACCGCAAGACTTACTACATCACCAAAAGGAATTAAACTCAAAATTCCCACTCCCAAACCAAAGAGTAAAGCAAAGGGAACTTTCAGAAGCAAAAACACTATTGTCAGTGAAACTCCCATCAGCAAAGCCAAAGCTACCTGACCAATCAAATAATTTTGAAAATTTTTATGAATCGACTGGCTTACCTTCTGACCAAAACTCCAAGGTAACTTTTTAAATATCCCATCCCATATTCTCTTGCCATCAGCTAAAAGATAAAAAGTTAGCACTATTGTAATTAATGCTTCAGAAATACTATCAATAGCATCTAAAATAACGCTAAAAATTTTGTCTCCGATAAACTCCAACTCGTTAGGCAATCGGTGTGTTATTTGCGTAAATATTTGACTAAAATTTACTTTTAAACTGTGATTTATAGCCCAATCATTTAAAATATAAAATTTTTGCTTATTAGAATCAATCCATTGCGGAAGCTGTTTAACCATTTCATGAAACTGCTCTAATACAATCGGAACCAAAATAAGACCCAAAGCAGCTAAAATTATAATAGTAGAGAAAAAAACTAATCCGATGGCATAGCTACGCTTAACTCCACGTTCCTCAAGAATTGAAACGGGGTAATTCAAAATGAATGCTAGCAAAGTTGCCAAAACAAAAGTTGTCACCAAAGGTTGAAAATATTGAAAAACTCGAAATACTAGCCAACCATTGAGAAAAATTGAAGGAAATATCAGCGTTATAACTAACCATTTAAGTAGTTGATTGAGTGAAACAGTCATAATTAATTTCAAATTAGCAGATTTAGGGTGAGCATTGCCCATCCTACAAATTTTAGGATATAAAAGCACAGATAATTATTGAGTTTGCTCACATTTTGAAGAATGCACGTTTTCGCCGTGCGAGGAGCGCGCACGCTACAAAGAACAGGCGCTTTAGCCTGCGAGCAACGCGGGCACATAGACAAAGCTTGTTTAGGCGATTGAAATCGCAGCTACACAGACAAAACCCTAGATTTTTCTAGTCCGCGTAGGCGGACTTCGTTCGTTTAGCCGCGACTTCTAGTCGCCAGGGCTTTATGCTTCTTTCAAAGCTGAAAATTGCTCATCATTTATCCGTCCAGCCTGATACAGCGTTTGTGTAATTTCGGAAATAGTTAAAACCGCATGACCTTGATAACCATTTTCTCGTAATCTATCTTTTACGCCATGTTCATGGTCGATAAAAACTACAATATCATTCACATTTAATCCTGCGGATTTTAACTTTTCTGCCCCTTCCATAACACTTTTACCGCTGATGAGAATATCATCAACTACCGCAACTGTTTCCCCAGGATGAAAATCACCCTCAATTACCCTGCGGGTTCCGTGTGCTTTCACTTCTTTACGAGGAAAAATCATCGGACATTGAAGACGCAAAGATAAACCAGTAGCAGTAGGCAAAGAACCGTAGGGAATACCTGCTATCCTATCAAAATTTAGCTTGACCAAAATTTCTTCATAAGCGATGATAACTTGATTAAAAACTTGCGGATTAGAAATTATTTTGCGTAAATCGACGTAATAAGGAAATGTGGCTCCCGATGCTTGGACATAGTTGCCAAATATAATGCAGCCGATATCATAAAGTTGCAAAATTAAATCTTGTTGCGGATGTTGATCCAAAAAACAAACATCTGGCAACCATAAAGAACAGCTAGAAACATCTTGGATAATTTCAGTTTTTGCTTGATTAATTTGGGCATTTAAAGACTGAACTTCTTGAGATAATTCTGTTGAACTCAACATATCTTGAGGAACAGGAATCAGCAAACCTTCACCATTAGTATTCAAACCAGCCGCTAAAACTTGATTAAGATTGCCACCTTCTGCCCAAATACTACGAGCCATGATAATTCGTTCTGGCGCATCTGCTCGAATGCGGGCGAAAATATCAGGCTTTGTTGTTCCCACTTCTAAACCTAATTGTTCTGGAGTACCCCAATTTTTTGATTCTTTTACTACTTGCAAATAAAAGGGTGTTTCCGCTGTGGGAAATTGCTGTAAAGGTTCTGCGGCTGAATTAGAAGTACAACATAAAACAAATACCGCCTTACCAGGATAAACCAAAAACGGTGCGACATTATCTTGTCCGGCATAAGGACTGAGAGTAATTGCATCCACATTCCATTTACTAAACACAGTGCGGGCAAAAATTGTGCTGGTATTTAAATCACTGTGTTTTGCATCTAAAATAACTGGAATGTGAGCGGGGATAGATGCTAAAGTTTTTTGCAGCAATTCTAAACCAGGAATACCCAAAGCTTGATAAAAGCCGAGTGTCGGTTTATAAACGCAAACTTGTTCGGCTGTTTCGGCAATAATGAATTGCAACCAATCCCACAAACTAGAGATGATATCATCAGAGGCGTAGCAAGCAGGCATCATCTCTGGATTGGGATCAAGCCCGACAAATAGTAAGCTTTGATTTTGGGCGATCGCCTGACTCAATTTATCAAAAAAGTTCATATTAAATATTTAAAACATCACAAACCAAACTAAGTTATGAGTTATAAATTCATAACTCATAACTCATAACTTTCTACAACCCTCCATACCATTCATAACCCTGGTCTTCCCAGTAACCCTTCATCGGCGATAAATAACTAACCAAAGTAACTTTAGTCACCCACTTACTCTGCTTATAACCAAGTTTAATTGGCGAAGCTAAACGCAAGGGGGCACCATTTTCAACTGGCAAAGGTTCGCCATTTTTCTGATAAGCTAACAAAGTCTGGGGATGCAATACTGAAGCAATATCCCAACTTTCGTAATAACCATCAGCAGATTTAAAGTAAGCAAATTTGGCATTCGCTTTAGGTTGGGCAAGAGCGACAATTTCCCGCAGACGTATACCACCCCATTGCACAATCGCTGCCCAACCTTCAACACAAACGTGACGAATAATCATGGAAGTTAGCGGCAAAGCCTGAATATCTGCCATACTCAAGCTAAGAGGATTGTTGACATCACCATCAACAATTAATCGATATTTTGCTTGGTCAATAATTGGATTACCTTTGAAACTATTAACTAGCAACTCCTTAGGTTTAATATCACTCTTGGAGAATTCAGGTACAGGCTTTTGGGGATTAAATAATAATGTTTCCACCTTCTGATTCAACGGTTCAGAAACTTTGTTCACAACATCACTAAATAGCGGTGCGCCGCAACCACTAAGAAGAAAACCCATACCAGAAATGCCGGAAAATTGTAAAAATCTCCGGCGTGTTAATTCAGAACGAGGTACGCGAATTAAATTCATAAAATTAGTCCTTTGTTATTTGTCGTCAAATAGTCTATTTATCCCCTCACCCTACCAAAACATCGATTCAGTCAACTGTTCCCCTCCAGCTTTGCGCCCTAACTGCCAGTGAATTAATACAAACAGGATAACGCTTGGTACTGAAGAAAAGTGAACAATTCTTAATGCTGACCAACTGCCAAACATATCAACAATCCAGGAAAATTGAGCAGGTTTATACATGCCTATTCCTGTAAGTAAAGCCAGCAGCAGGATGGGAATAATAGCTGTATAAACGATGCGATGCCAAGCATAACTTAAACGCTTGGAGTTTTGAGTTTTTTGTAATGCTTTGATATCATTTATATTTACAAACCGATGTCGCCAGCGGCGGGTAATTAAAACGTAAATCCCATACCACAAAAGATTCAGCGAAAATAACCACATTCCCGCAAAATGCCAATGTCTGCCTCCGGCAAGCCAACCTCCTAAAGTAAATAGAGGGGGAATATGTAAACCTGCACGTCCGCCAAAAACAGGGTTAGCGTTGTAAATTTGTAGCCCACTAGTGAGCATGATAAACAAACTAATGATATTACAAGAGTGGAAAATCTTCGCACCTATTGCTTGGGTTGGCAACTTGCGACTTTTAGGGGGAACTGTCGAATCCATAGATATTTATTGTTAAATATTATTTTGTGTGTATTAAGCATTACTCAGCAAATTTGCGGCAGGGTAATGTTCACCCTGCTTTTTCCATCCTACCGTTGAGGGGAGTAGTGTGCGACTAATTTTTAACTATTACAATTCTTGTTGATGGGTTGTGAAAGTTCGCGCGTCAAAAATGCGTGTCTTTGAAATTGAGCGATAAATCGCTCACTACGAATCAATCTTCAGGTTGCCAGAGATACTCACGCAAATTGATTTTCCCTTGAGGGTTAAATTTTATTCCTTCTTCTTCCAGAAGCGATCGCTGTTTGTAATCTGTGCCATTTCGCTGCATTGAGTGGGATATCTCGCCTTTGGCATTAATCACTCGATGCCAAGGTATATCTGATAAACTAATATCAACTTGATAAAGAGCATATCCGACTAAACGCGCTTTTCCGTACAAGTGAGCCAAATCTGCTATTTGTCCGTAAGTTGCCACTCTACCTTTTGGTATTTGGCGGACAATTGCATATATGTTGTCATACTTGGACATTTATCTTTTACTTTATTTTTGCATTTCCTGCTGACGCATCGGCATTGCATCTATCTCGTTAAAAATTACCTTTGCCTCGACGGGTTTGGAGTCGCTGCGCTTTTGGGTACCATCTTTACCTACTAAGATGACTCGAAAATCTTGGGGGGATTGAAAACGTGAACGCACTTTCGTAACATCTGCTTCATCAATAACTTTACCCGTTGCACGACTTGTACCTTCTGTCAATATCTCCACCAATAGTAAATCTCGCTCAGAAAAATCAGCTTGTTGCCCTTGAAATAACTGCATTTGTTTTTGATAAGCGGGATTATTTTCGTCAGGTGCAAACACTAGCAAAAGGCGGTTTTTCCACTGGTAGGATTTTAAATCAAAAGCCATATTTTTGTTTTTTACAGTTTTTGAGTTGGAGGCGATCGGCACGAGTCTATTTGACTTATTCTGAATGTATAAACTCGATACATCGGCTCTGTACAAGCTTGAGCAGCCGACATTGGTTAGGAGTAGCAGTGCCATCAAGCAACGAGTTAACATTTTTGATTCGTAGTGAGCGGTTTACCGCTCATATCAACCATTTTAAGGGCTGTTAGCGGAGCTTTACCGTAGGGTAGCCCTTACTACATTCACTCCGCGTTTATTTATGCTCATCTACTTAGTGCGAATAAGTAAAAATAATCAGCCTCAATTCCAGTTTACATCATCACTCAAAAAATTAGGCATTGCTAAACGACGATGAATTGTTCTTCGCTACGACTGCGCGAAACATTCATCCCGTCAATTAGCAACGCCAAAATTATAAATCCTTATACTCAATTAATCACAAAGCAAACTTGGGGAAGTTAAAACAAAAACATCTCTTGTTCCCTGAGCGTCAGTTTGAGGTTTAATCGGAGTAGTAAAATGATAAAACTCATGGTCATTAACCAAGAGTAATTCTCCCGAATTGAGAACTTTATTAAAAACAGGCTTTTCTTTTTTCGCAGCGTAAAGATGCGTTTCTCCACCTTGAATATTTTCTCTCTCAACAGAAAATATCCCGATAAAATCAGTACCATCCTGATGAATACCTTCAGGTGCGGGATTTCCTAAATTATTTGGTGAACAAGTCGTTCTAATTTGATGAACTCCTATTTCGGCTTCTGGGTGAAGTTTACAAGAATCACTAAAGGCTAAAACCATATTTTGAAAAATATCAAGTTCTATGAGTGCATCATCTAATTCTGCAAACTCTCTTTTAACATCACCCACTAATGGATTGTATTCTTTACTTTGAAAAAGGTAGCCATGAGGTAATTTGCTTAACTTATTTTCCGAAACTATAAAACGAGATAATCTTCTAAAGCGATAGCTACCTTTAATATAAGGGTCTAGAGGCAAATCATTAAAAAACGGCTTGAAACCTGCTGTATTTATAGAATTTACCTTTCGCAATGTAAACATAAAGGCATATTCTAATTGCATCGATTTCGATACTTTTTGCATAATACTTTCCGGGTTGCAGATTGATACTTTCCCAATTTTTTTATTGGGATTATATATTAAGTATAAATTATTTTTTTAGGAAATGTCGTTAAATAGACTACAGAAATTTCCCTTTTATGATATAGCAGGTGATTCGATTCCCCCACGTAGAGACGTTCCGCCGGAACGTCTGTACAATTTCCGTCCGCAACGTCTCTACAGGGACAAGTTGATTAATTCCTCCTCACGGCGTTGACTAAATTCTCACAGGCTTTTAAGAAGATGCTTACATCCACCCCCAGCCCAATGTATTGAATTCCTGCGTCAATCCACTGCTTGGCAATTTCGGGATTGTCGGCAAAAGTGCCGACTGCTTTGCCGGAGTCGCGGATAGTAGTAACGCATTGCTGCATCAACTCAATAACACGCGGATCTCTTACCTGACCGGGAATACCCAGCGACTGCGATAAGTCGTAGGGACCGAGAAAGATAACGTCAATGTGGGGTACACTAACAATCTCTGCAATGTTTTCCACACCGCGCTGACCTTCGACATGAACGACAATCAAAGACTCTTCGTTTAACTTGTCTGTAATTTGCGTTCCCGCTGCTGTGTACATACCTGCCCGCGTGGCAAATGAAAGTCCCCGCAAACCGAGAGGACTGTACTTGGCTCCCTTAACGCAAGCTTCAGCATCAGATTTCGTTTCAATTTGCGGCACTTGCACCCCAGCACTACCAATGTCAAGCGCTCTTTGAATTTGCGGTGCATCATTCTTTCTAACGCGGATCACTGGGGCAATTCCTACGCAATCTGCCGCACGGCAGAGGTCTTCCGCAGCCAGTGTGTGCAGCGGTCCATGCTCCATGTCAATCACCGCAAAATCAAATCCTGCGTGTCCGCAGATTTCGATAAACGCCGGATAAGCGCAGTTCATAAATGTACCGAGGACAACCTCGCCCCGCTTGAGTTTTCGTTTAAGTTGATTTTCACGCATGGTTATCGCCTAGTATTGATTTTTAGCTACCTTAAGCAAAATTACTGCAAAATCAATGGATTTGGGTAATGGGTAATGGGTAATGGGTAATGGGTAATGGGGGAATTACCAATTACCAATTTTCAATTCCCAATTCCCAATTACCAATTCCCAATTACCAATTCCCAATTCCCAATTCCCAATTCCCAATTCCCAAAATGATGAATGATTGGCTTTACCGCTACCCGCTTTTATATCCTGGTATCTTGCTGAAGCGTTACAAGCGCTTTTTTGCAGATGTTCAACTTGCTTCTGGGGAAATAGTAACAGCGCACTGTCCGAATACTGGACCGATGACTGGGGTTTCCACTCCTGGGAGTGCGGTGCAGTTATCTTTAAGTGATAATCTCAAGCGTAAACTACCTTATACTTTGGAATTGATTCAGGTACATGATAATGAGCCAACTTGGGTAGGTGTTAATACTGCTTTGCCAAATCGGGTAGTGAAGCTAGCTTTGGCAACATACCTTTTTCCTGAATTGGGTGGATATAGCCAAATTCGCGGTGAGGTGGTTTATGGACAAGATAAAAAAAGTCGAGTTGATTTTTTCTTGACAGGAAGTGATGAGGAACGCCCGATTTTTTTAGAAGTAAAAAATACAACTTTGGCGGAAGGAAGATTGGCATTATTTCCCGATACGGAGACGACGAGAGGACAAAAGCACTTGCGGGAATTGATGGCACTGTTGCCCCAAAGTCGTGCGGTGATGCTTTACTTTATTAATCGGGGTGATTGTACGCATTTTGCTCCTGGTGATATTACTGACCCTATATATGGTCAGTTGTTGAGGGAAGCGATCGCTCTCGGTTTGGAAGTTTTACCCTGTCGTTTTCAAGTCACTCCAGAAGGCATTCAATATCTGGGTTTGGCAGAATGCAAATTTTAATAATCAAAAGCGGATGATATAACTCATATTTAAAAGATATTAGTTAAGCTGGAAAAATATATTGGACATAATTAACAAGTTTTTCTATTGTGATTAAAGGAATTAAAAATAAAGGGTACTGGGGACTGGGGAAGAAAATTATTCTTTATTCCTCACCTTTAATCCCTAATCCCTTTTATAAATATTCCTTTGCTAACGATTAGGTTCGTTGCCAAGGGTAGTTCACTTTTTTGATAACATCATAGATCCGACAGATCCAGGGACGAATTGAGTATGAGCAAGGGCACGCTGTTTGATAAAGTTTGGGATTCACACACAGTTGGGACACTGCCATCAGGACAGACGCAACTGTTTATCGGACTGCATCTGATTCATGAAGTCACCAGTCCCCAAGCCTTTGCGATGTTACGCGAGCGCAATTTAAAGGTACTATTTCCTATAAGGACTGTCGCCACGGTGGATCATATTGTGCCGACAGAAAATCAGGCACGTCCATTTGTGGATACCCTGGCAGAAGAAATGATGCAAGCGCTGGAGCAAAACTGTAAAGAAAATAACATTACATTTTATAACATTGGTTGCGGAAGTCAAGGAATTGTGCATGTAATTGCGCCAGAACAAGGACTGACACAGCCAGGAATGACGATCGCTTGTGGTGATAGCCATACATCAACTCATGGTGCATTTGGTGCGATCGCTTTTGGTATCGGTACCAGTCAAGTCCGTGATGTCCTCGCTTCTCAAACCCTCGCTCTTTCCAAACTGAAAGTCCGCAAAATTGAAGTTAACGGCACACTCAAACCCGGTGTCTACGCCAAAGATGTTATTCTGCATGTCATTCGCACCCTAGGCGTCAAAGGTGGTGTCGGATACGCTTACGAATTTGCAGGCAGCACCTTCGAGCAAATGAGCATGGAAGAACGGATGACAGTCTGCAATATGTCCATCGAAGGTGGTGCGCGTTGCGGCTACATCAATCCCGACCAAGTTACTTACGAATACCTCAAAGGTAGAGACTTTGCCCCTAAAGGCGCAGATTGGGATAAAGCAGTTGCTTGGTGGGAATCGATCAAAAGCGATGCTGATGCCGAATATGATGATGTAGTAACTTTCGATGCCGCCGAAATTCCGCCTACCGTTACTTGGGGCATCACCCCCGGTCAAGGTATCGGAGTTAACCAAGCCGTACCCACTCCCGACGAACTACCCGCAGACGATCGCACTCTTGCCGAAGAAGCTTACCGATACATGGATTTGGCTCCCGGTCAACCTATCCAAGGTACGAAAGTTGATGTTTGCTTCATTGGTAGCTGCACCAACGGACGAATCAGCGATTTGCGGGAAGCTGCCAAAATTGCCCAAGGGCATCACGTCGCTGAGGGAATTAAAGCTTTTGTCGTCCCAGGTTCGGAACGAGTGAAAAAGCAAGCGGAAGCAGAAGGACTGGATAAAATCTTTGTCGAAGCCGGCTTTGAGTGGCGCGAAGCAGGCTGTTCAATGTGTCTGGCGATGAATCCCGACAAACTTGAAGGACGGCAAATCAGCGCTTCTTCTTCTAACCGCAACTTCAAAGGACGCCAAGGTTCGTCCTCCGGTCGCACTTTATTGATGAGTCCGGCGATGGTTGCGGCAGCAGCGTTGAAAGGCGAAGTATTTGACGTGCGCGAGTTGTTGTAAATGGGGCATTGGGCAATGGGCATTGGGCATTGGGCAATGGTAATTAAAGAAGCGACTGTAAGTGATGCGGGTTCTAATACAATTCTTTCCATGCCCCATGACGGCAGGTGCTTTATGCCGGGGAACCCGTCCACCGCACTGCCTCCCCATTGCCCCATGCCCATTGCCCCATGCCCCATGCCCAATTCCCAATTCCCTAATAGAATTTTATGGTAAGTGAAGTTAAAGCAGTTTCCGGACGCGGTATTCCTTTGGTGGGTGATGATATTGATACCGATCGCATTATTCCGGCTCGGTATTTGCGTTGTGTCACTTTTGATGGTTTGGGCGAACATGCGTTTGCTGATGACAGAACAGGATTGAAAGGTGAGCATCCTTTTGACCAAAAGCAATATCAAGGTGCTTCGATATTAATAGTTAACCGCAACTTTGGTTGTGGTTCTTCGCGGGAACACGCACCGCAAGCGATCGCTAAATGGGGTATTCAAGCGCTCATCGGTGAAAGCTTTGCCGAAATCTTTTTCGGTAACTGTGTCGCAATGGGAATTCCCTGCGTTACTGCCGATGCTGCCACTGTCAAGCATTTGCAAGAAATTGTTACAAACAATCCCCAAGCATCGATGACGGTGAATTTGGAAACAATGCAAGTGCAATGTGGCGATTTTACTGGCACAGTTTCAATCAGTGAAGGTGCGAAAAACATGTTTGTTGCCGGCACTTGGGATGCTTGCGGTCAGTTAGTTGCTTCTTCTGAACAAGTTCGAGCTACTGCGGCAAAGTTACCTTATGTAAGTTGGAGTAAGATAGCTGCAAGTTAGGTTAATACTACTAGACTTGTCTGTAGAAACCAATAACCTTTGTAGAGACGTTCCGTTGGAACGTCTCTACCATAAATTTTAGATTTTATAATAATATTCAGCAGCGCTTAAAATTCAATATCGACATAGAGGTGATGCATGAACGGAAGTTGTGCTTGCGGTGGCATTGAATACGAACTATCTGATAATTTATTTGCTGCAAATCATTGTCACTGCTCAATTTGTCGAAAACTTCATGGTTCAGCATTTGCAACATTCGCTCATGCAAAGGCAGAAAATTTTCGTTGGTTGCGGGGTGAAGATTTAATCGCAAGCTACAAATCATCAGAAAAAAACTTACGCAATTTCTGTAGAGTTTGCGGATCGAACGTTCCATCAGTATTTCCAAAGACGAACCATGTGCGTATCCCGATGGGAACCTTAGACGATGATCCTGGTATTAAACCCTCTGTTCATATCTTTGTTGCTGACAAAGCACCCTGGTTTGAAATTACTGATTCCTTACCTCAATATACCGAAATGCCAAAGAAATAGGTAAAAAATATGACAAATAATAAATCTTTTATTTTGCGTGCGAAACAAATTGCGGATAATATGCAAACCTTCTCGCACCCCTGGAATCCGAAATCGGAAATATCGTGGACATATATGGGGCGATCGCTCGGACTCAAGCGTACCGGAGTTAATTTCGCAAAAATCCCTCCAGGGAAGGAATCCTTCGTCTATCATTCCCACTACCGCGAGGAAGAATGGATTTATATCTTATCAGGTCAGGGAATTGTAGAAATTGATGGGGACGAATTTGAAGTACATCCAGGAGACTTTATGGCATTTCCGACTCCTTCAGTAGCTCATCATCTCAGGAATGCAGGTGATGAAGACTTAGTTTACTTAATGGGAGGAGAAAACCTTGATGTGGAAATTGCCGAATTTCCGCGTCTGGAAAAATGTCTGATTCGACGTGGTGATGCTCTTGAAATCTTTGATAAAAAGGATGCTAAACCGTTTGGAGCATTGGACAGTTAATTTATCCCTCAACCGGGATATGTGCATTTTTGTTAAAACCTGTCTGAAATGCCTTCTATGATAATTCTCGTGATGGGTGTCTCTGGTTCCGGTAAAACTACGATTGGGCAACTGCTCGCGGAATCTTTGCAGTGGAAATTTAGAGATGCCGATTCTTTTCACTCCCTAGAAAATGTTGAGAAAATGCGCCACGGTATCCCTCTGAACGATTTAGATAGAATGCCGTGGTTGCTAGCAATGCAACAAGCAATACAACATTGGCTACAAGAAAATAAAAATGTAGTTCTGGCGTGTTCGGCACTGAAAGCTAGCTATCGTCAGTATCTTTTAATTGGTAATGAAGGTGTTAAGTTAGTTTACCTTAAAGGGTCGTTTGAGTTGATTCAAAAACGCTTGCAAGAGCGTCACCATCATTTCATGAGCGAAAAACTTCTTAAAAGCCAGTTTGATACCCTTGAAGAGCCATCTGACGCGATTTCGGTTGATGTTTCCCAGTCGCCAGAGGAAATTGTGCAAAATATTATAACGGCTTTGGAGATTTAGTCAAAATAAATCATTTTGTTAATTTTACTTATAATTATTCTTTTTGATTAGCTTGCAATTATTACGGGAGCGATCACGCTTGTTCCCATTAAGTAGGGTTACTACTGATGTACAATGATGGCATTACGACTGATTTCAATATAAGAGTATTGGTTAAACAACTCAACTAGAGATTGCAAGTTAGCTGAAAACAGAGCTTCGAGTTCTGAATTATTAATATTACCTGTTGCGATTAACAGTAGTTTATACGGTTGCCCAATTGTTAATAAAGAGTTAACAAAATCAGAATCTTTAGTGATTAAAATTCGACTTTGTTGGATTGATATAGCATTAATTTCATTATCTGAGGTAGCATTTTGCTGAGGTAAATCCCTTGTGTGAATTGTATCGTAGCCAGAAGCTTGTAGAAAACGAGCAAGGCGAACTGGTAACTGAGCATCGACCAGAAATTTCATGAGGCAATTTTATGAATGCTTTTAACCTGGCTGAGTCGAGCTGCAAACAGTAAGGCTGCTAAAATATCTTCACGCTCTAAGTCATCATAATCTTTTAATATTTCCTCAGTTGTCATACCAGAACTAAGCAGTTCAAGAATAAACTCGACGGGATAACGGAGTTTTCTAATACATGGTTTGCCGTGGCAAATTTCTGGATTGTGGGTGATACGTTGTAAAAGTGTATTATCCATGCTGTTGTCTGTGTAAAAACTATATGTTAATGTATGAGGTGAAATCAGTTGCAAGGAGATGCGATCGCATTTGAATTATTTGCACATCTTGCTAGCGATTAACTTGCAATTATTACGGGAGTGATCGCTAAATAAATTAATGATAAATGTGTGGCGAGATGCCAAGAACAAAAGCGAAGATTGAGGAAGCCTTCAAGTTACAGTCCTAGATGCAGGTTTCGACGCTTGTTGAGCGTATTCTTCTATCAGTCCTGGATATTCTTCGTAAGCGGGCAAAGTCTCGAAGCTATGAACCGCAGGGGTCGTCGCCCATGACAGCCTTTCTGTAGTCCAAGTTTCGATGAATGGCATGAACCATGACGCATCGTCTAGCATCGTCGCCCGAAGGTTGACAAACTCGTCTATTCCTTCCGGTCGAGTAAATATCCAACTCATGCAGTGCGGGCAGAAGTAATGGCGAGCTGCACCGTGCAAGCCACCGATAACCGGCTGACCTTTCAGTACCGAGAACCCAACGCTTGGGATCGCGACGCTTAAAGAAAAAGCGCTGGCGGTCATTCGCTGGCAACCCGTGCAGTGGCAAGCCATCGTCAGCAGAGGCGCGGCACTCACCTGAAGCCGCACCTGTCCGCAACGGCATCCGCCTTCCCAAGGCAAATTCCAATCGTTCATGATACGGCTGTCTCCATTCTCTATTGATGATGTTGTGCGGATGGTTATTCCATCTGGTCTGATAATTCTATCATCAATCGTCCTGATACCAATTCTTTATGAAGCTGCCCTAAATAAGGCTTCAAGGATAAAGTCGCTTATTATTATGAAATATCTGTTGTCTGTTGTTTTTTTTGGAATAATTTATTCTTTGGAAGTCCTTTAGTCTAAACTCCAGTAATATTTACTAGTTGGGAATATCAGCCGACGACGCAACTGATATCCCAATTCATGCTACCTTTTAAAGTTGATGCGAAGCCAGAAAAGCTTCTACTTCATCTGCCGTGGGTTGAGAAGCGATCGCACCCGGTTTCATTGTCGTTAGCGCTCCTACAGCGCTAGCATAAGTAACAATTGCGCGTGCTGTTTCCGGGTTGCTTAAGTTTTGGATACCATGAATGAGTAATTGATGAATTAACCCTGCTAAAAAGCTATCCCCCGCACCAGTTGTATCAACTACAGGAATGGAAAAAGCAGGTAATTTGCCTTCATTTTCTCCAAGACAATAAGCACTACCTTTATCTCCATCTGTTACTAATACACCTTCAATCGAATCAAGACGATGAGCGATCGCCCCCGCATCTGTGGTATCAAATAACCATTCGGCTTCTTCTAATGCTAATTTGAGAAAATCCACCCGCTTAAATAACGAGCGAATTGTCGGCGGTGCAATATCAGGATTTTTCCAAAATACCTCACGCCAATTGACATCTAGCATAATTTTCAAGTCAAATTGTTCTGCTAAATCAAGAGCGCGGTGAATTGACGAAGCACTTTCGGGATATGCTAATTCTAAAGTACCCAAAACCAGAAAATCTGCTTCTTGAAATAGCGATTGTGATAATTCTTCAGCTTTGAGGCGAGCATCAGCAAATTCAGAAGTATCATATTCACCAAAGCCGGCAAAAGTGCGATCGCCCGACAAAGAGCGTGTAACATAAACTTGCCGCGTTGGTGCTGTAGGATGTCTTTGCACCCCCGTTGTATCTACACCTACTTCTTCTAACAACTTTACCAGAGAATTCCCAGGTTCATCTTCACCCACACAACCGATAAAGCCCGCACTCGTTCCCAGCTTCACTAAAGCACAGGCTACGTTAGCTGGTGCCCCTCCTGGATAAGGAGTCCACGATTTAACTTCTTCTAGCTTTAGCCCTAATTGATCGGCTAAAAGATCAAACAAAACTTCACCCAAGCACAAAACACGGGGATTGCTCATTTCATTATAGATTTTCGATTTGTCACTAGGAATTTCCAGTATAAAATCTACAACAATCTGCTTCTTCTGTCGCCAGTTGTTCACAGAATTAAATAGCCATTTTTGCTACTTATATAAGCTGTAGATGCTCCTATTTTGGGAAAATATCTAAGTAATACTTCGCTAATTTATTTAATTGAATGTATAAAAACAATAGATAATTATTTGCATTTGGTTTGAGTGCCATAAATTTTAATTATAAAGAGAATATTGACAATCGTATTACTGCTAAGACTTGAAATCCCTAGCTAGCAAAGAATCTTCTAGAATTAGAGAGAGCGATTGAGTACATATACCAAGCGAGGATTGAAAAAGTCATGGCTGGTGGCGAGTCTCAGACCCCTGTTAGTCTGTCAGATAGAGAACTGCAAATTATCGATTTAGTAGCCGCTGGCTTAACTAACCAAGAAATTGCAGGGAAACTGGAAATAAGCAAACGTACAGTTGATAACCATATCAGCAACATCCTCACCAAAACGCAGACAGAAAACCGAGTAGCGCTTGTGCGCTGGGCTTTGCAGTGGGGCAAAGTCTGTTTAAATGATGTAAATTGCTGTGCTCTGCCTAATCCGAACGATTAAACGCCTAGTAGTGACGCGATTTATCGCGTCTGTCATCATAATAAAGGGCATGGGGCAATGGGCAATGGGCATGGGGCATGGGGCATGGGGCATGGGGCATGGGGCATGGGGGAGGCAGTGCGGTCTTGGTGTCGGACCTGCGTGGAGCACCTGCCGTCATGGGACAATGGGCATGGGACATGGAAAGAATTGTATTAGAACCCGCATCCGCGTAAAGCCGCTTCTTTAATTCCCAATGCCCAATGCCCATTGCCCAATGCCCTATGCCCAATGTCCAATGCCTAACAAAAATTAGCAACAATCTACGGGCTGAAACGCTACATTTGAAACAAATCTATGTTGCTCCATTCCTTCGTAGGGAGCAGTGTTGCTATGAATACCTCTGCTTCTGCCAAACAAACCTCATCTTTCCTTGATTTTTTTAACTTTGATTTAACGGCACCAATGTCTGAAAAAGTTGCTAATGTCGGTTTTATTGGCTCAGACTTTGGGCAACCTACACAAGATGCCGATTTACTTAAACAGCTATCCTTTGTACCAGGCTTAAAAGAAATTCTCATGCTGCGGCAGGTTCACGCCTTAGAACATGCTACTGTATGGGTTCTGGGTCAATCAACTTCATACTCAAGCAATTTTCAAGTTGATAACGAACTATTAAGCGGCTTATCTACCGAGCAAGGATTTTACCTTTATGGGGAAGTGAATATTAGTAACTTGCGACGTGCGGTAACATTGGCTTTACATCGTCTCACTAATGGAGAAGTTGATTTAGCCGTGCATCCGAGGTGCGGTACAAATGCATCAGTCGCTATGCTGCTGACAGCTGGGTTAGCGGTGGGGATGCATCTGCTGCTTCCATTTCGTCCAATTGAGCAATTAGTCGGTTTGGGTTTGGCAGCAACAACAGCGGCTGAAATAGCACCAGATATCGGTGCTTTAGCGCAGCGATATGTGACAACTGCGATACCTTTTAACTTGGCAATTGAAAATATTACCGTCACTCGCGATATGTGGGGACGCGAGGCGCATTTTGTCAAGGTGCGCTGGCGGGAATAAGGCAGGGGAGGCAGGGGAGGCAGGGGAGGCAGGGGAGGCAGGGGGGGCAGGGGAGGCAGGGGAGGCAGGGGAGAATTACTTTTATTAGGCTTTTCGTAAAATCAAATAAGCTGTTATCCTAAACTTTGCGTGATTTGATTAAGTATTAAAACCAGCGTATGGAAACGGAATACATTCACGGATACAGCACCACCGAACAAAAGCGTTTATTAGGACAAAGCCGAATATTATCAGAATACATTTTCCGAAATATTGACTTGACAAATTGCCAACACCTGTTAGAAATTGGTGTGGGTGTAGGCGCACAGACTATCTTACTGTTAGAAAAATTTCCGCATCTGCATATTACTGGGGTGGAATTGTCAGAAGTACAACTTGCTCAAGCAAAGGAAAATCTGGCGATGTTTCCGCAGTTTGCCAAGCGATACGAGATAATTCAGGCTGATGCGAAAAAGCTGGATAATTTGGATACTGCGGGTATAGATGCTGTTTTATTTATCTGGGTGTTAGAACATATACCCCAACCAAAAGAAGTATTAGCAGAAGTACGCCGCGTTATACCAACAAATTCTTTAATAAGTATTACCGAAGTTTTTAATGATAGCTTATTTTTGTACCCGCCATGTCCAGCAGTGATGAATTATTGGCGTAACAGCATCGATTTTCAATATTCTATTCAGGGAGATCCTAACGTTGGCGCTCGTCTTGGTGTACTGTTGAGCGATACTGGCTATCGGGATATCGAAGTTACACCCTGCATCGTACATTTAGATAAGCGATCGCCTCAACAAAGATTAACTATCCTACAGTATTGGAAAGATTTGATGTACAGTCATCTCGACAGCATGATTCAAGCTGGATACACCACATTCTCTGAATGGGAAAAAGTCGCTGCTGAAATGGATATCCTGATGGAAAATCCCGAAGCTGTATTTTATTACAATCCCATGCAAGCGACAGCAAAAATATAAAATCCTTTTTCAAGGATTAATATTGTCAAGGAATTTTTTCTCATGAGAAAACTTTATTTTTTACTACCTGGGACAGATGGCAAATTTGCCTGCGGTGGTCTATGGGTAGAGTTAAATACAATTAAACTCGCTCAACAATTTTGTCATGCTGATGTTGTGACTTATCGACAAAGAGAATCAGGTAAGCTTTTTTTAGATGATTTGTTGAAAGAGAAAAATTTAGATGATGTTATTTTTGTTATCAGTTGGGGATTTGATGTAGCTAAACTTGCTCGCAAATTACAGCCACATAATATAGTTTATCATGCCCACAGTGCAGGTTATAAATTTAAGCTGCCGGCGAATATTCCCATCATCACCGTTAGCCGAAATACACTCGGATATTGGGGACAACATTCTCCGCACTCTCTTATCTATTATTTGCCCAATCAAATTGGTAATCAATTTAAAAACTTAAATATTCAGCGCGATATTGATGTTTTAATTCAAGCTCGAAAATCTTCTGAATATTTAATTCAAGAATTAATTCCCGCTTTGCAGCAGCAATGTAAAGTATTAGTTGTTGATTCTTATGTCGAAGATTTAGCAAAGCTGTTTAATCAAGCTAAAGTATACCTCTACGACTCCGCAGAATATTGGGCGCAACAAGCTGTCAGTGAAGGCTTTGGAATGCAACCATTAGAAGCTTTAGCTTGTGGGTGTCAAGTTTTTTCTAGTATTAACGGCGGACTTTCTGATTATTTAGATCCGGGATTTAATTGCTATAAAATTGCAGGATATTCAAAAGAATATGATGTAAAACGTATTTTAAAAGCACTTGAACATCCATCATATTCAATCCCAGAACATATTTTAGCAGAATATCGATTAGAAAATATTAATCAGCGGTTGCAAGTAATTCTAGATGAATTAAATGATTTTTTTGACCACAAAATACATCACCCTGGCAATATCGAAAGTTTAACTAAAATGCGTATCGCAAAATTACGCACAAAAAATATTTTTGATAAATTAAGAAAGAAATATTATAGGTAGTAAGCGCTTCAGCGCTTTAATTAAATCCGTAACAAAAGAAAAACAAACACAAGAGGTGTGATGAGTCGTAAGTTATTGGTGACGGGGGGTGCTGGATTTATTGGCTCGAATTTTGTCCATCACTGGTGTAAAACTTATCCAGATGACCGAGTGATGGTGCTAGATGCTTTAACTTACGCGGGAAATCGTGGTAATTTGGCTGCTTTGGAGGGGAAAGAGAATTTTCGCTTTGTGAGGGGGGATATATGCGATCGCACTCTCGTTGACAAATTACTCCAAACAGAAAATATCGACATAATAGCCCATTTTGCCGCCGAATCCCACGTTGACCGCTCAATTATAGAACCCGGTGCTTTTGTGCAAACCAATGTAGTAGGAACTTTCACCTTACTAGAAGCTTTTCGTCAACATTGGCAAACAAACAATCAACCTTTAAATTATCGATTTTTACACGTTTCTACAGATGAGGTTTATGGTAGTTTAGCACCAAATGACCCAGCTTTTTGCGAAACTACACCTTATGCTCCCAATAGTCCTTATTCAGCTTCTAAAGCTGGCAGCGATCACTTAGTTCGTGCATATTACCATACTTATGGACTGACAACAATTATTACGAATTGTTCCAATAATTACGGTTACTATCAGTTTCCAGAAAAGCTAATTCCTCTCATGTGCATCAACATTTTGATGGGTAAACCTCTACCGATTTACGGTGATGGTAAAAACGTGCGAGATTGGCTTTATGTTCGCGATCATTGTAGTGCAATAGAAGTAGTGATTCAGCGCGGCACACCAGGAGAAACTTATAATATCGGTGGCAATAATGAAGTGGAAAATATCAACCTTGTGCAGATGTTGTGTCAATTAATGGATGAATTAGCATCCGATTTGCCGGTGCGTCCTTCGCAGAAGTTGATTACTTTTGTTAAAGATAGATTGGGGCATGACCGAAGATATGCAATTAATAGTAATAAACTGCAAACTCAGTTAGGGTGGACACCTTCAGTAACAGTAGAAGAAGGTTTACGTCTCACCGTTGAATGGTATCTCACTCACCGCGATTGGTGGGAACCACTTTTATCTGAAGAATATCAGACTTATTATCGCAAAAATTATCTTCAATCTGCGAGTTAGATAAAACCGTAGTAAGCGCTTCAGCGCTTTCTTGAGCAGCTTTACATCACGGTTTCGTAACAATTAGTAACTGAAAGTAGCTTTCTTACTATTAAAGTTGTCAGTACTGGGTAACTTATCGCTAAATTAGAGAAACTAGGCTGGTAAGTCGCGCAGGTGTCGAATGCTGCAAGCAGAACAGATATTACAAAATCGTTACCAAATTCAACGTCAACTCGGCAATAATGGAGTTCGCCAAACTTGGCTAGCAACAGATTTACAAGCTACTGATGTTGATAATTCTCTTGTTGTAGTTAAACTCCTTGCTTTTGGCGGTACTGTACAATGGGATGACCTGAAACTTTTTGAACGAGAAGCACAAATTCTCAAACAGCTAAATCATCCCCGCATTCCCCGGTATCTCGATTATTTTTGTGTCGATGACCGAACGCTTTGGTTTGGCTTGGTGCAAGAATATATTCCTGGTGAATCGCTCAAAGAACAACTTAATGCCGGGAAAAGGTTTAGCCAAAAAGAAGTTAGAAAAATTGCTGTAGAGATTTTAAATATTCTCATACATTTGCATGAGTTAAATCCTACAGTGCTGCATCGGGATATTAAACCGAGTAATTTAATTTGGGGTGAAGATAATCATATTTATTTAGTTGATTTTGGCGCAGTTCAAGATAAAGCCGCAAAAGAAGGTGTAACTTTCACTGTAGTGGGAACTTATGGCTATGCACCGATGGAACAATTTGGAGGTAGAGCGGTTCCAGCATCGGATCTCTATGCACTGGGAGCGTCTTTGATACACTTGTTAACAGGTACTGCTCCATCTGATTTACCGGTGCAGGAATTACGGATTCAATTCGCTGACCGAGTTAATCTGAATTCGGCTTTTGTCGGTTGGCTGCAAAAGTTGGTAGAACCCGCACCAGAACAACGATTTACAAGTGCCCGTCAAGCTTTGGAGGCACTTAAAAATGGTGTTGCTCTCAAACCGGCTAAACACAATCGAGAGTTACCGCGCAAAGAAATAATAAATAACTCTGGGTGCGGGATAAATAATACAGCCGAAGAAGTTCCTGATGAGATTAAGGGGTGGAACTGGGGTGCATTTCTATTACCTTGGTTTTGGTTGTGGACTAATCAAGTTTGGGTAGGATTGTTATGTTTTGTACCGCAAACTGGTTTTGTCGTCACCCTCGCTCTCGGTGCAAAAGGTAATGAATGGGCTTGGAAAAGTAGAAGGTGGCGCAGTATCGAACAATTTAAAGAACATCAAAGAGGCTGGGCGATCGCCGGACTGATGATTGGCGTACCAATTAGTTTGCTGATGTGGTGGGGTGCGATCGCTTTTGTTGCCTCGATGCTGTAATTGGGAATTGGTAATTGGTAATAGGTAATAGGTAATTGGGCATTCATGAGGGCTTTTCCCCATTACCTATTCCCCATTCTCTATTACCCATTACCCATTCCCCATTCCCCATTACCTATTCCCCATTCTCTATTACCCATTACCCATTCCCCATTCCCCATTACCCATTCACTACCCCCACAGGACAAGCAACATTTGTTCCACCTAAGCCGCAATATCCGCCGGGATTTTTGGCAAGATACTGTTGATGGTAGTCTTCTGCGTAATAAAACTCAGGAGCATCCAAGATTTCTGTAGTAATCTTGTTATAACCTGCGGCGTTGAGGGCTTCTTGATAAGCATTTCTTGATGCTTCTGCCTCTTGCTTTTGAGTGTCAGAATACACGTAAATTCCGGAACGATATTGAGTGCCGGTGTCATTTCCCTGACGCATTCCTTGAGTGGGGTTGTGATTTTCCCAGAAGGTTTTGAGCAAGTCTGAGTAACTAATTACCTTGGGGTCAAACACAACCAGCACTACTTCATTGTGACCGGTCATGCCGCTGCATACTTCTTTATATGTGGGGTTGGGAGTTGAACCCGCAGCGTATCCTACAGCAGTGGTGAAAACTCCGTCAAGTTGCCAAAATTTGCGTTCTGCACCCCAAAAGCAGCCCATACCAAACACTGCCATTTCCATACCTTGGGGGAATGGTGGCTTGAGGGGATTACCGTTGACATAGTGACGGTTGGTTAGTGGCATTTCTTCTGCCCGTCCTGGCAAAGCTTCTTCAGGAGTGGGCACGGTTAGTTTTTTACCAAATCCAAATATCGCCATTGTTTTTGCTTTAATTTCTAATTAACATCTTTACCTTAGTTAACATTGTAAAGATTTTGGGTATGTGATGGTGTTCGGCGATCGCGCTAACTTCCAGCTTAAAACCCGTCCAAAGCGAGATTTAACTTCAAGACGTTGACTCCAGGTTCACCAAAGATGCCGAGAAAGCGATTGTCGGTGTTTTGGGCAATTAGGGTTTCGAGTTGGTTCGGTTGGAGTTGTCGCGCTTTTGCTACTCTGGCAATTTGCGCTTTGGCTGCTTCGGGGGTGATGTGGGGGTCAAGGCTAGAACCAGAGGTGTAAACTAAATCGGCAGTTGGTTGCACGCCGGCATTTTTCAGACGATTGAAGTCACCTTCGTCGTTTTTGCCAGAGATGCGATCGCGCAATGCAGGATTACTCGGCGCCAAGTTGCTTGCACCGGATACTCCAGTTTTTAACACTCCGGCTTCATCTTTTTTCGGGTCTGCTGTACTGTAGCTGGTGGTGCTGGGACGACTGTTAAAGTAGCGCTCTGTTGTAAAAGGTTGACCAATTAAGGCAGAACCGACAACTTGATTTTGGGCATTTTTAATTAGACTACCATTTGCTTGAAAGGGAAATACAATTTGTCCGAAGGCAATCATCAGCAAGGGATAAATAATAGCTGTAATCACCCACAGTAATAAGGTAGAACGAACGGCTCTGCCGGCATCGCGTGCAAAACTCATTAAAATTTCTCCGGTACAAACATCACGAAAAAGAGATATATTGAAAGACTGAGAACGACTAATCCTAATAGTCCTAATGCCCAAGATTGAGGGCGGGAGAGTGTTTCACCAGTAGCGGCGTAGACTAGAGGCGCTACTATTAAGTTGAAACACATTGCTAAGAACAGATACAAGGGCAGCTTTTGTCTACGCCATTGTGACCAAATTTCGGTTGCTGTTTCTAATGTTTGTTCCGAGATTTGTTGTGAGGGGATAAGATGTTTTTTCATATGGTGTTGTTTTGTAGTCGGCGCGAAGAGGGCTGAAGTGTTAATTAGGGCTTAGGCACTTATGATGGAGAAACGAACCGCGTTCGCCCTTGGCGTCTCCGAAGGAGAAGACACGAAGGACACGTTCGCGCTTCGCGTCTCGTTCGCGCAGCGTCTCCGACAGGAGAAGAGAAGGAATAAGAGTTTGAGAGAGTTTTTGCGTAAGTCCGAATCAAGACAAAGGTAGGATAATATCGATCAGTTTGATGGCGATAAAGGGTGCAATTACGCCGCCAACACCATAAAGTAGGATGTTGCGTTGTAGCAGTTGATCTGCTGTGAGGGGACGGAATTTTACTCCTTTGAGTGCTAGGGGAATGAGTGCGGGAATAATGAGGGCATTATAAATTAGTGCTGAGACGATCGCAGATTGGGCGCTTTTGAGTCCCATAATGTTAAGTGCGCCAATTCCTGCTGCTGCGAAGATTGTGGGAATGATGGCAAAATATTTGGCGATGTCGTTGGCAATAGAAAATGTTGTTAATGCGCCACGGGTTATTAGTAACTGTTTACCAATTGTTACTAAGTCAATTAATTTTGTGGGGTCGGAGTCTAAGTCTACCATGTTCGCAGCTTCTTTGGCAGCTTGCGTCCCTGAGTTCATTGCTACGCCGACGTTTGCTTGAGCTAGTGCGGGTGCATCGTTGGTGCCATCTCCGGTCATGGCTACGAGTTTACCTTCTGATTGTTCCAAGCGAATTACCTCTATTTTGTCTTCTGGAGTGGCTTCGGCGATGAAATCGTCAACTCCCGCTTCAGTAGCAATTACCTCAGCAGTAATACGGTTATCGCCTGTGAGCATGATGGTTTTTACACCCATGCGGCGGAGTTGGTCAAAGCGATGCCTTCTCCTGTCGGAGACGCTCCGCGAACGGCGAGCTTCGCTAACGCGCAAACCTGATTTGACTATATCTTTCAGATAAATAACGCCGTAAATATCATTCTCCTGACACACGGCTAAGGGTGTACCTCCTAAGCGGGAAACTCGCTCATAAGCTGCGTCTAGGTCGTTGGGAATTTGACCTCCACGGGAGCGAACAAAGCCTTTAATCGCTTCCACCGCTCCTTTACGGACTTCTTTACCATTGGGTAAATTAGTGCCACTCATTTTTGTTTTGGCGGAAAACTCGACACCCTCTGCATTCTTAGGGTTGAAGCCTGCCTCAACTTTATATTTTTCTGCGAGTGCGACGATTGACTTACCTTCTGGGGTATCGTCAAATACACTAGCAGCTAACGATATTTGAGCTACATCTTCTACTGAGTGATTGTTGACGGGAATAAACTCATCAGCCATCCGGTTACCTAGGGTGATGGTGCCGGTTTTATCTAGTACTAAGGTGTTGATGTCACCGCAAGCTTCTACTGCTCGTCCGGATGTGGCAATGACGTTGAATTGGGCAACTCTGTCCATCCCGGCAATACCGATCGCACTCAGCAATCCACCGATAGTAGTGGGAATCAAAGCGACTAGCAATGAGATTAAAATGGCAACGCTAACACCAGCACGCAAACTGTTACCCGCTTGGGCACCATACAATGTGCTGACAAAGTTGGCACCGAAAGCAGCACTGTCAGCGCGATTTCGTTGGGTGTCTTGCTGCGTTCGGCACCTTCTACCAGAGAAATCATGCGATCGATAAAGCCTTGACCGGGATCGGCTGTAATCCGAATGATTAATTCGTCTGACAAAAGCCGCGTACCACCAGTAACCGAACTAGAAATATCTGTGCCCGGTTGCTTCAGTACAGGGGCAGATTCTCCAGTAATCGCCGACTCATCGACTGAGCCGATACCTTGTATAACTTCGCCATCAGCGGGCATCATATCATTAGCAATTACTTTTACTCGATCGCCCCGCCGCAATTCGGTAGAATTAACTTCTTGAATTGTACCATCGGGTAGCATTTTCCGGGCGGTAGTATGCGATCGCGTCGCTTTGAGTGCATCTGCTTGAGCTTTCCCGCGTCCTTCGGCAACGGCTTCCGCAAAGTTGGCAAATACAACTGTAAAAAATAAAATCAAGGTAATCAAGCCATTTAACAAGCGTTGCTGGTTGATATCTGCGTTAATTGTGCCGAATAAGTTGGGGTTTAAAGTGACTAAAAAAGTAACAATTGTGCCGATCCAAACAATAAACATTACCGGATTTCTCACAGCAGTTCGCGGATTTAGCTTGACAAATGACTCACGAATTGCTCTTTGGTAAAGTCCGCGCATATCTGCTTTGGGAGCGCGTTTGTGTGAGTCACGGGTTTGTTGCAAAGAAGTGGTGGTTTGCATACATTATTGGGAATTGGGAATTGGTAATGGGTAATGGGTAATTGGGAATTGGTAATGGGTGATAGGTAATTGGCAATTGGGAATTGGGAATTGGGAATTGGGAACGTGAGAATTGGGAACGTGGGCTTTTCCCATGCACCCCTTTTCCCCTCTTCAAATTCCCATTCCCCATTCCCCATTACCCATTCCCCATTACCTATTACCTATTCCCCATTACCCATTACCTAATTTGAAAGGCTTCGCCAATTGGTCCTAATGCCAAAACGGGGAAGAAGGTGAGGGCGCCGAGGATGAGAATTACACCAGCGGTGACGCCTGTAAATAGTTTGGTGTCGGTTCGCAATGTCCCAACTGTGAGGGGAACGGGTTGTTTGCGGGATATACTATCAGCAAGAAATAATAAACCGATGATGGGGATATAACGTCCAGCTAGCAAGCTGAAACAGGTACTCAGGTTCCACCATAAAGCGGTTGCGGTTGGTGCTGTACCTGTGGCGATCGCACTAGGAGATGGTTGAGAATCGCCTAAGCCTTCAAATCCAGATCCGTTATTCGCTGCGGCTGAGGCGTATTCATAAATAACTTGCGAAAAGCCGTGGAAACCAGGATTGCTAATTCCGGCTAATTGGTCGGGAAATGCTAAAGTTATCCCCGCAGGTATTAAAATCGCAATGGGGTGGACTAACAAAATTAGGAAACTGGCAAGGACTACTTCCCGCTTTTCAATTTTGCGTCCGAGAAATTCCGGGGTGCGTCCCACCATCAAACCAGTGACAAACACTGCCAAAATTAGATAAGCAAACAAATAAGCTGTTCCCGTACCCTGTCCCCCAAAGACAATTTGAAAGAACATATTCGATAGTGTGACGAATCCACCATTGGGCATAAAGGAATCGTGCAAGCTATTAACGGCACCGCACATGGTTGCGGTGGTGAAAACGGCATATAATGCAGATTGCGCCCAGCCAAATCTAACTTCTTTACCTTCTAAGTTTGGCTGCTGTGAACCTAAAAGCGCGTTGATAGCAGGATTTCCGTTGTATTCTCCAATCGCTGTAATAATGATAAACACCACAAGAATCGCAAACGGAATGCTGTAAACTAACCAAGCTTGTTTGAGGTTATTCGCAAAGACTCCATAGGTGTATATCAATGAGGTAGGCACTGAAATCAGTGCTACAACCTGAATTAAGTTAACTAAGGGATTTGGATTTTCAAATGGGTGTGCTGAGTTGATGGCAAAAAATCCGCCGCCATTTTCCCCTAGTTCTTTGATAATTTCAAAATGGGCAACTGGACCGCGAGCGATCGCCTGACTAATGCTAGGATTTTCTAAGGTGGGAACTACCACAGGACCGGCTAAAGTTTCCGGAACTCCAGCCGCTATGAGGACAATTGCCCCGACAATACTAATGGGTAGCAAAATCCGCATAATTATACGAATTAAGTCTACATAGAAGTTGCCTAAAGGTCTACCTGTCAAACCGCGAATAAAAGCGATCGCTACTGCTATTCCTGTAGCTGCTGAGGTGAACATATGATACCCTAATCCCAACATTTGGCTGGCGTAACTCATGTAAGTTTCACCAGAATAATGCTGTTGATTGGTATTGGTGATGAAAGAAATGGTAGTATGTAATGCTGTGTCCCAAGTCGGCGCACCTACTTTGGTCGGGTTGAGAGGTAGCCATCCCTGACTCATGATGATGAAAAATATCAGCAATGCCATGACTGCATTACTGTAGAAAATTGCCCGCGCATATTGCCAGCCAGTCATGTTTTCTCTAGCTTGAACGCCGACTAAGGAATACAAAATACGCTCAACTGGGTTTAAAATTGGATCGAGAAAGGTTCGTCGTTCGAGAAAGACACGCGCCATGTATCGCCCAAATAACGGCGTAATCGCTACTACAATTAATAGCGTTAAGGCAATTTGAATCCATCCTTGTAACATTTTTCAACTAATTATTACTAAGATTTTTACAAGCAGAAAAGAATTATTTGGTATTTGAATAGGTGGAATAAGTTCTATGATTTATCGTTTTTTGAATTAAAACAAGGAATAGAGGTGTATAAAATCAGTTTATTTTTATGTTTAGGGTTTATTAAACGTAAGTAAACGATGTTTATCAGCAATTCTATTTTATGAGACGAACCGCAGAGGCGCAGAGAGGAGGACACTTCCGTGCGGGGGTTCCCAAGCCACTGCGTTGCGGTGAGTCCACTCGGCGGTGTCGGTTTGGGTCCCGTCGAAGTGGCGAACCCGAAGGGAGGTTCCCTCCGTTGAAGCATGTGGCGTCCCCGTTGAGGAACGTGTCCGTCGCAGAAAAGGAGGAAAGAGAGTTTTATCAAGTTATATAATTTATCTAAACGCTATTTTGGCTGTATGTGAGGTAAAGTTAATCAAGATTTTATCTTGATTTAAGTTAGGTTATATATTTAAGAAAATTTCCCCTAAGGATGGTTTCGTGAATGGTAGATTTAAAGCGAATTTACTAGCTAACAACTCGCGGTTAGGCAAATCTTTGTTGATTGCGGGTTTGTTTATCTTTGTTCTTGTTTTGGAGCTTTCTACGCCAAGTGATTATGTATTTGGGTATCTTTACACTGGACCGATTCTGCTGGCAAATTCTTGGTTGAAGGATAAAGCAACTTTGCACGCAACATGCGTGGCAATGTTTTTAACGATGTTGAATGTGTGGGTACCTGGGGGTGAGGTGATTGTTGCTTCGACAGTAGCAAATCGAGCGATCGCAGTTATGGCTTTGATGGTAACGGGACTTTTAAGCCAACGTTTGCGACGAACGCAAGAAGCGATGCCTTCGGCGAGCTTCGCTAACGCACAAACCCAAGCGAAGTTAGAAGCACAAGAACAATTAGTTAAACTAAGAGAAGATTTTGCTTCTACACTCACTCACGATTTAAAAACACCTCTTTTAGGAGCAATTGAAACTCTCAAAGCTTTCCAAAAAGAAAAATTTGGCATCGTTTCGTCGCAACAGCAGAAAGTCTTAGCAACGATGATTCACAGTCATGATAGTTCTCTGCAATTTGTGGAAACTTTATTAGATGTTTATCGTAATGATACTGAAGGTTTAAAACTGCATTTAGAACCTGTGGATTTAACTGTATTAACAGAAGAAGTAGCTACTACTTTGATTGAAGTCGCTGCAACCCGACGAGTTAATTTATGCTTTCGTTATGGTGACTCGGATTTTCGCTCATCGTTGTGGGTAAAAGGTGATGCTTGGCAATTGCAAAGAGTATTGACAAATCTGCTGATTAATGCAATTAATCATTCCAGAAGAGGCGATCGCGTGGAAGTAATATTAGAATCTCAAGCTGATTATCAAGTTGTCAAAATATTAGATACTGGTGCAGGTATTCAGCCAGAACAGTTCCCCCACTTATTTGAACGATTTTATCAAGGAAATAGCGATCGCCAAGCCAAAGGTTCTGGATTGGGGCTTTATCCGCCTTCGGCGGAAGGCAGAAGGCAGAGGGCAGAGGGCAGAAGGTATAAATTATGTCTTTGATTCAGCCTTCTGGCTGGAGCCAACTGGGTATAAAACCCCACCGTCTACACGGTGGATTCAATCGGTTGGGGTTTGAATCCCCATCCGATTGCTCCTTCAGCATAGCTGCCTCCTGCCCTCTGCCTTTCTTCAATTATCTCGGCAAATTATTGAAGCGCATAAGGGTATAATTTGGGCAGAGAACAGATCCGATTTTAAAGATATCTCCGCAAATGCCAAAAGTGGAGCTATCTTTGGCTTCAAGCTCTCAGTTTACCCATATCAGCCATCTTAAGCTGTGCCAGATGCCGTCCACTGAACTAAAAATTCTCTTGGTTGAGGATGATGAACTTTTCCGCTTGGGATTGCAAGTACGATTGCAGCAAGAAGCTGGCTTAAAGATTGTAGCCGAAGCTGAAGATGGAGAAACTGCGATCGAGTTAGTAAATCACCATGCGCTTGATATTGTTCTCTTGGATGTAGGATTACCAGGAACTGGGGGAATTGAAGCTTGTCGGCAAATAAAGCAGCGATCTCCAAATTTACCGATATTAGTTCTTACTTCCCATTCCCAGAAATCACTGATTGCGCGTTTGATAGAAGCAGGCGCTCAAGGCTATTGTTTGAAAGGAATTGCGGCAGAAAAGTTAGTTTTAGCACTGCGTTCTGTAGCTGCTGGGGCTTCTTGGTGGGATGAAAATGCTACCAAAGAAATCCGTTCCACCTTTGCATCTCAACCGATCCAGCTAGATTCTAAGTTATCTACAGTTGCAAATCCTCTCACCCATCGCGAACAAGAAATCTTATCATTGCTAGCAAACCGCAAAACCAATCAAGAAATAGCCTCAGCGCTTTACATAACACCGGGAACAGTCAGAGTTCACGTTCATGCTATTTTACATAAACTAGGAGTAAGCGATCGCCACGCGGCTGTTATGATGGCTATACAAAAACAGTTAATTCAAATCAAGGACTAAAGTCCTTACTACAAACTTATTCAGGACTTACGCAAAAACTCTTCTTAACCTCTTTCCTTTGTGTTCTTCTCCTTCAAAGACGCTTCGCGAACGTGTCTTCTCCCAAGGGGAGACGCCAAGGGCGAATGCGGTTCGTTTTTTCATAACTTTGCGTAAGTCCTATTATTCACCCTTCAAAATAAATTTAACAGAACATTGGAAAAAACTATTACCCAAGACTTCATCACCCTATTAACACAGACCCAAGAAGCTTATCGCGGGCAAAAAATAGAACGTCCTCCTGCCGAAGCAATTGTCAATGCGTTGTTACAAGCAGAAAAAGCAGCCAAACAACAACGACTCCTCTACCCATTTGAATCAATACTTGGTAAATGGCGTCTGTGTTTTACAACCGGAACCAAGAAAGTTAAGCATCGTAGGGGAATTAAGTTAGGCAACGGCTTTAGTGTGCCCAAGTTTGCAGCAGCGCACATTTGTTTTAGTGCCACCCCAGATGCTGAGAAAGGGGAAATTAGTAATTCCGTTCAATTTGCTTCACTTAAACTGAAACTAACTGGACCAGCTAAATACGTGGGGAAGAAGAATTTACTAGCATTTGAATTTACCCAAATGCAAATCAGTTTATTTAGTCGTACTATATATAACGGTCAGATTCGCGGGGGTAAGACGAAAGCTGAGGATTTTTACAATAGACCTGTTTCTGTTCTGCCTTTTTTCGCATTTTTTTTAGTGACACCAGACTTGATTGCAGCGCGTGGTCGTGGGGGTGGGTTAGCACTTTGGATTCGAGATTGAAGATATTTTACAGAAGAAAGGCAACAAGCATATGTAACGGTTCTATTGCGGTGCGTAGGCTAGCAAATACCGCAGGCATCGCTCCTAAATTCAAATAGCATAGAACTAGACTACTAGGAGACTGCACCATGAGTCCACAACTCGAAGTAGCGATCGCTGCCATCCAATCGCTCTCACCCACAGAGCGGCAACAACTGCTCCAAATCCTCATCCAAGGTGATTCATCCTCAAATTCCCAAACTGACCTGAAAATGCTCAGTGACCAGTTTTGCCAAGGCATCACGCTCCAGCAATTGCTTACCACCCAAACCCCTACAACCGTTGATAATATTAAGGATCTCGCTGCTGACTTTTGGCCCCAAGAAGACTCCATTGAAGACTTCCTCTCCTTCCTGCGGCAACAACGCGCTTGAGGTAATAAGCACGAAACTTACATGAGTGTTCTTTTGATCGATACTAACATTGCCTCCTTCATCTTCATTCGTCAGCGACTATGCCGATCCTTACATACCACTTTTGAGCGGTCATGAATTGGCACTTTCATTTATGACCGTTGCCGAACTTTTTCAGTGGGCAATCTTGCGTCAGTGGGGCGATCGCCGCCTCGCACAACTAGAGCAATACCTGTCGAATTATGTTATCATTCCAGTCGATCAACTTCTCTGTCGGGAATGGGCACAGATTCGTGCCGATCAACAAAGTGCAGGACGGGTCATTTCTCCTCAAGATGCCACCGATTGCAGCAACAGCCATACGCTATGACTTATCGCTAGTCACTCACAATATCAAAGATTTTCGAGAAATTCCCAATTTACGTCTCATTACCCCTTCGCTCTAACACCGCATCTTTCATTTGCCGACAGGGTTCACCAGAGCGATCGCTCCTAAGCGCTATAATTAGCACTACTTCTCAACGAGAAAATATAAAAGCTTCACAGCTTAATGGCGTTTTTGTTTATACGCTTTTTAACCCACTCAAGATAATTCCATCTTTAGCCCGCATATAAAGCACTGGTGTGGCAAAGTCACGTTTATCGAGTCCGATTTCCATCGAAATGGCGTTGCGGGTTGTCTGGATGGCTGCGTCTACAGGGTAGCCTACAGCGAGGGTGCGGTAAAATTTGTCAGCAAAAAGCTTGGCGGTGTCGTCAAAGATAGGATATTGCATGGCGACTACTGCGGGTATTCCCCGACGCACGAGGTTTGGTGCTATACCTGCAAATACTTGATGTGAAGACATTCCCGTACCTTCACAGGAATTTAGCACAGCTAATCCCAGGCTACGGTTGCCTAAAAAGAAGTTGGCGAAAGTCTCATCATCTAAGAGTTTGGATTTGCCATTGGTATCTACCAGGGCAATAAAACCTTTATTGTTTTCAAAGATACCATGACCGATGAAGTGAAAGACATTGTAAGGCTTTTCACACAGCTTTTGGTCGATGTTGCGGATGGTGGCTGATTGTAGCACATCTAACTCAACTTGTCCGGCATCTATGTGTTTTCCCAGTGCTTCACGGATCAGCTTTTCTTCGGTGTCAACGTCCAAGCGACGCATGTCAGTGGGACTGGAGATGACTACCAAGATTTTCAGCGGTAGGGTAGCGGTTTGGAGTTCGCGCTTTTGGAGGGGAACGTCAATATAACGCGAGAGCGCGGTTTGGGTGTTGTTTGCTAAAAAGGTGTTGGTTGCCTGATCGTAGAGAAATTCCCACGGTAGCGCGGCTAGTTCTGGGGAGTCAAACACCAAGCGTAAGCGTACAGCGTATCCATTTGCTTGTGCGCCTGCCATTGTAGCACGCAATTGACCGTGAATCTTTGGGGGGAAAAGTGCTTGGTAGAGTTCGTTGCCTAGTCCTTTGAGTAAATCGGCATCTTTGACTTGATGCTCAATCAGTTTCAATGTCTGCTTAATTCTGTTCATCTCCAACCGCAATTCACCCGACTCGTCACCTTGGTCTGAGGAAACGCGAATCTTGCTGTCTTTGGTAACGAATATTTGAAAATCGTGGTAATTCATGGTAGTTTGATTTTTAAGTGAATTATCTCTCGCCTGGGACAGTTCCTCTTCTAGTGGTATTGGGGAATTAAGTTTTTGTTCTGCTTCCACGGGTTGCAAATTGACATCATCAATTAGCCTGCGAACATCGACCATTTCATAGCTGTTATCGCACTCAATCTGATACCGACCAGCTTTCAAGCGCTTACGCAAATTATCCAGAGAGTAGGAATAAGGTGTGGGACTGCCTTCACAAACTGTGCAGTTACAGGGAACTAGAGTGTTATACTGCAAACGCTCAAAAGAGTTGTGGATTTTTTCCAGTTCGTGATTGACGACTGCGAGCAATTCTTTCTTGCGATTTCCGGCTATACGGATTTTAATTTCTTTTTGATTGTAGTGTTCAATGACTTCGGCGCGAGTTTGGTCTTTGTTGAGAACAACACCGCTTTTCCAAACGAGGTTTTGCTGTTCAATCCAAGGATGTGTCTCAACAATGAAGCGGGTGAGCATACCCTTGGGCATAAAGTCGTATTTGTAGCGCAAAATTAAATTATGGGATTTCTCCCAGGTGTAGTCGGGTTGGTTGATATCGAGTAGTTGCGGTGCAGTATAGTTGCCGGGACGATAAGGAATTGGGTAGCAAAGTTTAAACCGGATCATTAGTTGCAGCAGTTCATCTTGCATATCAGCATATTCGTCCTGCCAGATATCAGAAAGATTCTCTTTGGTAAAACGTCCCAGATTTTGCCTGACGCTTTTATTGTCTAATACTTTGTAGACAGCAGTCGTTCCCCATTCCGGTTTCAGGATGATGTAATGTTTAAGTGTAGAATCGTCTTGGAAGTGAAGGCAAACACCGAGGTCGTGCAGATAGCGACTCAACCGTAGCATATCTTGACGGTCAGTTAAATTATTGACTCGGCAAAGTTGGCAGTATTCTTCTAGATTAATGTAGTTGCGGGAGTCGTTTTCTAAGGCAGAACGGACTCTGACCCAGAGTTTGGGCAAAGGTGTATTGATGTGGGGAAGGTAGCTGATGTAACGCTCAATGGCATTTTTTATCTCTGGTAAACCACGATTGGTGGCTAAGTTAGTTGCCAGAACTTCTTTTAAATTGGTAAATTCTCCTCGCAACGAGCGATCGCTTATTTGACACTGACGGTCTTGTTTTTCGTTTTTGATGATGAGAACTGGGCTATTGTCACTCAAGAGTTCCGCAACCTTAAGCCACCAATAAAAGTTGGTGTTTTCTTGGCGATTATCTGCCACTAAAGCATAGAGGGAACGTTCTGTCAGAAAAAACTGGTGGGTTTGGTGGTAGATTTCCTGACCACCAAAATCCCAAATATTGACGCGAAAGTCTTTTCCGTTGGGGAGTGTGAAGTCCCAGCGGATGACCTCAATGCCTTCGGTTGATTTCTCATTCGACTGGAGATTGTAGCTTTCGTTTTCAATTTTCTTTGCCAAAGAAGTTTTACCGGCTCCTCCTTCACCAATAATTAAGAATTTTGCTTCGTAGATGAGTTCAGTTTCGTTGGGATCTTGCACCCGGAAATAGAAATCGAGAATTTCGCTTACATCCCCAGGATTTTGATATAATTCCTTTGGTTCCAAAATTTCAGGTGGAATAGGGATTGGATTTCTACGCAGATCCAGCTTTTTTAGTTTTTGGAGTTGTCCAAATTCCTTTGGCAGACTGCTCAGTTGATTGCTGCTGAGGTCGAGCGTTTCTAAGTTGCTGAGTTGGACAAATTCTTGTGGCAGACTGCTCAGTTGATTGTCGCTGAGGTCTAGCGTTTGTAAGTTGGTGAGTTGTCCAAATTCCTTTGGCAGACTGCTCAGTTGATTATTGTAGAGGTCGAGCGTTTGTAAGTTGGTGAGTTGTCCAAATTCCTTTGACAGACTGCTCAGTTGATTGTCGCTGAGGTAGAGCGTTTGTAAGTTGGTGAGTTGGACAATTTCCCTTGGCAGACTATTCAGTTGATTTCTGCTGAGGTAGAGCGATTGTAAGTTGGTGAGTTGTCCAATTTCCTTTGGCAGACTGTTCAGTTGATTGTCGATGAGGTCGAGCAATTGTAAGTTGGTGAGTTGTCCAAATTCCTGTGGCAGACTGCTTAGTTGATTTCTGCTGAGGTCGAGCGTTTGTAAGTTGGTGAGTTGGACAAATTCTTGTGGCAGACTGCTTAGTTGATTGTCGATGAGGGAGAGCAATTGTAAGTTGGTGAGTTGAACAAATTCTTGTGGCAGACTGCTCAGTTGATTGTCGTTGAGGTAGAGCGTTTGTAAGTTGGTGAGTTGTCCAAATTCCTGTGGCAGACTGTTTAGTTGATTGCTTCTGAGGTAGAGCGATTGTAAGTTGGTGAGTTGTCCAAATTCCTGTGGCAGACTGCTTAGTTGATTGTCACTGAGGGAGAGCGTTTGTAAGTTGGTGAGTTGGACAATTTCCTTTGGCAGACTATTCAGTTGATTTCTGCTGAGGTAGAGCGATTGTAAGTTAGCGAGTTGGACAATTTCCTTTGGCAGACTGCTCAGTTGATTGCCGCTGAGGTAGAGCGATTGTAAGTTAGCGAGTTGGACAATTTCCTGTGGCAGACTGCTCAGTTGATTGCTGCTGAGGTCGAGCGTTTGTAAGTTGGTGAGTTGGACAATTTCCTGTGGCAAACTGCTGAGTTGATTTCTGCTGAGGTTGAGCGTTTGTAAGTTGGTGAGTTGTCCAAATTCGTTTGGCAGACTCGTTAAGTTATTAGCAACAATCTGAAGTTCTTCTAGATGATTAAGTAATCCAATTTCCGCAGGTAAAACGCTCAGGTTGTTCCCGATAGTACCGACAATACGACCCTTTTGATCATATTGGTATTTGCCGAGAATCAGCTTTTTGAGTTGAGTCAGCTTACCAATCTCAGCCGGTAAAGCTGTCAAGTCTTTGCCAGAGAGGTCTAATTCGGTTGCCCCTTCTGTTGCAGCTTGTTCAATTAGCTGTAGCAGTTCTTTCTCGGTCATGAGTAATTAGGGGGAGGGGAGGGGGGAGTGGGGGGACAAGGGGGAGTGGGGGGACAAGGGGGAGTGGGGGGACAAGGGGGAGATAGCTAGTGGTGGGTTATAACGAAGTTTAACGCACCATTTATGGTTTTAGGTGCTGTACTTTCTGCAATAATACACCCGACGGTGGTTTTATATTTAATTCAACCTACCTACTTAGTACAGCGATAAGTCTGATTTTTTCGTATAACGAGTGTTTGATACTGATTCGAGAGTCTTTGAACCTGATTAATCACTCTTTGAACCTGATGAATCAGTCTTTTATATAGATGAATCACTCTTTTATATGGATGAATCAGTCTTGGAACCTGATTAATCAGTCTTTGATACTGATTAATGAGTGTTGGAACCTCATTAAAGAGTCTTTTAACCTCATTAAAGAGTCTCGGAAATAGATTTGAGAGTCTCGGAAATAGATTTGAGAGTCTCGGAAATAGATTTGAGAGTCTCGGAAATAGATTTGAGAGTCTCGGAAATAGATTCGACAGTCTCGGAAATAGATTTGAGAGTCTCGGAAATAGATTCGACAGTCTCGGAAATAGATTTGACAGTCTCGGAAATAGATTCGACAGTCTCGGAAATAGATTCGACAGTCTCGGAAATAGATTCGACAGTCTCGGAAATAGATTCGACAGTCTCGGAAATAGATTCGACAGTTAATGAGCAATTTTCGTAGGGTGCGTTATTGTTCGTAACGCACCCAGCACATAATCTTACTCGTAGTAAGCGCTGTCTTCGCTTATTTTAAGCACTAAAGTGCTTACTACGTTGTCAAAACAAATCTAAGTCTGTCAAGGCACCAAGACTGCTGGAAGATATTAATTTGGCATATTTCCCTAACACACCCTTCGTATAACGAGGTGGACGGGGTTGCCAATTTGCACGACGATTAGCTAATTCTTCATCGGATACGTTTAATTGCAACAGTCGCGCATGAGCATCAATTGTGATACTATCACCTTCTTCCACAAGAGCGATCGCTCCCCCAACTCTTTCTGTTCTGTCTTTTTTCGCATTTTTTTAGTGACACCAGACTTGATTGCAGCACCTAGTCGTGGGGGTGGGTTAGCACTTTGGATTCGAGATTGAAGATATAGCAATTCTCCTTTCATGGTGAATAAGAGCGTATTTGTAGGGACAATTCATGAATTGTCCCTACATTCGCCGTGATAATATATTGTACACAAACGATATACTTAATTGCGGTTTTACTTTTCTGAAGTGGGAATACGAAAATCAGTAGTTTCTTATACTTTAGTAATCATGGCTTATATTGAGAAAATTCTGGAAAAATTACAAAATCTTTCTGATACGTCACTCCAAGAAGTTCTAGATTTTATTGATAATTTGGAGTCTCGAAATCGAATTGCTAAACTATCATCACCAACAGATAATGACGAATCCCTACTAATAAACTTGAAAAAAGCAACTGCACACTATCAAAACGGGATCGCAAAGTTGCAATTAAAAGAATATCAACAAGCGATCGCAGAATTTAATTACGCATTACAAATTTATCCCAATTATTCAGAAGCTTATTACTACCGTGGTAAAGGAAGACACAAATTAAATGATAAAGAAAGTGCAATAGCGGACTTTCAAACCGCAGCCAAACTTTTTTGTGAAAATAACCTAGCTGACGAAATGGCTAACTGGACTGTTTTTGAATTAGGTGAGTCAAATAGAAAAGAAGCTATTGATTATCTTCTCCAATATTTTGATGCTAATAGCTCATATGATGAAAAACGACTTGCGGCTTCTGCGATAAATAAACTAGCTAAAAGCTTCAAAACAAGCTGTGAAATAGCTATACCACATTTATTAAAGAATTTATCTGAACCGGCTCCACAAGTAAGACAATATATTTTAAAAGCGCTAGATGCAATCAGTCTACCTGATGATGCAATTCTTAAAATAAAGGAAATTGCTGAAAATGATGATAAAGACTATAACCGCAATCTAGCGCAAAGAATATTAAAAAAGTATGATGAGTAAGTAGATCGGGTATAGAGGAATTGAAACAGCTTCACGCTCAGAAGTTGTCAAAAACTTTTTCAAGCCGAGGTCAATACTTGTAATTGATTCAGGGTTTATATCTGGTTTAATATTACAATCAGAAATGCCAGTGCGATCGCACTTCCACAGGTTGAGTTGACGCTAGGAAACCCAACATCTTTTTCTCATCGGCTTCAAGCTGCCGTTCAAAGCGATCGCTCCTAAGCGCCACAATTCGCACTACTTCTTGCTCATCATTAAACACTACCTGTAACGGTTCGTCGGGATCTATACAAATATTAATGATTGGGCGTAGGCTAGCAAGCACCGCAGGCATCGCTTAATATTTATCTAGTGAGCAGTCGTTCGTCTTATGACATTAGCACCCACCACAACAAAGCAGTATGTTGAGCAGCGAGACAAAGGATATTGGATCGAAGGAACACGCATTTCCCTAGATTCAGTTGTTTATTCCTTCTTGAACGGAGAGTCCCCTGAAAGCATTGCCCAAAACTTCCCGCTATTGTCACTAGAGCAAGTTTATGGTGCGATCGCTTTCTATCTTGCTAACCGAGAAATGATTGATGTGTACTTAGAAGAAGGTTCAGCAGAATTTCAACAGTTGCAACAATCCTTTAGAGAAAAGAATCCGCTTCTATACCAAAAATTGAAAGCATCTCTTGCCCAGAAGCAACGCTCGGTATGACAAAGGCTCGATTCCAAGCTGATGCTCACCGATTAGGGGGTGTGGGGTGTAGGGTGTTGGGTGTGGAGTGTGGGGTATAGGGTGTAGGGGAAGAAAAAAGCCCCGAATACTGGATACAGAGCAAGTATTTTCAAGTATGGAAAAAGAAAAAGATGTATGTAGAGACACATGATGCCGAAGTTGAGGTGTCCTTACTTGAAACCCCTAATCTTAACTGCGGGGTCCCCACACCCTACACCCTACCCCCTACACCCTTTTCATTCTACTCCCCACACCCTACCCCCTACACCCTACACCCTCTTCATGACGCAGTATCAATATCAAGTTGGAGGCAGTCTCCCTGAAGATGCTTTAACTTATGTCACCCGCAAAGCTGACACAGAACTTTATGAAAGTTTGCAAGCAGGAGAATTTTGTTATGTACTAAATTCTCGGCAAATGGGAAAATCAAGCTTGCGGGTGCATGTGATGCAGCGATTGCAATCTGAAGGAGTTGCTTGTGCGGCAATTGATATTACAGCGATCGGTACATCAGATATTACCCCAGAACAATGGTATGCGGGGATTATTGATACTATTGTCGGCACATTTGGGCTTTACAATGATTTTGATTTAGATGATTGGTGGACAGAGAACGATTTGCTCTCACCAGTGCAGCGTTTAAGTAAGTTTATCGAAACTGTGCTGCTAAAGTCAATTAGTGAGAACATTGTTATTTTTATTGATGAAATTGATAGTATCCTCAGCATCAATTTTAATTTAGATGATTTTTTCGCCGTTATCCGCGACTGTTACAACCGACGTGCAGACCAATTTATATATAAACGCTTGACATTTGCACTGTTGGGTGTATCAACACCTTCCGATTTAATTGGGGATAAGCGACGCACACCATTTAATATTGGGAGAGCAATTGATTTAAGTGGATTTCAACTTGAAGAAGCGCAACCTCTCGCAACCGGATTAGCAGGAGTAGGTGACTCGCAAGTATTAATGCAAGCTGTGTTGGATTGGACTGGGGGACAACCGTTTCTCACGCAAAAGGTTTGTCAGTTGGTGGTGAAATTTGCCAATCAATCTTTAACTTTACCAGAAATAGTTGCTGATGTTATTCAAAACAAGATTATTCAGAATTGGGAAACGCAAGACGAGCCAGAGCATTTAAGAACACTTCGGCATAGACTGTTGCGAAGTAGCGAACAGCGTACCGGACGATTATTAGCTTTGTGTCAGCAGATTTTGCGAGAGAAAGAGATAGAAGCTGATGATAGCCCAGAACAAACAGAACTGCGTTTAACCGGGTTGGTTGTGAAACGTGGTGGCAAGCTGCGAATTTATAACCAAATTTATGAGACGATATTTAATCAGGAGTGGTGCGACAAAGAACTTGCAAAACTTCGCCCATATGCTAATACACTCAATGCCTGGGTTGCTTCCCAATCACAAGACAATTCGCGTCTGTTGCGGGGACAAGCTTTGCAAGAAGCTTTACAATGGTCAACTGACAAGAGTTTAAGCAATCTCGATTATCAATATTTATCTGCAAGTCAGGAGTTTGACAAACAAGCAGCTTTAGCAGTAGAAAAAGAAGCTAATCAAATTTTGGCACAAGCGCGACAACAAGCAGAAAAAGCTTTAGAGACAGAAAAGCAAGCAAATCAAGTTTTAGCAGCTGCACAAAAGAAAGCTAGGTGGATTTTGTTATTGACTGCAACTGGGGCAATTGTTTCTTTAGGATTCGCTGCATTTGGTTGGCAGCAGTTTAGAATAGCACAAATTGCCACAGGTTTGGAACAATCATCTGCACGTATCTTGCGGTTCTCTGAATTTCCTAGTGTTGATGATTTAGTTGAAGCAACACAATCTGCAAATGATTTAAAAAAATTAGTCAAAGATTATCGCTCAGTTAGAGAATATCCGACTGTCAACCCGATGTTAGCTTTGCAAACCACTTTAGAAAATATTCACGAGAAAAATCGATTAGAGCATAAAGGTGCGCTTGAAAAGGTGGTGTTTAGTCCTGATGGCAAGACTATTGCCACTGCATCAAGTGACGCTACAGCGAAGTTGTGGAACCCGCAAGGTATCGTACTTGCTACCCTCAACCATAACACAGAGGTTATCAACGTAGCATTTAGTCCTGATGGCAAGACGGTAGCAACTGCTTCAAAAGACAAAACAGCGAAGTTGTGGAACCTGCAAGGTAAGGGACTTGCCACCCTCAAGCATAACAAAGCGGTTTACAACGTAGCGTTTAGTCCTGACGGCAAGATGGTGGCAACAGCATCAGATGACAAGACAGCGAAGTTGTGGAACCTGCAAGGTAAGGGACTTGCCACCCTCAAGCATAACAAAGCGGTTTACAACGTAGCGTTTAGTCCTGACGGCAAGATGGTGGCAACAGCATCAGATGACAAGACAGCGAAGTTGTGGAACCTCAAAGGAGGGAAAATTGCCACTCTCAAGCATAAAGGTGTGGTTAGAAACGTGGTGTTTAGCCCAGATAGCAAGACGGTTGGGACTGCATCAGGTGACAAGACAGCGAAGTTGTGGAACCTCAAAGGAGGGGAAATTGCTATTTTCAAGCACAACGATGTGGTCTACAAAGTGTTGTTTAGTCCTGACGGCAAGACTATTGCCACTGCATCAGGTGACAAGACAGCGAATTTGTGGAACCTCAAAGGAGGGGAAATTGCCACCCTCCAGCATAACGATGCGGTCAACGATGTGGTGTTTAGTCCCGACGGCAAGACTGTGACGACAGCATCAACTGATAAAACAGCTAAGTTGTGGAACCTGCAAGGTCATAAAATTGCCACCCTCCAGCATAACGATGCGGTCAACGATGTGGTGTTTAGTCCTGATGGCAAGACTGTGGCAACAACTTCAGATGAAAGCACAGCTCGCTTGTGGAACCTCAAAGTAAGCGAAGTTGCCACCGTCCAGCATAAGGGTCAAGTTTACAAAGCGGTCTTCAGCAATGATGGCAAAACTATAGCGACAGCTTCAAAAGACAATACAGCAAAGTTGTGGGACTTGCAAAAAAGGGAAATTGCCACCCTCCAGCATAACGATCAAGTTTACAAAGTGGTGTTGAGTAATGATGGCAAAATAGCGACAGCTTCAAAAGACAAAACAGCGAAATTGTGGAACCTGCAAGGCAGCTTAATTGCCACTCTCCAACATCAAGAAGAAGTCTACTATGTCGTGTTCAGCAACGACAATAAGATTGTTGGGACTGCATCAAAAGACGGTACAGCTAAGTTATGGAATCTGCAAGGTGATGTAATTGCTACCCTCAAGCATAATGTTCCAGTCTACAAAGTGGTGTTGAGCAATGATGGCAAAACTGTAGCGACTACATCAAAAGACAATATAGCCAAGTTGTGGAACCTGCAAGGTCATGTAATTGCCACCTTCAAACATAACAATGCGGTTAACGATGTAGTGTTTAGCAATGATGGCAAGACTATTGCGACTGCATCAAAAGATGGCACTGCGAAGTTGTGGAACCTCAAAGGAAAGAAACTTGACACCCTCAAGCATAATGGAGAAGTTAACGGTGTGGTGTTTAGTCCTGACGGCAAGACGGTTGCGACTGCATCAAAAGATGGCACTGCGAAGTTGTGGAACCTCAAAGGAAAGGAACTTGACACCCTCAAGCATAATGGAGAAGTTAACGGTGTGATGTTTAGTAATGATGGCAAGACAGTTGCCACAGCTTCAAAAGACGGTACACTACGCTTATGGACTCAAGTAGGCAATAGTTGGCAGCAGTTTGCTGAATATCAAGCTAGTAACGTAGCCTTCAGCCCGGATGGTAAACTAATTGCGATTGTAGTTGGTGAGAATACTGTGCAGTTGCGTCCTATTGAGGGTTTGGATGAACTGCTAGCACGAAGTTGCGGATGGCTGAGAGATTATCTTTCTACACATCCTGATGTGGGGAAGCAGGTTTGTGGTAGTTAGGGGACAGGGGGAGAGGGGGGACAAGGGAAGGGAGACAAGGTGTGTATGCGGTGCATAGTCGGCGCGATAAGCTGGTAGTAACAGCCTTGCACTTATACGCTTTTTAAGCCACTCATATCGGGTTCGGTTAAAGACTTATTATTAAGACCGCAGTTCTTGGTAGGGAGCAGTTTTCGGATTTTTGCACAGATGCACCCAATAGTAACTAATTTGCCGAACTTGATATCAAGAGGGATCTTCCACCCGGAAATACAAATCGAGAATTTCGCTTACATCCCCAGGATTTTGACACAATTCCTTTAGTCCCCAAATCTCAGGTGGAATGGGGACTGGGTTACTACGCAGATCCAGATGTCTGAGTTTTTGGAGTTGGACAATTTCTTCTGGCAGACTGCTCAGTTGATTATTGTAGAGGTCGAGCGTTTCTAAGTTGACCAGTTGTCCAATATCATGCGGCAGACTGCTCAGTTGATTGCTGCTAAGGTCGAGCGTTTCTAAGTTGGTGAGTTTTCCAATTTCTTCTGGCAGACTGCTGAGTCGATTGCTGCTGAGGTTGAGCGTTTCTAAGTTGGTGAGTTTTCCAAAATCATGCAGTAGACTGCTCAGTTGATTATTGTAGAGGTCGAGCGTTTGTAAGTTGACCAGTTGGACAATTTCGTTTGGCAGACTGCTCAGTTGATTATCGTAGAGGTCGAGCGTTTGTAAGTTGGTGAGTTTTCCAATTTCGTTTGGCAGACTGCTGAGTTGATTTCTGCTGAGGTCGAGCGATTGTAAGTTGGTGAGTTGGACAATTTCCTGTGGCAGACTGCTGAGTTGATTTCTGCTGAGGTCGAGCGATTGTAAGTTGGTGAGTTGGACAATTTCCTGCGGCAGACTGCTGAGTTGATTTCTGCTGAGGTAGAGCGTTTCTAAGTTGGTGAGTTGGACAATTTCCTGTGGCAGACTGGTTAAGTTATTAGCAACAACTTGAAGTTCTTGAAGATGATTAAGTAATCCAATTTCCGCAGGTAAAACGCTCAGGTTGTTCCCGATAGTACCGACGATATAACCCTTTTGATTATATTGGTATTTGCCGAGAATCAGCTTTTTGAGTTGAGTTAGCTTACCAATCTCAGCGGGTAAAGCTGTCAACTCTTTGCCAGAGAGGTCAAATTCGGTTGCCCCTTCTCTTGCAGCTTGTTCAATTTGCTGTAGCAGTTCTTTGTCGGTCATGAGTAATTAGGGGGAGGGGGGACGACAGGGGGACTTTCTTGACAGGGGGACTTTCTTGACAAGGGGGACAAGGGGGACTTTCTTGACAAGGGGGACAAGGGGGACTTTCTTGACAAGGGGAGGACACTTCCGTGCGGGGGTTCCCAAGCCACTGCGTTGCGGAGGTTCCCTCCGTTGAAGCATGTGGCGTCCCCGTTAAGGAACGTGTCCGTGGACAAGGGGGACAAGGGGACAAGGGGGACAAGGGGGACAGGGGGATAAGGGGAGGACACTTCCGTGCGGGGGTTCCCAAGCCACTGCGTTGCGGAGGTTCCCTCCGTTGAAGCATGTGGCGTCCCCGTTAAGGAACGTGTCCGTGGACAAGTAGGGTGCGTTATAACGTACCGAGTAGCGCGGAACCCGTTCCGGCAGCGTCTCCGACAGGAGAAGGGTAGTTTAACGCACCATTTATAGTCCCAGGTGCTGTAATGAATGGCACTAATACACCCGACGGTGGTTTTATATTTAATTCAACCTACCTACTTAGTTCTGCGATAAGTCTGATTTTTTCGTATAACGAGTGTTTGATACTCATTAATGAGTCTTTGAACCTCATTAATGAGTCTTTGAACCTCATTAATGAGTCTTTGAACCTCATTAATGAGTCTTGGAACCTCATTAATGAGTCTTGGAACCTCATTAATGAGTCTTGGAACCTCATTAATGAGTCTTGGAACCTCATTAATGAGTCTTGGAACCTCATTAATGAGTCTTGGAACCTCATTAATGAGTCTTGGAACCTCATTAAAGAGTATAACGATTTTCAGTTTAGTCAAATATACCAAGAAACCTAACCCCCCCAGCCCCCTTCCCTTGTAGGGAAGGGGGAGAATCAAAGCCTCTCCAGTAATAAAAGCTGCTCCTCTTCCCTCCCCTTGTAGGGGAGGGTTAGGGAGAGGTAGGAGAGAGGAATGGAAGCGAGGTCTATTAACGAACTACACCCAATTGTTAAAACAAATCTAAGTCTGTCAATGCACCGAGACAGCTGGAAGATACTAATTTAGCATATTTCCCTAACACACCTTTGGTATAACGAGGTGGACGAGGTTGCCAATTTGCACGACGAGCTGCTAATTCTTCATCGGATACGTTTAATTGCAACAGTCGAGCATGAGCATCAATTGTGATGGTATCACCTTCTTCCACAAGGGCGATCGCTCCCCCAACTGCTGCTTCTGGTGCCACATGTCCAACTACCATCCCATATGTACCACCAGAAAATCGTCCGTCTGTAATTAACCCGACCGAATCAGCTAAACCTGCACCGATAATTGCTGAGGTGGGTGCTAGCATCTCCCGCATCCCCGGACCTCCTTTTGGTCCTTCGTAGCGAATGACGAGAACATCACCTGCATTTATCTTCTTTGCCAAAATCGCATGTAAACAAGATTCTTCCGATTCAAATACTCGTGCAGTTCCCGTAATCTTCGGCAATTTTACGCCTGTAATTTTCGCTACCGCTCCTTCTGTCGCCAGATTTCCTCTGAGGATAGCCAAGTGTCCTTGGCGATACATCGGGTTATCCCAAGGACGAATTACATCTTGGTTAGGGGATGGTTCATCTGGTATATCTGCCAAGACTTCCGCAATTGTTTGCCCGGTGATGGTGAGAGCATCTGCGTGAAGTAAATCATGCACAAGTAGCATTTTCATCACTTGGGGAATACCACCAGCTTTGTGTAAGTCGGTAGCTACATAACGTCCGCTGGGTTTTAAATCGCACAAAACTGGAACGCGAGCGCGGATGATTTCAAAGTCATCTAAATTAAGTTCAACACCAGCAGTGTGAGCGATCGCCAAAAAATGCAATACTGCATTTGTGGAACCACCGACTGCCATAACCACCGAAATGGCATTCTCGATAGATTTGCGAGTGATAATTTGCCTGGGTAAGATTTGCTTGCGAATTGCCTCAACTAAGTAAAACGCGGATTTTTCTGTACTATCTGCCTTTTCCGCATCTTCTGCCGCCATCGTCGAGGAATATGGTAAACTCATACCCAGCGCCTCAAAAGCGGAAGACATCGTATTCGCTGTGTACATTCCTCCACAGGAACCAGCACCAGGACAAGCTTTGCCCTCAACTTCTAAAAGTTCCTTCTCGTCAATTTTCCCAGCACTGTATTGTCCGACAGCTTCAAAAGAACTGATAACAGTTAAATCGCGTCCATCGTGGTGTCCGGGTTTGATTGTACCACCATAAACAAAGATAGCCGGGATATTCATGCGAGCGATCGCAATCATCGCTCCAGGCATATTTTTATCACAACCCCCAATGGCAAGTACACCATCCATACTTTGCCCATTGCAAGCAGTTTCAATCGAATCAGCAATTACTTCTCGTGACACCAGGGAATATTTCATTCCCTCAGTTCCCATCGAAATACCATCACTAATAGTAATAGTACCGAACAATTGCGGCATTCCTCCAGCATCTTTAATACTAGCTTCTGCCCTTAGTGCCAGTTTATTTATGCCCATATTGCAGGGAGTAATGGTGCTGTAACCATTAGCTACACCGACAATTGGCTTGATAAAATCTTCATCTTGAAAACCAACAGCACGTAGCATCGCTCGATTAGGCGATCGCTGTACCCCTTGAGTGACAACTTGGCTTCTCAAATTTTCTGACATTTTTTTCCCTTCCGCACCATCATCTTTGTTTTAGTGCTTCTTTTGTGCGATTATTTCAAAATATCACAAACTGTAACACAAGATTTGCGTCGCAACGTGTAGAAAGTACTGCACCTTTCCCTTATCCCCTTTCGGAATTATATATTTTTAAACGCAGAGTATCGCAGAGGTTTTCGCAAAGGTTCGCAGAGTTTTTGGTTTGAGTATTATGGCTGAATTGAATTGGAAAATTGGCTTTGAGATTGAGTTAATGGCACCGAGGGGACTTAGCAGACGTGACTTAGCAGAAGCGATCGCGCAGCAACATGATGGGTGGATACGTCCTATTTTCCACCTTCAGTGTGAACCAAGCAAGGTTCCGGGAACTCCGTTATTTCACAATCTTACATTGGGGTTTGAGGCGAAAGCGAGACAAGGACAATTGATTGCTCGATGTGTTGACGATCTTACCCTTCAAGACGACTTAGATAAAAGTGAAAAACCGAAGCCAGGATGGTATCGAATTGTTAGCGATGATAGTAGACTATTAGAATTGGTGAGTTGCCAAACCGATGCTGGTGATTCTCTGAGCGAAGTCCTCAAACCGATCGCTAATTTATTCGCTACCAATCCCGAAGAAGGAACTGGGGGGATGGTGCGTGTTGCCGATAGTACAGGAAATCCGATTGCGATCGCAGCACCCCTACCGGGAGAACGAGAACGTCCTTGTGAGTTAATTACCCCACCTATCGAAGTTAATCATCAAGAACGCTTAGAAAGTCTTTTAGCAAAAGCACGCTTTCTTAACTTTACCATTCCGGCTGAGAGTGCAACTCATCTGCACTTTGATGCTACACCTTTATGTTCTGCCAGAGTTATTGCTAACCTAGTTAATATTTTATGGATACATGGGGAAAATCTCAAACGATTGGTAGGAACAAATACAAGATGCACCCGCTTGGGAACGTGGAATGAGGAGTTGTTAGCATTAGTTAATGAACCTGATTTTTCCGAGTTACCTTGGTCTGATGCTAAAGCACATCTTGCCAAACTTCAGTTGACAAAATACTGCGACTTTAACCTGAAAAATCTGATTCACGAAATCAAGAGCAAACATACCTTTGAAGCTCGTATTTTTCCATCTTCGATGCACCCACAACCGATTATTGAAGCAGCAGCGTTGATGGAAGCAATTCTACGTTATGCAATAACAGCACCCAAAATATCATTCTCTGCACCCCTAGAATGGAAATTACAATTGGTGCAGGAGTTTCTCAAAGAACTACCACTATCTGAAGATTTTCGCTTTGTTTGGTTGTCTCGCGCCAAAAGGATATCACATATATTGTAGAGACGTTCGGTGTGGAACGTCTCTACGACGTAAAATTAATTCAACGGATATATATCAAATCGCATTGCTCTAATTCTCCTTCCAAGCTGCTTGAAAAAAGTCTCGCTCGCACAACATCGCATAGCGATAAGTTGAATGTACTAAGGTAGTACCAGTAGCATAACTTTCTACTAAGCTTTCTAATTGTGCTGCGAGTGGCTGAAAATCTGCGCTGCTATAAGTGCGAATCCAGTCTGCATACTGATGATTGGGAATACCATTACGCGCTAACTCTTCTCCCAAAAACGCATACAAACGCATACAGGGAGACATCGCAGCAGCAGTTAAACCCACATCTCCACCCCAAGCGGTTGCTAATAAAAAATCAGTATAGCGCCTAGTAGCTGCTTGTGGTTCAACAGATTGCAAATTGACTTTCCACGCTTTAGCATAGCTTTGATGTAGCTGTAATTCTTGCAAAACTCCAGCCGCTAAATTGTGAAATACGATAAATCCTGCCCAATCTGGTGCTTTCGCAGCTGCGATACTGTAAGCACGAGCAAAAGCTTCTAAGAAAAAAGCATCTTGTCCTACATAGTAAGCGAACTTCTGCGAATCTAGCGTACCATCAGCAATGCCTTGAACAAAAGGATGCTCTAAACAAGCTTGCGCTAAATCTTGATTTGCTTTCCACAATTGGGCAGATATGGTCATTTGTTAAGTGTTGGGAATAGGTAATAGGTAATAGGTAATGGGTAATAGGTAATGGGTAATAGAAAGAAATTGTCCCCCTTGTCTCCTTGTCTCCTTGTCTCCTTGTCTCCCCACTCCCCACTCCCCATTCCCCTAAAAGGGAAAGAACTGAAGCAATACTGACGCAACTCCGCCTAAAAAGTCAACTAAACTAGGTTTGCCGGCAGTTACTTTACTACCTTGAGGTGTTTTCAGTTCGAGAAGAAAAGCTTGTGCTGTTTGCATTCCGGGATTGTCGTTTTTGGTTTTAAACAAATTTTCAGCTATTTGAGCATCTTGAAATGCACCTTGTCTATCTAAAATTTGATAACGAGCGACACCACGAGCGAGATAAGCGCCGGCAAAGTCTGGTTTAATAGCGATCGCTTGATTAAAATAATCTATTGCTTGTTGTTGGTTGCCTTTTTGCGCTTCTGCTACACCCCAAGCATAAAATTCTTCTGGCTTGGCTGCTTGCAATGGTATACCAACTGCTCCTTGCAAGTTAGCATTGTTAAGGCTAACATTATTTAATTCCGCGTTGGCAAGATAGGTATTTCTCAAGTCAGTACCCAGCAAATTTGCGTTATTAAGTTTCGCACCGCTGAGGTTAACTCCAAATAAACTCGCACCGCTCAAGTTTGCACCTGTTAAATCAGCACCGCTCAAGTTTGCACGGCTGAGGTTTGCACCACTCAAATTTGCCCCGCTCAAATTGGCTCCAGATAAGTCTGCTAGCACCAAACCAGCACCGCTTAAATCGCAGCTTTGACATTGTTTGGTTGCTAGCAACTGTCTAATGTGTTCAGAATTTGCAGCTTGAGCGACGGTTGTCAAGCTAATTGTGCTTAAAAATACGACTGTGGATAGAGCTGGCTTTTTCATAATCTGTGTCAAAATCTTTCTTAACTTACAAACTTCGCCTGAGAAGGTTGACACAGTTATAACTCAGCTGAAAGTATCAAGCATAACTAGATCCTTGATATGAGTCTATCGCCGACTGTAGTGCTATATATATTCAGTTATTCCGCTCGGTTAAAGTGAAAACTGCATGATTGTGCAAGTTCACCTGCCTAGTTGTCTGAGGTGAAGACCAACTCATCTTGGCAGATAAGCTAAGTGCAAAAGTTAGGAAAACCGCCAATAAGAATTTTTCCAGCATAGTCGTGCCTCACAATCATTAAGTAATCACTCAACCACTATTTCCGTTTTAGCGTATGATTTATGTTTCTCCCAAGCTAAGTGATAACCGAATGTGGTAAACGTGATTTGTATCTGTTTTCGGGGTGATGTTAGTCACGTAAATTCTGGTTATAGGGCGATCGCCGATTACTGACAAGGAACTACAAGCAATATAAATAAATTCTGTATTTTTTACTGACAAGCGGGGATCAACTACATAGACTTGCCATCACAAGAAAATCGCGCCAAGCTACAAGAATGCGCGACATGCGATTGTTATGGTTTGATCCAAAAAGAGCGATCGTCCGTATGTTGCCGAGGCATTTTTTTCAAAAATGCCTCCCCCGTTGCTTTGCAACGGGGCAACCGCACTTCGTGCGGTTGGGCAACAGGACGCGCTTCGCGATCGCACAAAAACAGCATTGTAAAATAAAAGCCAAGGCATGACTCATTGGTCTTATGGTACAATTTGAACCTGGTTTAACTCTCCCAACCACCGCTGAATTACCCTGTTCAGACGATACCCCTGTGGATAACGAAGACCAGAATTTTCTCCCCAACCTGTTGCTATTTATCCTCGAATCGATTTGGGCAAACCGAAATGACTGGTTTTTCGGTATCGACATGGGTGTTTACCACACGACTGGAGTAAGCCATTTAGTACCAGTAATACCCGACGGTTTTTTGAGCTTGGGAGTGGAACGACGCAAAGCAGGTAAATCACGCTTAAGTTATGCGGTATGGGAAGAAAAGGAAATAGTACCGAAGTTTGTTTTGGAAGTGGTTTCCAAGACTCCGGGTGATGAATATGACAGCAAGCTGAAAATCTATGCAAAATTAGGTGTGCTGTACTATGTTATCTACAATCCGCAATATTGGCGACGCGACCAACAGCAACCGTTTGAAGTATATAAGTTAGTTGACTGTGAGTACCAACTGCAAATTGGGGAACCGTTTTGGATGCCAGAAGTGCAATTAGGGATTGGGCGAGGGCAATACACATCTGGTACGATTCAACGAGAGGTGTTGTATTGGTATGACGAAACTGGTACACGCTATTTAACTGCCCAAGAAGTTGCTCAAAGCGAACGACAACAACGCCAATTAGCCGAAGAAAAGCAAGAACGGTTAGCAGCCAAGCTTAGAGAGTTGGGAGTCGATCCAGATAATATTTGATATATATAAACCACAGTAGAGACGTTCCGGACCGAACGTCTCTACAATGTGTAAAATTTATCAACATGTATTGTCAAATCATCCCGCCAATATACAACGCCTTAAATCAACACCACTCAAATTAACGTAACGCAGATTTGCACCGCCTAAATCTGCGTTACTTAAGTTTGTTCTTCGCAAGTTTTTTGCTTGCAAATCTGCACGATCGCTTTATTTGGGCACTCTTCGTGTCCACTACGAGTAGAGACGTTCCCCCTCTGAAAGTCTCTACTAAATAATAGACCTCTTACAAAAGTCTATAAATGCATGTTTTTTCATACCCTTTCCCCTTTCCCCTTTCCCCTTTCCCCCTCTTTTTCATCTTTGTGGTTTCGATGCTGACAAAAGCTGATAATAGAATGTTCCTGCTAAAAAGGCTCCGAGAATTGGTGCTGTCCAAAATAGCCACAACTGATCGATCGCCCAACCACCCACGAAAACCGCAGGACCCAAACTCCGAGCGGGATTCACCGATGTATTAGTAACGGGGATGCTAATCAAGTGAATCAGTGTTAATACTAAACCAATGGCAATGGGAGCAAAACCACCAGACGCACGAGAGTCAGTAGCACCCAAGATAATTATCAAAAAGATGAAACTGAGAACTAACTCGGTAATAAAACAAGCAAACAACGAATAGCCACCAGGAGAATGATCGGGTCCAAAACCGTTAGTTGCCAGGGGATTTGAACCGCTAAGTATAAATCCTGGTTTACCAGAAGCAATTAAATAGAGAATGCCGGCAGCAGCGATCGCTCCAAATACCTGAGAGCCAATATACAACAAAAGCTCTGATGCGGGAAAGCGCTTTGCTGCCCAAAGTCCAATAGAAACCGCTGGATTAAAGTGACCCCCAGAAATAGGACCCATCGCATAAGCCATTGTCAATACACACAGACCAAACGCTAAAGAAACTCCAACTAATCCGATGCCTAAAGGGTATCTTATATTCTCAGCAATGTTTGCATTTTCTGCTGTAAACGCTGCTGCTAATACTGCACTACCACAACCACCAAATACTAGCCAGAATGTTCCTATAAACTCTGCTAGACAACGCTTAAACTGTGACATGTTATTAGTAACAGCATGAAAGTAGTAATAAGTCAATCTTATCTAATAGTTTTATTTTTCATTAGTTTATTCGGTTTATTTTAATTTATATTGGTTTATTTAGTAATTAATAAAAACTGTTCAAAATCATCTTGACAGGTTATATTTTTCAGCAAGATGATGATTTCATAACTATAATAATATATGGCATCCGTCGTAGAGACGTTCCGGCGGAACGTCTCTACCAAAAATCGGGGTATTTAACCGATAAAGGGTATACCTGATACAGCGATCGCACCCGCAATTGCACTAGCTGCGAGGGATGTTAAAGCTGTACCAAATAACCACCAAGCTGCACTGGCAACGGTTTTCTTAGTTTCTTCGGCTTGCTTTTTCGCTTGCTCTTTGATAGCCTTTAAACGTCTTTGTGTTTCTTTTTGGATGCGTTCGGCTTGATACAAAACGTTATCGCGTGAGGCTTCGATTTGGTCGATAATCTTATTAGCTTGCGCTTCGGAAATATCTTGACGCGAACTAATAAGTGCAACTAAAGTACCACGGTCGAATTGACTCAAGCGATCGCGCAAAGCTTCAAATCCAGCTTGGGGATCGTCAAACACTTTCGTAACGTCTTGCTTAATTCCTTCGTAGTTGAGTTCCGGACGATCCAGCGCGTTGAGATAGTCGCGAATTTTCCCGAAAGTTCCCTCAACTATTGATTGTACTTGTTGCTGAATCTGTTGGTACTGTTCTACAAGTGAGTTGCGAACCGATTCGATTTGGTCTACAATCCGGTTTGCTTCTTCTTCGGAAATATCCTCACGTTGAGATAGCAATGCAACTATTGATGAACGGTCGATTTTAGAAACGCGATCGCTTAAACTTCCAATTCCCGCACGGGGAGAAGACAACAACAATTGTAAATCGCGCTTGATCGCATCTGGGTTAAGTTCTTCTTTGTTAGTGTTCCGCAAATAGTTTTCCAGATTCGCTTCAAAATCTAAAGCTTGTTTGGTAGCACGATTTGCAAAACGACGCGGTGCTTTTACAATGCTGTCAATCGCTGATTGTACTTCATCGATTATCTGATTAACTTGTTCTTCGCTCAAGTTTCCGCTGGAGGTGACAAGTTTAGTCAAGGTTTCTCGATCAACTTGCGATAAGCGATCGCGTAATGCAGATGCACCTTCTTTCGGATCGTCGAGTAACTTTTCTAAATCTGCTTTGATACCTTCTGGATTCAGTTCTTCTAGATTGGTGTTGCGAAGATATTCACCGATTGCTGTTGTCGTTTGTTCGTATTGTTGTTTGGCTTGATCCGCGACTTTTTGCGGTGCTTGCAAAATGTTATCGCGTACCGATTCCAAATTATCGAGAATTTGGTTAAGCTGTTCTTCGCTTAAATCTTGACGCTGACTCAACAGTTGAACTAATGTATCGCGGTCAAATTGCGATAAGCGATCGCGCAGTAAGCTAATTCCGGCTTGCGGGTCATCCAGCAATACTTTAAACTCGCGTTTAATCGCTTCCGGATTGAGTTCCTCTTTGTTAGTATTGCGGAGATATTCTTCTACTCTTTGACGCAGTTCATCAGCTTTGCCTTTTGCTTGTTCTTGCAATTCTTGAGCGCGATTTAAGACGTTATCGCGAGTGCTTTCGATTTGACTAACAATATTGTTAGCTTCTTCATCGCTGATATCTTCACGTTGCTTGAGCAATTGTACCAAAGTATCGCGGTCAACTTCTTTGAAGCGATCGCTTAAATCTTCAAAACCCGCTTCTGGATCTTCAACTAACTTAGAAAAATCGCGTTGAATACCTTCTGGGTTGAGTTCTTCTTTTCCTGTCGAACGCAGATATTCTTCGATGCGGGTGCCGAAGTTTTGATTTGTTTGCTGCGATTCTGCTTGCCGAACAATTTCTAAAACTTCGTTGCGATCGCTTTCCATTTGTTCGGAAATTTCTTTGATCCGCGCTTCGCTGATATCACCCCGCTGCTTCAGCAAATTGGTAAAATACTCTAAGTTGAGTTCTTCTAATTGCCGTCTTACTTTTCCTGGATCTGCATTTTGGTCATAAATCACATCTTTGAATTCATCTTTCAGCGTGATTCGATTGAAATGCCAAGGAAACGAATTCAAAATGTAATCTTCTACATCTGCCTTAATCGTGTTGCTAGCTGCTGGCAATTTTGCCGTTGCTTGCTGGCTCAATTTTTGTAATTGTTCTCTAATTTTATCGACATCTACATCTTGAACTTTTTCTTTCAGCTTTTGCAACTGGGGTGTGATTTTTTCTAAATCGATATTCGAGATATTTACATTTTTTAACACTGCGGGAACAGCAGCACCCAAGCCATATTGAATAGCTTGTTTCATCACCCCATTGCTTTGCTTGCCATTACCGACACCAGATGTAACTAATTCTTGAAGACGTTCGCCTAATTTATCAGAATTTAATTCTTCCGTAGTCGCAGAATTGAGCAAATTCAATACTTGCTCTGTGGGATTTTTTTGCCGATTTAAAACTTGTTGCCAAGCACCTTCTAATTGGTCAGCAATGTTATTTATCTCTTCTTGAGAAAAGTCTGTGCGACTGCTAACTAAATCAACAAAACTCTGGCGATTAATATTTTTCAATACATCGCTATTGCCGAGAGATTGTAAATCAGTATCTTTCAGCAACTGGTCAAATTGATTGCGAATATCTTTGGTATCCAGCTTTGGTAATTGCAGAGAACTTAAAGAACTTTGCAGCGTATTTTTGATACTGTCAGAATCAAAACCAGAAGTTAATTCGCGACGAACTGCGGCTGTAATATCTTCCGCTGTCGAAACCATTTGATTTTTAGCAGCATTAGCACCTAAAGCTGCGGTTGCTGTTCCCATCATTCCTTGAAAGCCAGCACTTGCAGTCTTTACAAGAGAACCAATTAATGAACCTACGGCTGAAGAACCTAACCAAACTATTAATGAAAAGTAAGCAGACCAGATAACTACACCGATAATTGCTCCTAAAACTGCGCTACCAATTAAGCTGAGTTTTACTGCTAGAAAACAAGCAGCGAATAAGGCAATACTCGCGGTTATCAGTGCCCAAATTCCTACTTTTGCTTCAACATTGCGAATTGTACTACCTAAACTTTGGGAATCATCATCAGATGAGTCACCACCTAAAGCAGCGATTCCCACAGCTAGAGAGAAGTTTGTTAATAAAAATTGAAAGGCAAATGCCATCAATACACCAGATAGCATTGCTACCAAAAACTTCGGTCCAGAAAAGGCAAGCGAAACTTCCGGAATTACAACTGCCTGAGCAACTGGCATTGATTGTAATCCGTGTTCGTATAACTTTAAAGCTGTTTGGAAACTGGAAAACATATTATTTTCTCACTTTCGCACTTACTACTATTTTAGGCTAACGACCAGTTATCTTGATCTACACTGACTTCGGTCATAAATATTTTTATCAAAAGTAGTAGTTTTGCAGGCAGTTATCAAATTAATTTTTGATACATTTCTTCAAATAAACTCATAAACATAAATTATATTTTTATATATAGATTAAACAAGCAAGTTTTTGCTTTGTTGTTATTAACATGTAGGTACAAGAACTTATATCATACTCGCGATAGAGGTAAAAGTTCTTCCAAGGGATTGATGACGAGTTTACTAAGAAAATGTAGAAATAGAATTATTCAAGCCAATAAAGAAAGAAAAATATTAGTATTGGAGAATTACAAAATGGTTGTGGGAGTACATAGACGCGCTGTAGGCGTATTTGCTCGTCGTCGGGATGCAGAAGAGGCGCTGCATGAACTGAAAAAATCCGGCTTTGATATGAATAGAGTGTCTGTGGTAGTGCAAGATGCAGACGGCGATAAAGATATAGCAGGTGCGGAAGTTAGAGAACGTGTTGGCGATAAATCTGATGAAGGTGCGACAGTTGGTGCTGTGACTGGCGGTACTTTAGGCGGATTGACAGGTTTGTTAGTTGGTTTGGGGACTTTAGCAATTCCGGGAATCGGACCAATTATGCTGGCTGGGGCAACAGCGACCGCCTTAGCAACAACTTTAGCAGGTGCCGGTATTGGTGCGGTAGCTGGTAGTTTGTTGGGTGGATTAATTGGTTTGGGAATTCCCGAAGAACGAGCCAGAGTTTACAACGATCGCGTACAACGAGGACAATATTTAGTTATCCTTGATGGTACAGATGCGGAAATTGCCGAAGCCGAAAAAATTCTGCATACCGGCGGTATAGAAGAGTTTGGCATTTATAACCATCCAAATAGCCCCCCAGTAACTTCAGGTGTGGTTAGTAGAGATGTTGGTGTTACTGGTGTTGGTACTCCTGTAAGCACCACCGCACCTCTGCACAGAAAAAGAGCGATCGGTGTATTTTCTCATCGTCGCGATGCAGAAGCTGCAATTGGCGATTTGCGCGATGGTGGAATATCGATGGATCATGTTTCGATCATCGGTAAAAATGCAGATGGCGATCGCATCGGTGGTGTGGGTGTTAATGACCGTGTAGACAATACCAAAGCCGATGATGGCGCAAAAGCTGGTGCAGTTACAGGTACTGCATTAGGCGGTTTAGGCGGCTTATTAGTTGGTCTTGGAACCTTAGCGATTCCCGGAGTCGGTCCAGTACTAGTAGGTGGTGCGGCTGCAACTGCTTTGGCTACAGCTTTGACAGGTGCTGGTATTGGTGCAGCAGCAGGCAGTATAGCTGGGGCATTAGTCGGCTTGGGAATTCCGGAAAAAAATGCTAAGGTTTATAACGATCGCATTAACAGAGGCGATTATTTGGTAATCGTTGATGGTACAGATGCAGAAGTTCGCCGCGCTGAAGAAATCCTCAGACGACGACATGTTGAAGATTTTGGCATTTATGATGCTACCGATTTAGACCGTCCAGGCGATCGTTCAGTTGTTGGTGCAGCACCATTAAATCGGGGATTTGTTGAACCAACACCTGTTGTTAACACTAACGCACCTCTGCATAGAAAAAGAGCGATCGGTGTATTTTCTCATCGTCGTGATGCAGAAGCTGCAATTGGCGATTTGCGCGATGGTGGAATATCGCTGGATCATGTTTCGATTATCGGTAAAAATGCAGACCACAACGTTGGTGGTGTAAGTGTAAATGACCGTCTAGACGATAACAAAGCCGACGATGGTGCAAAAGCAGGTGCAGTTACAGGTGGTGCGTTAGGCGGATTAGGCGGCTTATTAGTTGGTCTTGGCACGTTGGCGATTCCGGGAGTCGGTCCAGTACTATTAGGTGGTGCGGCTGCAACTGCTTTGGCTACAGCATTGACAGGTGGTGCGATTGGTGCAGCAGCTGGGGGTATAGCTGGGGCATTAGTCGGTTTAGGAATACCGGAAAAAAATGCTAAGGTTTATAACGATCGCATTAACAGAGGCGATTATTTGGTAATCGTCGATGGTACAGACGCAGAAGTTCACCGTGCGGAAGAAATCCTCAGACGGAGACATGTTGAAGATTTTGGCATCTATGATGCTACCGACTTAGATCGTCCAGGCGATCGTGGTGTTGTGACTCAACCAACATCAGTAGTTAACACCACTCAAACCAATTACGTACCGCCGACGACAGTTAATAATGATGAACCCTCAGTCATCATTATTGACCGTCGCGATGAAACTGTCTTATAACTTATTACCTCTCGTTTTTGAGCATAACCTGTTACCGATTTTAAAGCATTGCCAGGTATAACTTAGAAACGAGAGAATGAAAAACTTCCTCCTCACCACTTCACAATTTACCCGTTTCTATAAAGAATTAAACAAATGAAAAAGCTAACTCCCTTCTTAATTAGTTGCGTATTAGTTTTTGGTGCAGCTGCTTGTCAAAATCCCGCTAAAACCAGCGCGGATGCACCAAATGATACTAATAAACCTGTATCTCAAACCGAAGCCCCAAGCGCACAAGCAACTGAAGCTGCCAAAGAAGACGCTCAAAGTGAAGTCCGTAGAAGACAACTAAATGCCGACATTCAAGCACGCGAACAGCGGAATAATATCACTGGTGGCGATACCGACAGAGCCGTAGGCGACCTGAAAAGTCAAGTTCGCTCTAAGTTGGAGGCTAACACCCCCGGTAGTAATTTAGCAGTTGAAGCTACAGAAGATGGCACAGTAACTGTTACTGGAACTGTGACAAATGAAGCCCAATTAGCTAAGATTGAACCTTTATCTAAAGAAATTAAAGGTGTCACAAAGGTGGAAAATAAAGCAACCGTTGTTAAGAAATAAGCAAAACTCAAACATTGTTTTCCATTCCCAAATACAGGAGAAACATGGACGCAAACTTACAACAATCGGAATACGCTACTCCCACTTCGCCACAAGGTATGGTAGCAATTGAAGGTTCAAACCCGCAAAATCTACCAATGCTACCACCTGCGAGTGAACCAGAAAATCAATTGCAGGAATTTGGACAACAAGTTTCGGACTTTTTGGCGAAATTGCCGGAAAACATAGGTAGATTCTTTAGCGAATACAAGAAACCAATTATCAACATTGGTTTATTTATAGCAGCAATTCTCGCAGTCAAAATAGTTCTGGCAATATTGGATGCACTCAATGATATTCCGCTGCTATCTCCAACTTTTGAGTTAGTAGGAATTAGTTACTCTACTTGGTTTACTTTCCGCTATTTACTCAAAGATTCGACTCGGCAAGAATTATCTGCTAACATTGAATCGTTCAAAAAACAGACTTTTGGCGGCAGCAATGTTGACCAAATGTAAATTAACCCTTGCCGATTAGCTTTCTTTAAAATTTGTCTGGAGAATAAAGGCGCTGAGACTAGAAACTAGAAATTTATTTTTCTTCTACGTCTTGTGTAATTAAATATCTCTTTCGCCTTTATTTTCTTTTCCAGACAAATTTCCTAAAATTAAATGTTGTGTCCTCAATCCTTTTTTGCTTGTTTGTGGTCAAGTCGAAATCAACTTTCTGACTTGACCATATTCTTATACGTTATAAGTAGCGCCATCCAGAATTACATACACCAAAACGCATAAAAATCTATCTTCCTTAGTAAAGATTTTTTGGCGAAAAATCTTTGTATCTCTTGAAAAAATCTACCTAATGATAGAGAAACAAACTGAGTTGATTGAGTTAATTCCTTTCTAAAGATAGTGTAATTTTCATAACAAAAACCCTTAATCTAGTTTATAAAGTTATTCAATCAGTTGAAAAAGGATTTGATTTATGGCTGAGGAAAAGTTTAATAAAGCAGTAGATTCATCCGATCGCGCCAAAGAAGATAATTACGATAGAGGTATTGTGCCTGCGGAAACTGCCGCTCGTAAAAAAAGAGAAGGAGATCAATTTAAAACAATCCCTACTGAAGAAAGAGAAGCAAGCGCGATCACCGACGACCAAACCCACCTTGGTGACAGCATCCGCACCACAGACGGCTACACAGTCGATAAAGAAGGTCTGTTGAACAACCACGCAATCGAACCGGAAATGTATTACGATACACCCGGAGATGCACGCCAAACAGCAGCCCAAGACGAAGCAGCACGTGTCGAAGAACTCGAAGAAATCAACGAAGACAAGCAAGGAGAATTGAGCGAAACAGGTGACAAACGCGGTAGAGGTCCGGGCGGCGTTTAGTTTTGCAGCATCCAAGTTTCTCTGATGGTTATACGGCATTCTCTGTGCGACGGTCGGGAAGAAAGTCCCGGTCGTCGCTTATTTAATAGCTGAGGTCGGCTGTAAGTGTAAAAATCTCTCTTTTGAATTGGGCAATGGGCAATGGGCAATGGGCAATGGGAATAAAGCCAAATTTCTTTGTATGCCCGATGCCCCATGCCCGATGCCCGATGCCCCATTACCAATTCCCCATTACCAATTCCCCATTACCAATTCCCCATTACCAATTTCCCATTACCAATTCCCTGCTCTCACAAATATATTTATATAACTTATAGATAGATGACTTTTCGCAGTTGACCATAGAAAATTCTTATAATACAACCATCAAAAATCTCAATAAAAATGAATTTACAGCTTGACCTTTTCCTCACCGCTGGTGCAGCAACCGAAAAAGGTTTGATCAAGCCCCTCGGTCATCACGAGTTGCTTCTGATATTACTGGAGTTAGCTTTGCTGCTTTTTGTCGCCAGAGGCTTAGGCGAGTTTATGCGGCGAATCCAACTACCGCCGGTAATCGGTGAACTGCTGGCAGGGGTGATCCTCGGTCCATCGATATTCGGGTTAGTTGCTGTTCGCTAATATCTGGACAAGCCTACCCATCATTTCCCGTTTGTCCAGCTATCAACCGTTCAACGTATTCTCTAAGCCGTTTTTGCCAGTTAGGAACGGCTTTCAATTTGTCTT
>JAESGF010000133.1_pt1 | contig 59885 bp, 55 predicted proteins | sample 9269621 | NCBI WGS metagenome assembly JAESGF01 (sample SAMN14515066, study PRJNA621663) | algae metagenome | isolation source: Tolypothrix carrinoi HA7290-LM1 and co-occurring heterotrophs from dry rock... | place: USA: Makauwahi cave, Kauai, Hawaii | collected 2011-01-06
CCAGGCGCGCCGGGCGCTGAAGGCCGACGGGCTGTTCATCGGCGCCTTCCTGGGCGGGACCACGCTGACCGAGCTTCGCCAGTCGCTGGTGGCCGCCGAGAGCGAGATCCTGGGCGGCGCGGGGAGCCGGGTTTCGCCCTTCGCCGACAGCCAGGACGCGGCCGGCCTGCTGCAGCGGGCAGGCTTTTCGATGCCGGTGGCCGACGTCGACAAGGTGATGGTGACCTACGAGCACCCGCTGAAGCTGCTCGTCGACCTGCGCCAGATGGGCGAGACCAGCGTGCTGGCCGACCGACACCCGAAGCGACTGACGCGGGCGCTGCTGGATCGCACCTTCCAGATCTACGCCGAGCGCTTCCAGGACACGGACGGGCGTGTGCCGGCGACCTTCGAAATCATCACCCTGACGGGCTGGACCCCGCCAATCTCAGTCGGCGCCTGACGCCGCCTTGGCCATAAAGCCTTAACCTTGAGCGCGGCAGGCTGGGCGCTCGGGGGGCGTCCTGACGTGGGGTCGGACGTTGCGTATCAAGACAATCGGAAGCCTCGGCGCCATTGCCGCGGCCGTCGCCATCCTGCTGGCCGGGTGCTCGGCCGGCCTGCGTGCGGGGCCGCCCGCCGCACAACCCTCGAAGCAGACGACCTACGTCGACGTGGGGCTCGCCGGCCAGGCGGGCGCCTTCGAAAGCTTCACCCGTCGGGCCAGCGCCATTCCGGCCGCCTTCGGCGACGTCGCCGAGGTGAGCCAGGGGCTGCACGCCGGCGCGGCCTATGAGCCCAAACAGCTGGAAGCGAGCATGATCGCCTATGCCGCCATGGCCGCCCTTCAAGAGCCGGCCTTCGTGGCCGGCGTGAGGCAGGCGGGCGGGCGGGACCTGGCCCGTCGGCTCGCGGCCAATCCTGACGCCGCGCTGGACCTGCCCGGCGGGTCGGCGGCGGCGGGCCGGGCCAACGCGGCCCTGTATCGCCGGGGCGAAGCCCTGACCGGAGCCGGCGCACGGGTGAAGAAGGCCGCCTATTCCGTGCAGAAGCAGAAATGGTCGACAGCACGGGTGACCAACGGCCCGGCGCGGCTGGCCCAGGTGAAGCGCATCTCGACCAGCGGCTACCGGCCGAGCGCCGACGACCGCGTCCGGCTGACGGCGGCGGTGGCCGAGGGCGGTCGGCGCGGCGGGGCGAGCCCGGTGGTCTCCCGTGGCGTCGCCCTGGCGGCGCTGACGGTGCTGGGCCAGGAGGCGCAGGGCCGCGTTCTGCTGTCGGAGCAGAAGTCGGGAACGTGCCTTCGCTGGGCGAAGATGAACTTCCACCAGTGTCTGGCGAGCGCGGGGACGCACTACGAGGACATCTACTGCCTGGGCGTGCACGCGATGAGCGAAACCGGCCAGTGCGTGGTGGAGGCGACGAAGCCAGTGCGGATCCAGCGGGCGTCGGTGCGCTAGTCACCCAGCAGGTGCAGCACCACCTCGCGGCGGTGCGGGCGCGTGCGGTGCTCGAACAGATAGATGCCCTGCCAGGTCCCGAGCGCCATTCGCCCGCCGGTGACAGGGACGGAGAGCTGAACGGTCGTGAGTGCGGTCCGCAGGTGGGCCGGCATGTCGTCGGGACCCTCGTCTTGATGGCGGTAGGACGCGCTCTCGGGCGCCAGTCGGGCGACCCAATCCTCAATGTCGCGACGGACGTCGGGGTCGGCGTTCTCCTGGATCAGGAGGCTGGCCGAGGTGTGGCGGCAGAAGACCGTAAGAAGGCCGGTGGTCAGGTGCTCCTCGGCGACGAAGGCTGTGATCTCGTGGGTGATCTCATGCAGGCCCTGGCCCAGCGTGGCGATCGATAGCGTCCGCGAAGCCTGGCGCATCAGATCAAATCCCTGAGCCAGGCGACCAACGGGGCGTCGGCGGGCGGCATCGGATAGTCGTCCAGCTTCACCGGTTTCACCCACTTCAGCGCCTTGTGCTCCTTGGCCCTCGGCTGACCGTCCCAGCGGCGGATCAGGTACAGCGGCATCAGCAGGTGGAAGTCCTCGTACTCGTGGCTGGCGAACACGAAGGGCGCGAGGCAGGACTTGGTCACCCGAATGCCCAACTCCTCGTCCAACTCTCGGATCAGGCAGGCCTCGGGCGTCTCGCCAGGCTCGACCTTGCCGCCGGGAAACTCCCACAGGCCGGCCAGTTGCTTGCCCTCCGGCCGCTGGCAGATCAGCACCCGGCCGTCGACGTCGATCAGGGCGGCGGCGGCCACCAGCACCATGCGTTTGGTCATGGAGGGGGTTTAGCGCAGGGCGCCATATCGGCAACAGGCCGCGACCGAATGGCTCCGCTGGGTTGACTTGTCGATGCCGAACACCGATGTGCAGCCTACGCCCAAATCGGCGTTATCGGCGCTCCAGCCGCGTGGGGCCTCCAGAAGGGGGCTCAGCCTGTCGAGCCCACCGATCAGATAGATTCGCCCATCACGCGGGGCGCTTCCCCATAGACCCGCGATGTCCGCGCCCTCGAACCGTTCGAGCAGGCGCGCTCGGCGCATACGTGAAAGATACCTGTTTGACCCAGTTCACCGACCTTGGCCTGGCCAAGCCGCTGCTCAAGGCGCTGGCCGACGAAGGCTACGTCAATCCCACCCCCATCCAGGCCCAGGCGATCCCGGGCGTGATGGCCGGCCGCGACCTGCTGGGCATCGCCCAGACGGGCACCGGCAAGACGGCCGCCTTCGCGCTGCCGATCCTCCACCGCCTCGCCGAGGACCGTAAGCCCGCGCCGCGCCGCAGCGCCCGCGTCCTCGTTCTGTCGCCGACCCGTGAACTCGCCACCCAGATCGGCGAGAGCTTCAAGGCCTACGGCAAGCAGCTCGGCGTCTCGGTCGCCGTGGTGTTCGGCGGCGTGAAGCACGGCCCGCAGATGCGCGCCCTGGCCGGCGGCATCGACGTGCTGGTGGCCACCCCCGGCCGCCTGATCGACCACCTGCAGGAGAAGTCCATCAGCCTGGAAGGCGTCGAGACGTTCGTGCTCGACGAGGCCGACCAGATGCTGGACATGGGCTTCATCGTCCCGATCCGCCGGATCGTGAAGTTCCTGCCGAAGCAGCGCCAGAACCTGTTCTTCTCGGCCACCATGCCGAGCGAGATCGAGAAGCTGACCGGCGAAATCCTCAACCCCAACCCGCTGAAGGTGTCGGTGACGCCGGCGGCGACGACGGTCGAGCGCATCAACCAGCGCGTCGTGTTCGTCGAGCAGCAGCGCAAGCGCGCCCTGCTCGCCGAGTTGTTCGACGACGCGGCGTTCAAGCGCGTGATCGTCTTCACCCGCACCAAGCGCGGCGCCGACCGCGTGGCCAAGAGCCTGGAGCAGGTGGGCGTCGAGGCGGCCGCCATCCACGGCGACAAGAGCCAGGGACAGCGCGAGCGGGCGCTGGCGTCGTTCAAGAAGGGCGAGGTCCGCGCCCTGGTAGCCACCGACATCGCGGCCCGCGGCATCGACATCGACGCGGTCAGCCACGTCGTCCAGTACGAGCTGCCGAACGTGCCTGAGGCCTATGTGCACCGGATCGGGCGGACGGCCCGGGCCGGCGCCGACGGCTCGGCGGTGGCGTTCTGCGCCGACGACGAACGGAACCTGCTGAAGGACATCGAGAAGGTCACCCGCCAGCGGATCCCGAACTTCGACCGCCGCAACGACCGCCACCTGGGCGCGGCCACCGCGGCCATGCCGGACGTCGGCAAGCCCGAGCGTGCGGAACGGTCGGCCCAGCCGCACCGGCAGGGCCATCAGAAGAAGCCGAACCGCAACCACTCAGCCGCCAAGCCCGGCCACCGCCACGAAGGCGGTCCGGCGCGTGAGGGCGGCCGCGAGGGCGGCGGCGACCGTCCGGCGTTCAAGGGGCCGCGGCGCAGCGGCGGCGGCGGTCGCAGCCGTTCCGGCGGCGGCGGCAACCGTTCGGGCGTTTGGTCGAACCGGTAATTATCCTTCTCCCCTCGCGGGAGAAGGTGTCAGCCGCAGGCTGACGGATGAGGGGGCGCGCCGGAGACGGCGCGGCCCTTCGTCGTTCTGGATACGGGGAAGCCCCTCATCCGGCCGGCTGCGCCGGCCACCTTCTCCCGCAAGGGGAGAAGGGGACTAGCTCCGATAGTCCCCGTTGATCTCGACGTAGCGCTTGGTGAGGTCGCAGGTCCAGACGGTGGAGCTGGCGCGGCCTACGCCCACGTCGACGGTGACCTCGAGCTCCTGGTTCTTCATGTAGGCGCTCATCTTGGCCTCGTCGTAGGTCGGGGCGATGAGGCCGTCCTGGGCCGCCCAGTGGGGGCCGAACTTCACGCTGATGCTGTCGCGGTCGACGGGCTCGTCGGCCTTGCCGACGGCCATGACGATGCGGCCCCAGTTGGCGTCCTCGCCGGCGAAGGCTGTCTTCACGAGCGGGCTGTCGGCGATCGACTTGGCGATCTTGCGGGCCGAGGCGGCGGTCTCGGCGCCCGTCACCGTGATTTTGATGAACTTGGTCGCGCCCTCGCCGTCGCGCACGAGCTGGTGGGCGAGGTCCATCAGCACCCCTTCCAGCTTGTCGCGGAAGTCGGCCAGGCGCTTGTCGCCGGCGCGGCTGATCTTCGGCGCGCCGGACTGGCCGGTGGCGAACAGCAGCAGGGTGTCGTTGGTCGAGCGGTCGCCGTCCACCGTGACGGCGTTGAAGGTGTTGCGCGTGTAGAGGTTCACCAGGTTCTGCAGCGCGGCGGGCGAGATCGCCGCGTCGGTGGCGACGAAGGCCAGCATGGTGGCCATGTCGGGCGCGATCATCCCCGAGCCCTTGCAGATGCCGCCGATCCGCACCGTTACTCCGTCGATCTTCGCCTCGGCGTACGATCCCTTCGGGAAGGTGTCGGTGGTCATGATGGCGCGCGCGGCGGCGGGCCAGTTGTCGGCCGAGAGCCTCTGCTCCAGCTCGGGCAGGCGGTGGGTGATCTTGGCGTCGTCCAGCAGCACGCCGATGACGCCGGTGGAGGCCACCATCACGTCGCGCTGGCGGCAGTCGAAGCGCTTGGCGACGCCCGCGGCGACGCGGCGGACGGCGTCGGCGCCCGGCTTGCCGGTGAAGGAGTTGGCGCAGCCGGCGTTGACGACCAGGGCGCGGGCGCCCTCGCCTTTCGTGGCTTCCAGGTGGCGCTTGCACCAGTCGACGGGCGCGGAGCCCACGCCGTGGCGGGTGAAGACGCCGGCGGCGCTGGCGCCTTCCGGGAACACCATCACCATCAGGTCGTCGCGCTCGTGCTTGTAGAAGCCGGCCCGGCCGATGGCGAGCTGGACGCCGGGGATGGGCGGCATGTTCGGGAACGGCACGGCCAGCGGCGAGACCGGCATGGCGCTCTTGTCGACCTTGGCCGGCGCAGCAGCCGGCTGCGGCTCGCGATCGAAGGCGTGCGCCAGCTTGTCGGCGCGCTTCAGGGCCGCGCGCTTGATGGCGCTGGTCAGCGGGTCGAAGGCGCGCTCCAGCGTCTGGCCGACCACCTCGACGGGCTTGGCGGGAGCCTTGGTCTTGGCCGCGGCGGGTTTGGCAGGCTTGCGGCTCATGAGGGCGTTCCCTTGCTCGGGCCCTGGTTCGGGGTCGTCTTAGGCGCGTCGGCGGGCGGCGTCTCGCGCGGCGCGCCGTCGGCCCGCTTCACCAGCGTTTCGATCTTGGCCTTGCCGCGCAGCTTCTCCAGCAGGTCGCGGATGCGGTCATAGGTGAGGAAGCGGACGATCTGCGGCCGGGCGGCCTCCAGGGTGATCGGCTGCTCCAGCCGGCGGTCCTCGACCTTCACCAGGGCGAAGCCGTTCTCCACGGCGAAGGGGCCGACGACCTGACCGGCCTTCGCGTCCTTGAGCGCGGCGTCATAGGCCTCGGGCATGACGTCGGTGGTGAAGTAGCCGAGGTCGCCGCCGTTGAACCGAGTGGCCGGATCGCGCGAGCGTTCCATGGCCAGCGCCTCGAACGAGGCGCCGGCGGCCAGCAGCTTCTTCACGGCCTCCGCATCGGCGGCGGTCGAGAGCACGATCTGGCGCGCACGGATCTCCTCGGAGCGCTTGGCCAGCCGTTGCTGCTCGGCATAGAGACCGCGGATGTTGTTCTCGGTCACGGCGTCCGAGACCACGTCCTCGACCAGCATGTCGCCGAGGATGCGGTCGCGAGCCGCGTCCAGCCGGCGCTGGGCCACGGGATCCTTGTCGAGCTTGCGGCTCAGGGCCTCGGCGGCCAGCAGCTTCTGGTCGACCACCTCGTCCAGCACCCGGCGGAAGAGTTCGGACGAGGGATCCAGCGGCTCGCCCTCGCCGATCAGACCCTGGGCCACCGCCTCGCGCTTGACGTCAGACGTCCAGACCGTGCGCCCGTCGACCCGGGCCACGGCGACATCACCGCGCTCGGGCGGCTGGTCCCCGCCGTCGCCGCGGCCGCAGGCGGCCAGGACGGACGCGAGCGCCAGGACCAGACAGGCTGTGCGAAGAGGCTTTGCGGCCGCCATGCGAGGATCACCCACGGTTTTGCGGAGCGGCGCCGCACTCAAGCGGGCGCGGGCCGTCCCTAGCCATTTCCGTTGCGGGATGCAAAGGTTGCCCCCGCGTTAGAACGCTCGTTTAAAAGCGCCCGACCATTCTTCCCGGAGGATCATTTAAAATGCGCGAAGCCGTCATCGTCTCGTATGCCCGCACGGGTCTGGCCAAGTCCGCCCGCGGCGGCTTCAACATGACGCCGACCGTCTCGATGGCGGCGCATGCGGTGAAGCATGCGGTGGAGCGCTCAGGGGTCGATCCGGCCTCGGTCGAGGACGTGTTCCTCGGCAACGTGGCGCACGGCGGCGGCAACCTGGGCCGCCAGGCGGGCCTGCTGGCCGGCCTACCGATCACCACGTCGGGCGTGACGGTGAACCGCTTCTGCTCCTCGGGCCTGCAGACCATCGCCATGGGCGCCGACTACATCCGCAACGGCGGCGCTGACGTTGTTGTGGCCGGCGGGGTCGAGTCGATCTCGATGCCGAACCCGGGCCCGGGCAGCGTCGAGAACTTCGATCCGAAGCTGACCGAGATGTATCCGGCGATCTTCATGCCGATGATCGACACCGCCGACATCGTGGCCGAGCGCTACAAGGTCAGCCGCGAGGCCCAGGACGAGTACTCGCTGGAGAGCCAGCGCCGCATGGCCGCCGCCCAGCAGGCCAACAAGTTCGCCGACGAGATCGTGCCGATGAAGACCAAGATGAAGGTGGTCGACAAGGCGACGAAGGAGGAGTCGATCGTCGACTACGTGGTCGACCGCGACGAGTGCAACCGCCCCGACACCACGCTGGAAGGCCTCTCGGGCCTGCAGCCGGTGCGCGGCCCGGGCAAGTACATCACCGCGGGCAACGCCTCGCAGCTGTCGGACGGCGCCGCCGCCGTGGTGGTGATGGAAGCCAAGGAAGCCGCGCGCCGGGGCCTCGAGCCGCTGGGCGTGTTCAAGGGCTGGGCGGTCGCCGGCTGCGAGCCTGACGAGATGGGCATCGGCCCGGTGTTCTCGATCCCGCGCCTGCTGGAGCGCCACGGCCTGAAGATCGACGACATCGACCTGTGGGAGCTGAACGAGGCCTTCGCCTCGCAGTGCCTGTACAGCCGCGACAAGCTGGGCATCGACCCTGAGAAGTACAACGTGAACGGCGGCTCGATCGCCATCGGCCACCCCTTCGGCATGACCGGCGCGCGCCTGGCGGGCCACGTCCTGCAGGAAGGCAAGCGCCGCGGCGCCAAGAACGTCGTCGTCTCCATGTGCATCGGCGGCGGTATGGGCGGCGCGGGGTTGTTCGAAGTCTTCTAAGACAAACGGTCCCTCCTCTTTAGGGGAGGGACAGGCCGCGAAGCGGCCAGGGTGGGGGTGTGGCGATCATGCGGTGAGCTCACCGCCCGGTCATCGTTCCCCCACCCGGCCCGAGCTTCGCTCGGTCCACCCTCCCCTGAAGAGGAGGGATTTCCCGAGGTAGCGGTCAAGCCGTCGCGTTGACTTGGAGGCGCCCAGTCCTTAAGTCACCCACGCCCCAAAAGAGCGGCTTTTTCCGGCGGGCGAAGGGCCCTAGTCGCCGCCGATCGGATACCACCCTTGACCATTTTCCAACGGTTCTTCGGCTCTTCCAACGACCGCAAGGTCAAGACCTTCCAGGCGCGGGCCCTGAAGATCACGGCGCTGGAGCCTAAGATCCAGGCGCTGTCCGACGCCGAACTGCGGGGCAAGACCGACGAGTTCAAGGCCCGACTGGCCAAGGGCGAGACCCTGGACCAGATCCTGGACGAAGCCTTCGCCGTCGTGCGCGAAGCCGCCAAGCGGGTGCTGGGCCAGCGCCATTACGACGTGCAGCTCGTGGGCGGCATGATCCTGCACGAAGGCGGCATCGCCGAGATGCGGACCGGTGAAGGCAAGACCCTGGTCGCCACGGCGCCGACCTACCTGAACGCCCTCACCGGCCAGGGCGTCCACGTCATCACCGTCAACGACTACCTCGCTCAGCGCGACAGCGAGTGGATGGGCCAGGTCTATCGCTTCCTGGGCCTGACCACCGGCGTCATCGTCCACGGCTTGAGCCAGGGCCAGCGCCAGGCGGCCTACAACAGCGACGTCACCTACGGCACGAACAACGAGTTCGGCTTCGACTACCTCCGCGACAACCTGGTCTACAGCAAGGACGACATGGTCCAGCGGGGCCACAACTTCGCGATCGTCGACGAGGTGGACTCGATCCTGATCGACGAGGCGCGGACGCCGCTGATCATCTCGGGTCCGACCGAGGACCGCTCCGAGTTCTACAAGACCATCGACCTGCTCATCAAAGAGCTGATCCAGGACCCGACCACCTTCGACCACGACGAGAAGCAGCGCCAGGTCATCCTCACCGAGGAAGGCTCGGAGAAGATCGAGCAGATCGTCGAGGCGGCCGGCCACCTGGCCGAGGACAGCGCCGGCCTCTACGACCCGGCGAACGTCTCGGTGGTGCACCACATCAACCAGGCCCTGCGCGCCAACGTGCTCTACACGCGGGACAAGGACTACATCGTCCGCGCCGGCGAGGTGGTGCTGATCGACGAGTTCACCGGCCGCATGATGCACGGCCGCCGCCTGTCGGAAGGCCTGCACCAGGCCATCGAGGCCAAAGAAGGCGCCGTCATCCAACCCGAGAACCAGACGCTGGCCTCGGTGACGATCCAGAACTACTTCCGCCTCTATTCGAAGCTGTCCGGCATGACCGGCACGGCGGCGACCGAGGCCCAGGAGTTCCTCGACATCTACAAGATGGATGTCGCCGAGATCCCGACGAACCGGCCGATCCAGCGCATCGACGACGACGACGAGGTCTATCGGACCACGGCCGAGAAGAACGCCGCCATCATCAAGCAGATCGAGGCCTGCCACCTGCGCGGCCAGCCGATCCTGGTGGGCACCGTCTCGATCGAGAAGTCCGAGCAGCTGTCGGACCTGCTGAAGGCCCACAAGTTCGAGAAGGACGGCAAGGCCCAGACGGGCATCCCGCACAACGTGCTGAACGCCCGCTATCACGAGCAGGAAGCCCTGATCGTGGCGGACGCCGGCTATCCGGGCGCGGTGACCATCGCCACCAACATGGCCGGCCGCGGCACCGACATCCAGCTGGGCGGCAACGTCGATATGCGCCTGGCCAAGTGGCGCGACGAACAGCGCGCGGCGGGCGTGGAGCCGACGCCGGAGCAGGCCTTCGCCGAGCGGGCGAACATCGAGGCCCAGATCAAGGAAGCCAAGGAACAGGCTCTGGCCGCCGGCGGCCTGTTCGTGCTGGGCACCGAACGCCACGAGAGCCGCCGGATCGACAACCAGCTGCGCGGCCGGACGGGCCGTCAGGGCGACCCGGGCCATTCCAAGTTCTTCCTGTCCTGTGAGGACGACCTGCTGCGCATCTTCGCCGGCGACCGGCTGGACGCGATCATGCGGACGTTCGGCGTGCAGGAAGGCGAGGCCATCACCCACAAATGGCTGAACAGCGCCATCGCCACGGCCCAGAAACGTGTCGAGCAGCGGAACTATGAGATCCGCAAGAACCTGCTGAAGTACGACGACGTCACGAACGACCAGCGCAAGGCTGTGTTCGAGCAGCGCCAGGAGTTCCTGGAAGCCACGGACCTCTCGGAAACGATCACCGAGTTCCGCCGCGATACGGTCGCCGATTTCGTCGAACGCCACCTGCCGCCCAAGGCCTACGCCGAGCAGTGGGACGTCGAGGGCCTGACCAACCACGTCCAGGAGTACCTCGGCCTCGACCTGCCGATCGCCGAATGGGCGGCCGAGGAGGGCATCGCCAACGAGGAGATCGAGGAGCGCATCAACGCCGCCGCCGACGCGCGCGCCGCCGAGCGCGAGCAGCTGCTCAGCACCGAGCGCACCCGGGGCCTCGAGAAGCACTTCCTGCTGCAGGTGGTGGACACGCAGTGGCGTGAGCACCTGATGCACCTCGACCACCTGCGCAACGTCATCGGCCTGCGCGGCTACGGCCAGCGTGACCCGCTGAACGAGTTCAAGACCGAGGCCTTCTCGCTGTTCGAGAAGCTGCTGGTGGACCTGCGCCAGACGATCACGCGCTGGCTGATGACGGTGCAGATCGAGTACGAAGAGCCGCCGCAGCCCGCGCCCGAGATGTTCGAGGTCCACCTCGACCCGCTGACCGGCGAGAACGAGCTGGAACGCGGCTTCGTGCCCGACAACATCTCGGCCGAACAGCGCCAGGCCCTGCCGGTGACGGCGCTGCCGGACGGCTGGGAAGAGACCGGCCGGAACCAGCCCTGCCCCTGCGGCTCGGGCAAGAAGTTCAAGCACTGCCACGGGGCGCTGGTCTAAGGACCGGCGCCGCCCGCGCTACCGGCGGGCGTCTTCCAGCACGAACGCGGCGCCGCGGTCGCCGATCATGACCGTGGGCGTGTTGGTGTTGCCGGACGTGATGGTCGGCATCACCGACGCGTCGATGACCCGCAGGCCCTCGACGCCCATGACCCGCAGTCGGGCATCGACCACCGCATGCGGGTCGGATGGCAGGCCCATCTTCGCGGTGCCGACGGGATGGAAGATGGTGGTCCCGATGTCGCCCGCGGCCTTGGCCAGCGAGACGTCGTCGTCGCCGACCGCGGGCCCCGGCAGGTATTCCTCGGGCCGATACCGCGTGAGCGCCGGCTGGCGCATCAGCCGGCGGGTGACGCGGATGGCGTCGGCGGCGACGCGGCGGTCCTCCGGCGTGGCCAGGTAGTTGGGTGCGATCCTCGGCGCATCGGCCGGGTCGGGCGAGCGCAGCCGGACGGTCCCGCGGGAGGTCGGGCGCAGGTTGCAGGCCGCCACCGTCACGGCCGGGAAGCGATGCAGCGGCTCGCCGAAGCGGTCCAGCGACAGCGGCTGGACGTGGAACTGGATGTTCGGCCGCTCGTGCTCGGCGGACGAGGTGGTGAACAGGCCGAGCTGCGACGGCGCCATGGTCAGCGGGCCCGTGCGCAGCAGGGCGTACTCCAGCCCCATCAGCCCGCGGCCGAGCAGCGAGTGGTAGGCGGCGTTCAGGGTGCGGACACCGCTGACCTTGTAGATCGCGCGCTGCTGCAGGTGGTCCTGCAGGTTGCGGCCGACGCCGGGCCGATCGACTGCGACCGGCAGCCCGAGTTCGGAGAGCCATTCGCCAGGGCCTATTCCGGAGAGCTGCAGGATCTGCGGCGAGCCGATCGCGCCGGACGACAGGATCACCTCGCCGCGGGCGCGGGCCTCGTAAGCCTGGCCGCCGCGCCGGAACGCGACGCCGCTCGCGCGGCCCGCCTCGATCAGCACCCGCTCGACCGTCACGCCGGTCTCGAGCCGGAGGTTCGGGCGCGTCAGCGCGGGCTTCAGGAAGCCCTTGGCCGCCGACCAGCGCAGGCCGCGGCGCTGGTTCACGTGGAAGGCGCCGACGCCCTTGTTGTCGCCCGTGTTGAAGTCGTCCACGGCCGGCACGCCCATTTCGACGGCGGCGCGGGCGATGGCGTCCAGCACGTCCCAGCGGACCCGGGGGCGCTCCACCCGCCACTCGCCGCCGACCCCATGGTGTTCGCTGTCGCCGAGGAAGTGGTCGTCCAGCCGGCGGAAGGCGGGCAGCACGTCGGACCAGCCCCAGCCGTCGAGGCCGAGTTGCCGCCAATGGTCGTAGTCCGCCGACTGGCCGCGCATCGAGATCATGGCGTTGATCGCCGATGAGCCGCCGATCACCTTGCCGCGCGGGTACTTCAGCGCCCGGCCGTTGAGGCCCGGCTCGGCCTCGGTCTCGAACATCCAGTCCGACCGCGGATTGCCGATGGCGAACAGGTAGCCGACGGGCACGTGGAACCAGACCCAGTCGTCCTTGCCGCCGGCCTCGAGCAGCAGGACCCGCTTCGTGGGATCGGCGGACAGGCGGTTGGCGACCACGCATCCGGCCGAGCCTGCGCCGACCACGATGTAGTCGTACTCGCCGTCGAGGAGCTTGGCCGTCATGAGCCACCCATTTGCGCGGAATCGCTCTCGCCGACCAGCGCTCTTGCCGGCCCTCGCGTAACCCCGTCAGACTTCCCGCCAAAGAACATCGGGAGGTCACCACCATGGGCGCGTCCCTGCCCAAGGCCTGCATCATCGGCGCGGGCTGCTCCGGCTTCACCACGGCCAAGCGGCTGAAGGACCTGGGCGTGCCGTTCGACTGCTTCGAGATGTCGGACGACATCGGCGGCAATTGGTACTTCAAGAACCCGAACGGGCTGTCGGCCTGCTACGAGAGCCTGCACATCGACACCTCGAAGTGGCGGCTGGCGTTCGAGGACTATCCGGTGCCCGCCGACTGGCCCGACTTCCCGCACCACGCCCAGCTGCTGCAGTACTTCCACGACTACGTGGACCACTTCGGTCTCAGGCCCCTGATCACCTTCAACACCGCCGTGACGCGCGCCGAGCGCACGTCGGAGGGCCTGTGGTCGGTGACGTTGTCGACCGGCGAGACGCGGCTTTACGACGTGCTGTTCGTCTGCAACGGCCACCACTGGGACGCGCGCGTGCCGGAGTACCCCGGCCATTTCGACGGGCCGCACTTCCACGCGCACGAGTACCGCGACCCCTTCGATCCGGTGGACATGCGCGTCAAGAACATCGTGGTCGTGGGCATGGGCAATTCGGCGATGGACATCGCCTCCGAGCTCGCCCAGCGGCCGATCGCCAAACGTCTGTGGGTAGCCGCCCGCCGCGGCGTCTGGGTGTTGCCGAAGTACATGGACGGCAAGCCGGCGGACAAGGCGGCCCTGCCGCCGTGGTTCCCGCGCAAGCTGGGGCTCGCCCTGGCGCGCAAGAAGATCAAGAAGACCATCGGGGCGATGGAGGACTACGGCCTGCCCAAGCCCGACCACGAGCCCCTCGAGGCCCACCCCTCGGTGTCCGGCGAGTTCCTGACGCGGGCCGGCTGCGGCGACGTGAAGTTCAAGCCGAACATCGCCGAGCTGATGGGCAGGCAGGTGCGGTTCGAGGACGGCAGTGTCGAGGACGTGGACGCCATCATCTATGCGACGGGCTACCGGATAAGCTTCCCGTTCTTCGACGACCCGGCCCTGCTGCCGGACGCCGACAACCGCTTCCCGCTGTTCAAGCGGATGATGATGCCGGACGTGCCGAACCTGTTCTTCATGGGCCTGGCCCAGCCGCTGCCGACGCTGGTGAATTTCGCCGAACAGCAGGCCAAGCTGGTCGGCGCCTATCTGACCGGGACCTATCGGCCGCCGGCGCCGGACGAGATGCGGAAGATCACCGCCGACGACGAGGCCGACCATCTGGGGCCGTACTACAAGTCCGCGCGGCACACGATCCAGGTCGACTTCGGCCGCTACGTCCACGATCTGATGAAGGAGATCGAACGGGGCGCGAGGCGAGCGAAGGCGGCCGGCGGCGCTCTGCCCGTGCCCGCGCGGGCTGAGGCCGCGGCGTCCGGCGGGACCTCGCAAGCGGCGGCTTAGCGTGCGGCAACGCTTCGCCGAATGAGTCGTTCTGTTCAGCCTCGGAGAAAGGCTCAACATGGCGACCTATCGGGCATTCCGCCTGGACAAGCATCGTGAGATCCGCACTGGCGTGTGGGTGCACGCTCCCAACGACGCCGCCGCCAAGGCAAAGGCCGAGGAGCTCTGCGAAGACGGCGCGCCGTTCGTCGAGGTCTGGCGCGGCCACCGCCTGATCGACGAGGTCGAGTGCAAGCCGGACGAGGACTAGCGCTCGGGCTGGCGCGTCACGATCGGGAAGTCGGCGCGCGGCGCCGACAGCCATCCCAGGATCTTACCCAGTCGCTCGGCGCCGGCCGGCGCCGGCGCGCCCACCAGGGCCGCCGCCAGGAACTGGGCGCGCGGCAGGGTGACGACGCCGCCCGTCGGCTCTGACTTCGGGTCGGCCTCCCAGGTCAGCACGTCGTTGCGCACCGCGACCCGGAAGCGCTCTTTGCGTTCCGGGAAGACGACGTCGACGCTGGCCGCCTGGCCGTTAGATTTCGCGGGGTCCAGCCGCACGGACAGCAGGTCCAGGAGCATGCCGGTCGGGGTGTTGCGGATCAGCTCGGCGGTGGCGCCGCGGCCGCCGCCGGCCGGCACGCCGTGGCGCAGCTCGCGGGCGCCGGCCAGGTACATGTTCCGCCACAGCGCGCTCTCGGCGCCGGCCCCCTGGCGATCGTAGATCCGGGCAAGCAGGTCGCGGGCCGCGCGGTCCTGGGCATCCGCCAGCACCAGTCGGTTGGCCAGCGTGGCCGCCCAGCGGTCGTCGCGGGCGTCATAGGCCTTGCGGGCCTCGGCCAGCACCTTGGCCGACCCGCCCATGGCGGCGACATACCTGGCGCTTTCGTCGGCGGGCTCCAGCGGTGCGAGGTTCACCGGATTGGCGTCGTACCAGCCCATGTAGCGCTGATAGACGGCGCGGCTGTTGAAGCTGACCGTGCCGTAGTAGCCGCGGTTGTACCATTCGCGGTCCAGCGCCTCGGGCAGCTTCAGGCGGTTGGCGATCTCGTTGCCGGTCAGGCCGTCGTTCATCAGCCGGACGGTCTGGTCGTGCAGGTATTTGTAGGCGTCGCGGTGCTTGGCCACGTAGTCGGCGATGACGGCCCGGCCCCAGCGCGGCCAGGCGTGGCTGGTGAACACCACGTCTGAGCGGTCGCCGTAGAGCTTCAGCGATTCCGTGAGGTAGTCGGCCCACTGCTTGGCGTCGCGCACCAGGGCGCCGCGCGGCGTCAGCACATTGTGCATCGTGGCGTTGGCGTTCTCCGACAGGCAGAGCGCCCTGACGTCCGGCAGGTAGATGTTCATCTCCGCCGGCGCCTCCGTGTTGGGCGTCATCTGGAACTCCAGTCGGACGCCGTCCACGGTCATCGCCTGGCCGGTGCGGGTCACATCGACCGTCGGCGGGATCAGCGTCTGCGTCCCGGCGCTGACGGCGGGTCCGATGCCGGCGCTGACTTGACCCGCGGCGCCCTTGGGGAGGAAGCTGCCGAACTGGTAGGTCGCGCGCCGCTGCATGGCAGGACCGGCGATGATGTTCTCGCCGACGGCGTGTTCCAGGAAGCCTTCGGGCGCAATCACCTGCACCCGGCCGGCGTCGACATCGGCCTGGGCGACCATGCCGCGCGCGCCGCCGAAATGGTCGACGTGGCTGTGGGTGTAGATCAGCGCCACGACCGGGCGTGCGCCCAGCTTCCCGTTGACCAGCTCGAGCGCGGCCTTGGCGGTCTCGGCCGAGGTCAGCGGGTCGATGACGATCCAGCCCGTCTTCCCGGCGATGAAGGTGACGTTGGCCAGGTCGAAGCCGCGCACCTGCCAGACGCCGTCGGCGACCTTGAACAGGCCGTGCTTGGCGAGCAGCTGCGACTGCCGCCATAGGCTGGGGTTCACGCTGGCCGGCGCGTCGCCCTTGAGGAAGTCATAGGCCGAGAGGTCCCACACCACCCGGCCATCGGCGGCGGCGATCTTCGGGTCCTGACGCGTGCCCACGAAACCGCGATCGGCGAAGTCGAAGTCCTGGCGATCCCGGAAGTCCGGCGCCGCCCAGGCGCTGCCCGCCATCGCCGCGACCGCCAGGCCGCACAGCCACTTCCGCATCGGACGCCTCCCTATGGCAGAGGCGTCCGCAGGACCATGTTCCGACGGCGGAGTCTAGAAGCTGGCCCAGTTGCCGTGGAAGCCGAAGGGTACGCGCCTCGGCATCTCGGCCACGGCGATCGGCCCCTTGGCCACGTCCTGGGCCTCGAAGATCAGCAGGTCCGAGCGGTTCTCGCCCGCCCGCCAGACCACCGCGGTCAGCCAGCCATCGCCCTCGGCCGCGTCAGCCGAGCGAGGCACGAACACGGGTTCGGAGGTCATGTCTCCGCCGGTCAGCTCGTAGGCCTGGCGCTTCCCGGTCTGCAGGTCCAGGTGGGCGATGGCGGTCTGCTTGACGGTCTTCGCGCCCGACGGGTCGGCGGCGTACCAGCCGTGCCGGTGCCTGCGCGTCTCGACGCGGGGATCGACCCGCGGGAACTCGCCGTCGAGATCGTCGAGGGCTTCTTCCTTGATGGCGTCGCTGTCGCCGGCGAGGTCGAACGTCCAGCGGACGAGACGGGCGGCGGACTTGGCGCCCGGCGAGCCGTCGGCGTTCGGGAACAGCGGCGCCGCGTCATAGCGCATGACGTCGGCGTAGAGCTTGCCGTCCGCCTCCCAGGCGTTCAGCGGGTGGAAGACGTAGCAGGCCTCGGTGTTGAACCAGCGGATGTCGGCCACGTCGCCGTCGCGGCGCATGACGCCGACGTAGGCGCCCTTCTCGGGCTCCCAGGCGAAGGCGGGCTTGCCGCTCATCGCCCGCTCGAGGCTCGCCGTCAGCGGCAGGACCGGGAACAGCACATGGTTCTCGGTGACCATGAAGTCGTGGATCATGGAGGCGAAGGGCGCCTGGAAATCGCTGCGGCGAACAACCTGGCCGGACGCGTCCGTGACGCCGTAGCTCATGCCCGCCGACAGCGGCATCTCGCCGACGCCATAGGCGAACCACAGCATCTCGCCGGTGACGGGATCGATCTTCGGGTGCGCTGTGACCCGGCCGCGATAGTCGCGGGCGTAGCCCTTCGAAGACAGGTCCTTCACGCCCATTTCGAAGGGGTGGTGCGCCTCCTCCAGCGCCAGCAGGCGGCCGCCGTGCCAGACGATGTTGGTATTGGCCACGCCGCCTTCGTTGCCGAAGGCCAGCGGATCGGTGGTCATCGGATTGCCGAAGGCGCCGAACAGCGAGCGACCGTGCTCGTGCTCCAGCTCCCACTTCGGCGTGCGGACATAGCGGTTGCGGTAGGAGACCTTGCCGTCCGCGACGTAGAAGCCGTGGACCATGCCGTCGCCGCCGAACCAGTGGTGGTTCGGGTCGCGCGGCTCGAACTGCGGATTGGGGCCGATACGGAAGAGGGCCCCGCGCAGCTCGCGCGGGATCTCGCCCTTCACCGCAAGATCGAAGTCGTCCTCGGACCGCACGGGGGCGAAGTTGCCCGCCAGGTAAGGATTGATGCGCGCGTCGCCGTCCATCGTCTCTCCTCCGCTGCCTCGCTGACAACTTACGTTGTAAATTTATGAGGTAAGGGCTAGGCCTTGGCAAGCGCTTTGTGAGCAGCTGAGTCCCGAATGCCCCGCGTCCTGACCGAAACCGATGTCGCCGACTTCCGCGAGCGCCTGTGCGCGGCGGCCGAGCGGCTGTTCGCCGAGCGCGGTCCGGATGCGGTGACGATGCGCCAGCTGGCCTCGGAGCTGGGCGTCTCGCCGATGACGCCCTACCGCTACTTCCAGGACAAGGACGAGATTCTCGCCGCCGTGCGGGCCAACGGCTTCAACCGTTTCGCTGAGGCGCTGGAGCAGGCGAGCGACCGGGCTGGCGGCGACGCCCGGCACAAGGGCGCCGCGGTCGGCGACGCCTATGTGACCTTCGCGCTGGAGCACCCGCACACCTACAAGCTGATGTTCGACCTGAACCAGCCGGACGAGGGCAGATATCCCGAACTGGTCGAGGCCGGCCGCCGGGCCCGCGCCACGCTACGGGACTACGTGAAGGGGCTGATCGCCGAGGGCGTTCTCACGGGCGACCCGGAGACTGTGGAGACGATGTTCTGGGCCGCGGCGCACGGCTGCGTCGTGCTGGAGCTGTCGGGCAAGCTGCCGCCCGGCACGGCCAAGGACCTGCACCACGCCATGGGCCAGGCGATGAGCCGGGGCCTGCGACCCGATCCGGCCTGACGGCGCGGCCTAGGCCCGGGTCACCCGGGCGCCGGTCCAGCGGTCGTAAGCCGGATCCGGGCGCCCCATCAGCAGCAGGGCGAGCGCCGCCAGCGCCAGGACCCCGACCACCGCCAGCTCGAAGGCCCGCACCGTCCCGCCATAGGGCAGGAGGCCTGGCAGCATCTGACCCAGCTTCGGCAGCGCGAATACGGTCGCCGCGCACGCCAGCAGCCACGCATAGACGACGACGTTCCGCGCCAGCGCCCGGGGCAGTCCCAGGCGGCCGCCGTCCGCGCGCACCACACGCAGGCCGAAGCCGGCCTTGCCGGGCGTCCCGCTCAGCAGCCCCTCGCCGATCGCCATCGCGAGCACGAAGGCCAGCGGATAGGCCCAGCCGAAGGCCAGCGCCCGCACCGGCTCGCCGGCCCGGTTCACCGGCTGCAGCACCGCCGCGCCCATGACCGTCTCGCCCTGCTGCACCTCGACATTGACCGAGACGAAGCGGCCGCTCTCCAGGCCCAGGAACAGCCGCCGGCAGGCGGTCGCGCCCACGACCCGCGAGGCCGATCCCGGGATCGCCGCCAGCGCCGCGCGGGCTACGGCGGGCGAGATGCTGGTCACCGTCTCGCAGCGGTCGGCCGGCTGGAAGACGTACGCGCGCATGCGCCCATCCGAGAGGTTGTAGAGGGCGACCGAGATCAGACTGGCCGCCAGGATGAAGAACACACCGTCGATGGCCGCCGCCGCCAGACGACGCCACACCGCAGCCCTGCCCGTATCAGTCATCGATATTCCCCCGCTCCCGGCGGCGACCTTGACCGCCGTCGCGTCATCCGTCGAGGCTCATGCGACGAAGCCCGGAGCCGCCATGTCCAAACCCACGCCGTTCGAGGTCGACTGGAGCGCCGAGCAGGTCGGCGCGGTGCTGGCGCAGGTGCGCGCCTATCCCTGGCCGCCGGCGCCCGTCGCGCCCGACGGCTGGGCCTATGGCTGCGACGCCGGCTATCTGCAGGACCTCTGCCGCCACTGGACCGACGCCTACGACTGGCGCGCGGCGGTGGCCGATCTCAACCGCTTCCCGCAGTTCACCACCCAGGTGGAGGACTTCGAACTCCACTATGTCCATCTGGTCGGAGAGGCCGGCGGCCGGCGGCCGCTGATCCTCACCCACGGCTGGCCGGGATCGCATTACGAGTTCTGGCAGGCGGCCGAGAAGCTGGCCTTCCCCAGCCGCCACGGCGGCGACGCCGCCGACGCCTTTGACCTGGTGATCCCGTCCCTGTCCGGCTTCGGCTTCTCGTCGAAGCCGTCGCGGCCCGTCGGACAGCGGCTGACGGCGCGGCTGTTCAACACCCTGATGACGCAGGTCCTGGGCTACGACAGCTATCTCGCCCAGGGCGGCGACTGGGGCGGCCTCATCACTTCCTGGCTGGGCCACGACCACGGCGCGCGCGCGAAAGCCATCCATCTGAACATGATCGGCTTCCGCCCGGCGGGCGGGCCGAAGGACGAGGCCGAGGTCGGCTGGATCCAGCGCCAGCAGGGGATGATGGACGTGATGGGCGCCTACTTCCGCCTGCAGGCCTCGAAGCCGCAGTCGCTGGCCTGGATGGCGGCGGGGAATCCAGTGGGTCAGGCGGCCTGGATCGCGGAGCGCTTTCACGACTGGGCGGACCTGTCCGCCAAGGGCCTGGACGAGGCCTTCCCGAAGGACCGGCTGCTGACCAACATCATGCTCTACGTGATGACGGACAGCTTCACGACGGGGGCCTGGTACTACCGTGGTCTCATCGAGGAAGGCGGCGTGGCGCTGAAGCCCGGCGAGCGTTGCAAGACGCCGACAGCCTTCGCCAACTTCCCCGGCGAGCCGCTCTACACCGCCCCGCCCCGGAGCTGGGCCGAGCGCGCCTACAACATCGTCCGCTGGACCGACATGCCGCGCGGCGGCCACTTCGCGGCGATGGAGGAGCCGGACCTGTTCGTGGACGAGGTCAGGGCTTGGGGCCGTTCTGTCTGACCGGTAAAGGGCGGGCATGACCCACGCCCGCTACGACTTCGCCTCGGACAACACCGCCCCCGCCGCGCCGGAGGCCCTCGACGCCCTGGTGGCCGCCAACACCGGCTTCACGTCCGGCTATGGGACCGATCCGGTCACGGCCAAGGCCGCCGACCTGGTGCGCGAGCTGCTGGACGCCGACGCCGAGGTGCGGTTCGTGGCTTCCGGGACGGCGGCGAACGCGGTGTCGCTGGCGGCGCTGGCCCGGCCGTTCGAGGCGGTGCTGGCCCACGAGCACGCCCACGTCTGCACGGACGAGACGGGAGCCCCCGGCTTCTTCGGCCAGGGCGTCGGGCTGATCCGGCTGCCGGGCGCCTCGGGCAAGATCGATCCCGCGGCGCTGGCGCCGGCCCTGGACGCGCCCGACGTCTCCTATCGGCAGCCGGCCGCGGCGCTGTCGCTCACCAACGCCACCGAATACGGCACGGTCTATTCCGCGGACGAACTCGGCGCCCTGATCGCGCCGGTGAAGGCCAAGGGCTACGGCGTGCACCTCGACGGCGCGCGACTGGCCAACGCCGCGGCGGCCGGCTTCGACCTGAAGGCGATCAAGGGCCTCGGCGTCGACCTGCTGGTGGTGGGCGGCACCAAGGCCGGGATGCCGCCGACGGAAGCCGTGGCGATCTTCGACCGGGGCCTGGCCCGCCGGTTCGACGCGCGCCTGAAACAGGCCGGCCAACTGCCCTCCAAGGGCCGGTTCTATGCCGCGCCCTTCATCGGCATGCTGGGCTCTGGCGCGTTCCTGCGCCACGCGGCCCATGCCAACGCCATGGCCCGCAAGCTCGCCGAGGCCATGCCCTTCCGCGTGACGCATCCGGTGGAGGCGAACGGCGTCTTCGTCGAGATGGATGACGCCACCCTGGCCCGCCTGCACGCCTCGGGCTGGTTCGCGTACCGATTCCTCGATGGCTCGGTGCGCTTCATGTGCTCGTGGGCGACGACCGAAGAGGCTGTCGACGAGCTGACGGTTACGCTCCGCAACCTCGCCTGAACGCCTTGAAAAGGGTGAAGTTTGCCGCGAGTTACGCCGAACTGTGACAGTTTTGGCGCACCCGGCGCCCAAAGCGAGATCGGCGCGAGACAGCCTGCGACTTTGCGACCGGTTTTTGTTGCCGCTGTGACGACCCCGTGACAGCTTTCGCGACCGCCGTGGGGGTGACCGGACGCTAACGCGCTTTTGCGCTGAGCCGAACGAAGCCAGCGGCCCTCGAGTCTCCCCGGAGCGCTCGGTCAAATCCAAATCATTTGCGGGGCAGCAAAATGAAATCCCAGTATCGTCACTTGCTTCGAACGACGCTCCTCGCGTCCGTCGCCGGCGCGGCCGCGCTGACGGCGCCGACCTTCGCGGCGGCTCAAAGCAATGACGTCGCCGTCGGCGAAATCGTCGTCACCGGCTCGCGCATCCGCCGTCCGGACCTGACCTCGGTCCAGCCGCTGCAGGTGATCACCACCCAGAAGATGGAAGAGCGCGGGTTCACGAACCTCGCCGACGCCCTGAACGACCTGCCCTCGGCCGGCGTCCCGATCAGCCCGATCGGCGACCAAGGCTCGTTCGGCGTGGGCCGTCAGTTCATCAACATCTTCAACCTGGGTTCGAACCGCACCCTGACGCTGGTGAACGGCCGTCGTTTCGTCGGCGGCAACCCGGCCTCGATCTTCACCGGCGCGGCCGCCGGCGGCCAGGTCGACCTGAACGTCATCCCGACGGGCCTCGTCGACCGGATCGAAACCGTCCAGGCCGGCGGCTCGGCCGTCTACGGCTCGGACGCGATCGCCGGCGTGATCAACGTGATCACCCGCACCGACTTCGAAGGCGTCGAAATCGACGGCCAGTACGGCATCTCGGATCGTAGCGACGCGGAAGAGTATCGCGGCCGTATCACGGTCGGTGACCGCTTCCTCGACGACCGCCTGAGCCTGTCGGGCAGCTACGAGTACAACAAGACCTCGACCCTGGGTTACGTCGACCGCGCCCGCACCCGCGAGCAGATGCTGTTCGCGAGCAACCCGGCGAACACCAGCGGCACGGACAACATCCCGGGCTCGGTGCCGATCTTCGACCGTCGCATCCCTGAAGTGACCCTGGGCGGCCTGCCCTTCCGCGCCAACGCGGCGGGTACGGCGATCGCCGGCACGGCTTCGACCAACGTCATCCGCCTGCCCGACGGAAGCCTGGCCCAGTTCGCCCCCAACGGCGCGCTGGTCCCGTACAACTTCGGCACGTTCTACTCGTCGTCGGTCGCCTCGGGCGGCGACGGCCTGAACCTCGCCGAGCTGTCGTCGCTGTCCTCGCCGGTCGAGCGTCACGTGGCGACCGCCTTCGCCCGCTACGACCTGACCGACAACATCCGCATCAACGGCGAATTCTTCTATTCGGAATTCGAAGCCGAAGAGCCGTACAACCAGCCGATCTACAACGCCCCGCTGTTCGGCGGCACGTCGTCGGCTCTGCGCATGTCGACGGCCAACCCGTTCCTGCCGGCGGCCAGCCGCGCCATCCTGCTCTCGCAGGCGACGCCGCTTCCCGCCGACGCGGCGAACCCGGGCGAGCGCATCTTCTTCCTCTCGCGCGCCTCGATCGACATCGGCAACAACAAGACCACTGCCGAAGGCGACACCTGGCGCGGCGTGCTGGCGATCGACGGCGACCTGAACTTCCTGGACCGCGACTTCTTCTGGGGCGCGTCGTTCACGCAAGGCCAGGCCACCGGCAGCTTCAACAGCCCGAACATCGTCCAGACGCGCTTCGCCCAGGCGATCGACGTCATCCGTGACGGCAGCGGCGCCATCGTCTGCCGCGACCCGGCGGCGCGGGCGGCGGGCTGCGCCCCGCTGAACCTGTTCGGCCTCGGCGCGCCGAGCCAAGCGGCGCTCGACTACGTCGGCGTCGAGTTCGAGTCGAAGTACAACCTCCTGCAGACCGTCTACGAAGCCAACTTCGGCGGCGAGCTGCTGGACCTGCCGGGCGGCACCTGGTCGTTCGCGGCCGGCGTGGAGGCCCGCTACGAGAAGTCGGACTTCAACCCGAACGAGCCCCAGGAACTGGGCGTCGGCCGCTCGGCCGCCATCACGGCGCTGACCGGCAAGTTCGACACCAAGGAATGGTACGTCGAGTCCCTGCTGCCGATCTTCGGCGAAGACTTCAGCTTCCCCGGCCTGCACCGCCTGGAAGTCGAAGGCGCGTTCCGTAAGGTCGACCACAGCCAGGCCGGCAAGGATGAAGCCTGGAGCTACGGCGGCCGCTGGTATCCGATCCAGGATCTGATGATCCGCGGTCAGAAGAGCCGTTCGTTCCGGGCCCCGGCCATCACCGAGCTGTTCCTGCCGACGGCGACCAGCTTCATGACGGCCACCGACCCCTGCGACTTCCGCAACATCAACAGCGGTCCGAGCCCGGCCAACCGCCGCGCCAACTGCCAAGCGGCGTTCCAGGCTCTGGGTCTCCCGGCGAACTTCAACCTGACCTCGAACGTCCAGGCGGCGACGGTTCAGGGCACGCAGGCCGGCAACCCCGACCTCGGCAACGAAATCGCCAAGCAGTGGACCCTGGGCTTCGTGTACCAGCCGTCGTTCGTTCCGGGGCTGGCCATCAGCTTCGACTGGGCGAACATCAAGATCCGGGACGCGATCGCCAACTTCAACCTGACCTCGATCCTGCAGGTCTGCTACGACTCGCCGACCCCGCAGCCTGACGCGTGCGGCCGCTTCACCCGCGGCAACTCGAACACGGATGCGACCAGCGGCCAGGGCCAGATCCTGACCAACGGCGCGGCGACGGGTACGGGCGCTTCGGCGACCGGTCCGGCCACCGGCTACATCAACGCCGGCTACACCCACTTCGAAGGCGCTACCGCCAGCATCGACTACAACACCGACCTGGCGGACGTCCTCGGCGGCGCCATGAGCGGCTGGTTCGGCGGCGACCCGGGCCGCATCGAGTTCAACTTCGATGCGTACTATGTGGAACGTCAGTCGACCTCGGTGACCGGCCTCGGCTTCGACCTCGACCGCTTCGCGACCGAGATCGGCAACTCGCGCTGGCGCTGGAAGCTGGACACCAGCTACGACCGCGGTCCGCTGTCGGTGAACTGGACCATCAACTGGATGGACGAAGCCCGGTTCAACAACGACTTCACGCTCGAGACCCGCTACCCGCTGAAAGTCGACGACTACTTCCTGCACGACATCGGCATCACCTACGACCTGGCCGACTGGACGGAGCGTTGGGGCGTCGGCCTCGACAACCTCCGCGCCCGTCTGGTGGTCCGGAACGTGTTCGACGAAGAGCCGCCGATCTATGCGACCGGCTCGGCGAACGCCTACGGCACCTACGACTTCATCGGCCGCTACTACGTGATGGGCCTGACGGCTCGCTTCTAAGACCTGAGGAAACGCCCGGGCTCCGGCCCGGGCGGAACCAACGGACAGCAAAAGGCCCGCCGGAGCGATCCGGCGGGCCTTCTTGTATTCAGGCTATGGCGTCAGGCCGTCAGGCTGGCTGCAGGCTGCGGACCACCGACTTGGCGAGGCGCTCCTGGATGATCTCCTCGGCCTCGCGGACCATCCGGCTGATCAGTTCGGCGCAGGTCGGGATGTCGTGGATCAGGCCCTGGACCTGGCCAGCCGACCAGATGCCGTAGTCGGGATCGCCGGCCTCGTAGACGACCTTGCCGCGGGCGCCCGCCACCAGGTCCTTCACGTCCTCGAACTTGGCGCCGCCGCGACGCTCGATGGCCACGACCTCGTCCGAGACGGCGTTCTTCGCCACGCGGGCGGTGTTGTGCATGGTGCGGAAGATCAGGTTGGTCTGGCGCTCGTCGTTGGCGACGATCTGCTCCTTCACCTTCTGGTGGATCGGGCTCTCGGCCGTGGCCATGAAGCGGGTGCCCATGTTCACGCCGTCGGCGCCGAGCGCCAGCGCCGCCACCAGGCCGCGGGCGTCGCCGAAGCCGCCCGAGGCGATCATCGGGATCTTCACCTTGTCGGCGGCGGCCGGGATCAGGATCAGGCCGCCGACGTCGTCCTCGCCTGGGTGACCGGCGCATTCCAGGCCGTCGATGGAGATGGCGTCGACCCCCATCCGCTCGGCGGACAGCGCGTGGCGGACCGCGGTGCACTTGTGGATCACCTTGACCCCGTGCGCCTTGAAGTGGTCGACGTGCTCCTGCGGCTTATAGCCTGCCGTCTCCACGATCTTCACACCGCCGTCGATGATCGCCTGGCGGTACTCGGCGTACGGCGGCGGCGTGATGGCGGGCAGGATCGTCAGGTTCACGCCGAACGGCTTGTCGGTCAGCTGGCGGCAGCGATCGATCTCCCGGCGCAGGTCGTCCGGCGTCGGTTGGGTGAGCGCGGTGATGAAGCCCAGGCCGCCGGCGTTCGCCACGGCCGCAACGAGTTCGGCGCGGCCGACCCACTGCATGCCGCCCTGAACGATGGGATGCTCGATCCCGAACGTCTCGGTGAAACGGGTCTTCAGCGCCATGGGACGAGCCCTCCAAACATCTGTTTGGTCGACACTGAAACCCCGGACGCCACGTCAGGCAACCCGGCTCGCGCGGACGGCGCGCTGAGGGTTACTGCAGGCCGCTCTTGCCGATGGCGTAGAAGCGCTCGGCCCGCTGCGCCTTCAGCGCGGCCGCATCCAGCTGGAGCAGCGCCTTCAGCTCGTCCTCGAGGGCGTCGCCCACGGCCTGCATGGCGCCCTCGGGATCGGAGTGGGCGCCGCCGGCCGGCTCGGGGATGATCCGGTCGACGATCTTCATCCGCTCCAGGTCCTGAGCGGTGATCTTCATGGCCTTGGCCGCTTCGCCGGCGGTGCGGGCGCCGCGCCACAGGATCGAGTTCGCCCCTTCCGGCGCGATCACTGAATAGATGGCATGCTCCAGGATCAGCACCTTGCTGGCGGCGGCGATGGCGATGGCGCCGCCCGAACCGCCCTCGCCGGTGATCACGGCGATGTTCGGCGTCTCCAGCATCAGGCATTTCTCGGTCGAGCGGGCGATCGCCTCCGCCACGCCGCGCTCCTCGGACGCGACGCCCGGATAGGCGCCGGCGGTGTCGACGAAGCTGATCACGGGCAGGTTGAAGCGTTCGGCCAGCTCCATCAGGCGGATCGCCTTGCGATAGCCTTCGGGCCGGGCGTAGCCAAAGTTGTGCTTCACGCGACCGACGGTGTCGCGGCCCTTCTCATGGCCCATGACGACAACGGGCATGCCGCGGAAGCGGCCAAGGCCACCCATCACCGCCTGGTCGTCGGCGAACGCGCGGTCGCCGCGCAATTCCTGGAAGTCTTCGATCAGCGTGGCGGCATAGTCGACGAAGTGCGGACGCTCGGGGTGGCGTGCGACCTGCGTCTTCTGCCACGCGTCGAGATTGGCGTAGGCCTCCCGGCGCAGGTCCTGGGCGCGGCTGCGCAGCGCATCGATCTCGCCGTCCAAAGCGCCGGGCCCGGCCGTCTCAGAAAGGCGCGAGAGTTCCTCGATCTTGGCTTCGAGGTCGGCGATCGGGCGCTCGAAGTCCAGATAGTGCGCGGCCATGCGGGAAAGGCTTCCTTGCGGTCGTCCAGAAGCGGCGGAAACTAGGCGCGAACCGCCAGCCTAACAAGCCGGGAACCGGGGCCGTGGTTGCAGCCTTCATCGGGCTATGAAGTCGTTCCTGCGCGACAATAGCCTCACCCTCGTCTTGCTTGCACTGTTCGCGATCAGCCTGATCGGTCAGGTGTTCACCGGCCTGGGCGTCGAGAACCAGCAGCGATCGGAGCACCACCAGGCGCTGATCGGGCTCGCCGAGTTCCTGCACTCCCCCCAGTTCCTCTCGGCGTTGTTCGAGAACTGGGAGAGCGAGTTCCTGCAGATGTGGACTTACGTCACACTGACGGCCTTCCTCTTCCAGCGCGGCTCGCCGGAATCGAAGGATCCGGACAAACCTGGTCCCCAGGACCGCGATCCGGCGCTGGACGCCGACAAGCCCGACGCGCCGTGGCCGGTGAAGGCGGGCGGCTTCATCCGCGGGCTCTACGGTCAGTCGCTGGGCCTGGCGATGGGAATCCTCTTCCTGGTCTCCTTCACCCTGCATTTCCGCAACAGCGCCAACCTCGCCGCCGAGGAGGCGCAGATGCACGGCGAGCCGCCGCCCGGGCTGCTGGAGCACCTGCACAGCCCGCAGTTCTGGTTCGAGAGCTTCCAGAACTGGCAGAGCGAGTTCCTCTCGACCGCCGTCCTCGTCGTGCTGGCGATCGTCCTGCGCCAGAAGGGCTCGCCCGAGAGCAAGCCGGTCTCCGCGCCTCATGCTCAGACCGGGTCGGCCTGACATCCGGTGCAACCCGAGTAACCGTTGATCGTTTGTAGGCCCGAGGTCGAGCCGGGCCTGCATCCGTTTCGGGGGCCGGAGGCAGAGACCGACGCGTCTTCATCGCACGCGCGGCCTGCCGTGACACAGCACCCGCGCCACGAGGAGAAACGGAGCTATTTGGCTATGAACAGGATCACCAAGATCGGGATGGCCTCGGTGCTGGCGCTCGCCACTGCGGCCCCCGCCTACGCCCAGTACTATCGTCCCACCGACGACTACCAGCGCGCCCAGCGCGAATACGAAGCGCAGCGCGAGCAGTACCAGGACAGCCGTGAAGCCTACCGCGAAGCGCGGCAGGACTATCGCGCCGCCCGCGCCGACTATGACCGTCGCCTGTCCGACTGGGAACGCGCCCGCGCCCGGTACGACGCCCGCTACGGCTATGGCTCGTACGAGCGCCGCTACGCCCGGCCGATCTGGGATGAGGCCTACTGGAACCGCGGCAGCGCGCCTTATGCCGGCTACTACGGCTCGAACGCGTCCACCAACGTCCGCTGCAACAACAACTCGACCGTGACGGCCGGGGTGCTGGGCGCGATCGTCGGCGGCGTGCTCGGCTCGAACGTGGCCGCCCGCAACGCCCGCACCGAAGGCGCCGTGCTGGGCGCTCTGGTCGGCGGCGGCCTCGGTGCGGCCGTGGGCAACGCGAACGACAAGTACAAGTGCGACAGCCGCGGCCCGTACTTCACGTACAACGATACGGTGCCCTATCGGGAAAGCCGTTCGTGGCGCTACGGCTCGTACGACACGAACTACTACACCCGTCAGCGCTGCCGCCTGGCTCCGGCTCCGGTCGACAGCTACGGCAACGACTACCGCTATGTCCGCGTCTGCCCGGACACCGATGGCCGCTACCGGATCACCGGCTAAGCAGAGCCTCACCTGACTTCGAAGGGCCGTCCGCGAGGGCGGCCCTTTTCATTTCTTGGCGAGCGGATGTTTGCTCCGGACCACCTCGGCCAGGCGGTCCTGGGCGACGTGGGTGTAGATCTGCGTGGTCGCCACATCCGCATGGCCGAGCAGCTTCTGGACGACGCGCAGGTCCGCGCCGCCTTCCAGCAGATGGGTGGCGAAGGCGTGGCGCAGGACGTGGGGGCTTACCCGCGTCGAGTCGATGCCGGCGTCGGCGGCGGCCTCGTCCAGCAGCTGGGCGAACCGCCGGGGGGTCAGGCGGCCGCCCTTGGCGCGCGAGGGGAACAGCCACGGATTGGACTTGTCGCCCCTGGGCAGAAAGCTCGGCCGCACCTCCAGATAGGCCTTTACGGCTGCGCGGGCGGCTTCGTTGAGGGGCGCGAGCCGCTCCTTGCCACCCTTGCCCTTGACGATGAGGTAGGCGGGATCACGCGCCAGCGCCGCCAGCGAGAGGCCGGTGAGTTCCGAGATGCGCAGGCCCGAGGCGTAGGCCAGCTCCACCATGCAGGCGAGCCGCAGACCCTGGGCGCCGTCGCGGGCGGAGGCGGCGGCGATCAGCCGGTCCATCTCCTCGCGGCTCAGGACCTTGGGCAGCTTGCGGCCCTGCTTGGGTGCTTCCACGCGCCGGGAGGGGTCGTCGTCGCGCCAGCCCTCGCCCAGCACGAAGCGGTAGAACTGACGCACGGCGGCCCGGCGCCGCGCCGCCGTGGCCGGGGACACGCCGCGGGCGCCGAGGTCGAGGAAGTAGGCTTCCACGTCCTCGGCCGCAGCCTGCGAGAGGTCGCGTCCTCGCGCCGACAGAAATCCCGAGGCGTCGGCGAGATCGCGCTGGTAGGCAGTCAGCGTGTTCTTCGCGGCGGCGCGCTCCACGGCCATCATCTCGAGGAAGGCCTCGGCCCAGGCGGAGCCCTTGCTCATTTCAGGCCGGCGAGGCCTTCGGCGGCGAAGGCGTGGGCCTCGTCGGTGAGCCCCACCTGCCGCAGGGCGTGCACGATCTGGACCCGGTCGCCCAGGGCGACGCCGCCCGCACCTGCCTCGGCGGCGGTCCAAAGCGCGAGCAGGGCCGTCTCGCCCGCCGCCCTGGCCGCGACGGCGCGCGTCAGCGCGAGCATGCGTCCGGCCGGCGCCTTGCCAGCCGCGGCCGAGAAGCCGGCGAGGTCGCCATTCTCGCTGACGCCAAGGTCGGGCGACAGCGCCGCCATCAGCAGGGCCGCCCCCTCGTACCGCGCGCGTTCCTTGCCTTGGGCGGAGGTCGCGCCGTGGATCAGCGTCATCGTCCATTGCCCGGGCCCGGGGGTCTGGTCGGCCGCGGCCATGAAGCCGTGCGCGCTCGGATCGGGCTCGGGTACGCTCCAGGTCGGGTCAGCCGGCGAGATCGCCGCGGCGACAGCAGGCGCCGGCTTGGCTGCGGTGATGTCGAGACCGAGGTTGCGCGACAGTGCATAGTCCAGGCCGTTGCGCAGGGAGGCTGCGCCGGGGGCCGCACCGGCGAGTTTCGCGGTCATCAGGCGCCCATAGACGGCGTCGCGAGCCTGGGTCTGCGCGAGGTCGAAGGTGAGCTGTGCCGCGGCCTTCTCGCCGGCCAGCAGCTGGCAGTAGGCGCGCAGGCGGAGCCAGTAGATCTGGCCGCGCCCCTCGCCCAGCCGCTCCGCGATCGCGCAGGCGCGGGCGTCGTCACCGGCCAGCAGGGCGCTTTCGGCGGCGGCCTGGGACAGCTCGGCGCTGCGCTCCAGGCCTGGCGCGCGGGCCAGGATGGCCGCGGCCGCCTGCGGGTCGCCCAAGGCGATCAGGGCATTGGCGCGCGAGCCGATCAGGGCCGGATCGTCGCCGATGCCTGAGGGGCCGACGGCGCCGGTGGCCAGCACCCGGCGAGCGAGCTGGGCCGCCGCCGGCGACAGGGGCTTGGTGGCCAGCAGCGGCAGGACCTTCTCAACCGTCCTCGCTGACGCGCCGCGCCAGAGGTCGGTCGGCAGGCCGGTCGCGCGACCGGCGGTCGAGAATGCGTCGGGCGCGGCCAGCGGCGTCACTTCCACCGGCTGGGCGTTGACGGGCGCGGCCAGCACCAGACCGGCGGCGAACGATGCGGACAGGAGAAGCAAACGCGACATGGGAGCAGCCTACATGCCGGCTCGGATTGGCGCGAGGGCGCGGGCTCGTGTATGGCTCCGCCGTTCATGGACCGCTACGAACCGCTCCGCCGCCGCACTATCGCCCTCGTGGGCCTGATGGGCGTCGGCAAGTCCAGCGTGGGACGCCGGCTCGCCAACGCGTTGTCGCTGCCCTTCCGCGACGCCGACGCCGAGGTGGAAGCCGCGGCCGGGCGTTCCATCTCCGACATCTTCGCCGACCTGGGCGAGGCCGCATTCCGCGACGGCGAGCGCCGGGTGATTTCACGCCTGCTCGACCAGCCGCCGCACGTGCTGGCCACCGGCGGCGGCGCGTTCATGAACGCCGAGACGCGGGGCCTCATCAAGTCGAAGGCGGTCTCGGTCTGGCTGAAGACCGATCTCGAGACCCTGGCCCGGCGCGTGTCGCGCAAGGACACCCGGCCGCTGCTGGCCGGCAAGGACCCGCTGGAGGTCCTGAACGCCCAGGCCGAGGTCCGCTATCCGGTCTATGCCGAGGCCGACGTGACGGTGGAGACCGGGGACGTGGCCCATCACGTCACTGTCGATCAGGTGATCCGGGCGCTCAGCGACTTCCTCCAGGAGCCGGCCCAGTGAGCCAACGCATCCCTGTTGGCTTGGGCGAGCGCGCCTACGAGGTGCTGGTCGGCGAGGGCCTGCTGGACGCCGCGGGCCAGCACATGCGGCCGTTCCTGAAGCGCGGGCGCACGGCCGTCGTCAGCGACGCGACCGTCTGGGCCCTGCACGGCGAACGGCTGACCGCGTCGCTGGCCGCCGCTGGGATTGAAGCCCACGCGATCGTCGTGCCGCCGGGCGAGCAGACCAAGAGTTTCGAGGGCCTCGCCGACGTCTCCGACCGCCTCCTGGCGCTGGAGCTGGATCGTGGCGACCTGATCACCGCCTTCGGAGGTGGCGTCGTGGGCGACCTCGCGGGCTTCGCAGCCGCCATCTACAAGCGCGGCATCGACTTCGTGCAGATCCCGACCACCCTGCTGGCGCAGGTGGACTCGTCCGTCGGGGGCAAGACCGCCATCGACACGCCGCGCGGCAAGAACCTGATCGGCGCATTTCATCAGCCGAAACTGGTGCTGGCCGACCTGTCGGTGCTCTCAACCCTCCCCGCCCGCGAGATGCGCGCCGGCTATGCAGAGGTCATCAAGTACGGCCTGCTGGGCGACCGCGCCTTCTTCGAATGGCTCGAGACCAACGCCGCCGCCGTTCTGGCGCGCGAGCCTGAGGCGCTGACCCGCGCCGTCGCGCGTTCGGTGGAAATGAAGGCCGAGATCGTGGCCGAGGACGAACGCGAACAGGGCCGCCGGGCGCTGCTGAACCTGGGGCACACGTTCGCGCATGCGCTGGAAGCCGAGACCGGGTACGGCGACGCCCTGCTGCACGGCGAGGCGGTGGGCGCCGGCATGGCGCTGGCCTTCCGCTTCTCGGCCGCCCAGGGCCTGTGCAGCGGGCAGGACGCCGAACGCGCCGTACGCGGCGTCGCCGCCGCCGGCCTGCCCGTGACAATGGCCGAGGTCGCCGGCCATCCGTTCGGCGCCGACCGCCTGGTCGCCCACATGGCCCAGGACAAGAAGGCCGAAGCCGGCCGCCTCACCTTCATTCTCGCCCGCGCTCTGGGCGAGGCGTTCGTGGCCAAGGACGTCGACGCCGCCGCGGTTCGGCGGTTCCTCGTGGCCGAGGGAGCTTCCGCGTGATCTGGGCCATCCTGGCGGCGCTCGCACCGACCCTGCTCGTCCTACTCACGATGTCGGGGCTGATTTCAGCCGCTGAGACCTCGATGACCGCCGCCAGCCGCGGCCGGATGCACCAGCTGGAGCGCGAAGGCGACCAGGCTGCCCGGCGCGTCAACAAGCTGATCGGCAATCAGGAGACGATGATCGGAGCAATCCTGCTCTCGAACAACGTCATCAATATTTTCGCCTCGGTCGTCACGACCCAGGTGCTGGGCGCGGCCTTTCCCGGCTGGCTGGGCGCCGCCATCGCTACCGCCGTGATGACCGTTCTGGTGGTGATCTTCTCGGAGATTCTGCCCAAGACCATCGCCATCGCCCGCGCCGATGACACGGCGCGAGCGCTCTCGATCCCGACCTACTGGGTGGTGCGCCTGTTCGGCCCGCTGGCCGACGGCGCCCAGTGGATCGTGCGCCAGACGCTGAAGCCGTTCGGCATCAAGCTGGACGCCGGGACCGACGTGCTGGCCGCTCACGAGGAAATTCGCGGCGCGGTGGAGTACCATCACTCGGAAGGCCTGGTGGAGACCCGCGACCGCTGGATGCTGGGCGGCGTGCTGGACCTGGCCGAAATGGACGTCGGCGAGGTGATGGTCCACCGCCGCTCCATCGTGATGATCGACGGCGACATGGCGCCCCGCGAGATCCTGGCCGAGGCGCTGGACAGCGGCCACACCCGCATCCCGATTTACCGGGAGGAGCCCGAGAACGTCGTCGGCGTCCTGCACGTGAAGGACCTGCTGCAGGCGATCGCCAAGGCCGACGGCGACATCGACAGGATCGACGTTCCCGAGATCCTGCGCACGCCCTGGTTCATCCCCGAGACCACCAGCCTCAAGGACCAGCTCGCCGCCTTCCTGAAGCGACAGAACCACTTCGCCCTGGTGGTCGACGAGTACGGCGCGCTGGAAGGACTGGTGACGCTGGAGGACATTCTCGAGGAGATCGTCGGCGAGATCGAGGACGAGCACGACGTCGTCGCGCCCGGCGTGAAGCCGCAGCCCGACGGCTGGGTCTCCGTCGAGGGCTCGGTGACGATCCGCGACCTCAACCGCGCCCTGAACTGGGAGCTGCCCGACGACGAGGCGGTGACCGTCGCCGGCCTGCTGATCCATGAGTGCCAGCGCATTCCTGAGGTCGGCGAGACCTTCGCCTTCCACCGGCATCGCTTCCGCGTGGCGGAGCGGCGCGGCAACCAGTTGACCCTTCTGATGGTCTCCGCGCCGGCAGTCGAGGACGAGGACGACTGAGATCGGCGTTCGCTAAGGAACCCACGGCCAAGCTTGCCGTTACCTTCGCCAGTTCGCCGTGGAGGGGTTCGCGGGTGGAAGTGCGGAGAGGGGCTCCGGACAAAGCGTCGACCGGCCGTTCAGGCGCTGTTCAAGCGGCCTGGCATGTGCTTAGCGATGGACGATACCCGGGCGCCCGGGGGCAGGAGCCGTAGGCATGACCGATACGCCGGGCCTGGAAGGCCTGAAGGTCCTCGTGGTCGAGGATGAGATGATGGTTTCGATGCTGATCGAAGACATGCTGGCCGATCTCGGCTGCACGGTCGTCGGTCCGGCCTCGCGCCTGGACGAGGCCATCGAGCTCGCCAAGACCGCCGACCTGGACTGCGCGGTCCTCGACGTGAACCTTGGCGGACAGCCGATCTTCCCGCTTGCCGACCTGCTGCGTGAGCGCGGGGCGCCGTTCGCCTTCGCCACCGGCTATGGCGATGCGGGCCTGCGCGATGTGGACCGCGGCACGCCGGTGCTGCAGAAGCCGTTCCGTGAAGGGGATCTGGCGCGCGTGCTGGGCGAACTGCGCGCGGCCGCGCAGGCCTGAGGGCGAGGACCTAGAGGTAATCGAAGGCGCGGACCATCAGGTCCTGCACCAGCAGGGTCAGCGACCCGGCCAGGGCGACCACCGAAATCAGTATCTTCACGTCCCGTCTCCGACTTGAGCGTCGGAGATAGGGACGAGCTTGGCCTTACGCCAGCAGCGATTACGCAGGCCTGTGCTGCGAAAATGAAGAGACGGCCGGACGCCGCTAGAAGCCGCGGGCGATCAACCCCGGCAGCAGCTTGTCCGGGGTGATCGGATAGTCGCGCACGCGGACGCCGCAGGCGTTGTAGATCGCGTTCGCCACCGCTGCGCCGGCGCCCGAGTTGCCGAGCTCGCCCACGCCCTTGATGCCAAGCGGGTTTGCCTTGTCATCCACCTCGTCGAGCATGATCGCGTCCAGCTCGCCGAGGTCGGCCTGGACCGTGACCATGTACTGGGCGAGATCCTGGTTGATGAGCGAGCCGTAGCGTGGGTCCACGGCGTTACCCTCGTGGATGGCCGAGGCCACGCCCCAGATCATACCGCCGGTGAGCTGGCTCCTGGCCGTCTTGGCGTTGACGATGCGGCCCGCGGCGAAGACGCCCAGCATGCGGCGCACGCGCGTTTCGCCGGTCACCGGATCGACGCCGACCTCGCAGAAATGGGCGCCGTAGGTGTGCTGGCTCCAGTTGCGGGCGTCGGCGGCGGGGCGGATCTCGCCTTCGACGGTCAAGCCCTGCGGCGCCGACCGCCGCACCAGGTCGACGAGCGTCTCCGAGCGGTTCTCGACGGCGATCAGGCCATCGTGGAAGCCGACCGCTTCCGCGGCTGCGCCATGCAGTGGCGAAGCCGGGTCGTTCACCGCGAGTTCGGCCAGCGCCTTCCTGAGGTTCATGCCGGCGTCGAGCGCGGCCGAGCCCGCGGTCGCCGCGCCGAACTGCCCGCCCGAGCCCGGGGCGGGCGGCAGCTCGCTGTCGCCGATCTCCACGCGCACCCGGTCCAGCGGGACGCCCAGGGTCTCGGCGGCGATCTGGGCCAGAACCGTGTAGGTGCCGGTGCCGATGTCGGTCATGCCCTGGCGCACGGTGATGACGCCGTCGGCGTCCACCGAGAAGCTGCACTTGGCCGGCAGCAGGAAGTTGCCGCGGATCGCGGCGGCCATGCCGACGCCCACCAGCCAGCGGCCGTCGCGCACCCGGCCTGGCGTCGGGTTGCGCCGGTCCCAGCCGAACTGCGCCGCGCCCTCGGTCATGCAGCGGACGAGCTGACGCATGGAGAACGGCTTGCCGGTTTCGGGATCGACCTCCGGCTCGTTGCGGATGCGCAGCTCGATGGGATCGAGGCCGAGCCGTTCGGCCAGTTCGTCCATCGCGCATTCGAGACCCAGCGTCCCGGAGGCTTCGCCGGGCGCCCGCATCGGGCCTGCGCCGGGCAGGTCCAGCTTCACCAGCCGGTGGCCGGTCAGGCGGTTGGGCGCCGCATAGAGACTGCGGGCGAAGTTCGAGGCGTGCTCGGTGAACTGGCCGTCCCGGTGACAATGGGTCCAGGTCACGATGGACATGGCGTTGAGGCGCCCGTCGGGCTCCGCGCCCAGCCGTACGCGTTGCACGGTCGCCGGCCGATGGATCGTGCCATGCATCATCTGGCGGCGCGTGAAGGCCACCTTGACCGGCTGGCCCAGTTCACGAGCCGCGAGCGCCGCCAGCGTCAGGTCGTCATAAGTCTGGCCCTTCCCGCCGAAGCCGCCGCCGATGTAGCGGGTCAGCAGCCGGACGGCGTCGCGGTCGATGCCGAGGGTCTCGGCCAGTCCGTGCTGGGCGGGCTTCACCATCTGGACCGAAGTGTGGACGACGCAGATGTCGCCCTCCCACCACGCGGTGCTGGCGCAGGGCTCCATCTGGATGTGGTTCTGGATCGGCGTCGTCCAAGTCTCGTCCAGCGTCACGGGGGAGGCGGCGAAGCCCGCGCCGAAGGCGCCGATCTCGACATCCTCCTCGCCCGGCGGATCAGTCGCTCCCCCGAGGCTCGCCTGGAAGTCCGAGACCTGCGCGTCCTCGGCATAGGTCAGGCGCACGAGATGCGCCGCGCCCGCCGCCTGCTCCAGGGTGTCGGCGACGACGAAGCCGACGATCTGTCCGAAGTGGGCGACGCGGTCGTCCTCCAGCGCCGGCCGGGACGCCGCCGTGCTGCGGGGATGCTTCTTGGTCCCCTTCGGCGCCTGGGCGGGCGCGTTGGCGTGGGTCCAGACGAGACGCACGCCGGGCTGAGCCTGGGCGTCTGCGATGTCGACGCCCGTGATGCGTCCGCGCGCGATCGCGGCCTCGATCATCACGCCGTAGGCGGCGGGCGCTGGCGGCTCGACCTCGTAGGCGTAGGGCGCGGTCCCCGTGACCTTGAGCGGACCCTCGTAGCGGTCGACCGGCTTGCCGAAGACGCCCTGCCGGCCCTGCTTGATCGGATTGGGAGCTTCCCAGTCACGGACCGAGCTCATGCCGCGCCTCCGTTTGCTTCGGCGATCGCTGCGATGGCGAGGCGGGCGGTGAGCGTCACCTTGAAGTCGTTGCGGCCGGCCACGGCCGCGACCTTCAGCTCCTTGCCGATCGCCTCCGCCGGCGTTGCGCCAGCTGTCATCGCCTCCTCGGCCTGCACGGCCCGCCACGGCTTGTGGGCCACCATGCCGAGCGCCATGCGCTCGCCGGCCACGGCGACGCTCGCGAGGCCGCCCGCATAGGACGCCCGGTCACGGGCCTTGCGGTAGGACTGCCCGCCCTCCGGCGGCGGTGGAAGCACCACGGCTGTGATCAGCTCTCCGGGGATCAGATGCGTCTCGACCTCGGGCGTCTCGCCCGGCAGCCGATGAAGGTCGGCGAGCGGGAAGCGGCGCGCCCCTCCCGAGGGCGACAGCGTCTCCACCTCGGCATCCAGAGCGACCAACGCCACCGCCATGTCCGACGGATGGGTGGCGATGCAGGCGTGGCTCTGGCCGAGGATCGCTGCGTTGCGGTTCAGGCCCTCCAGGGCGCCGCAGCCGGAGCCAGGCTGGCGCTTATTGCAGGGCTTGGTCGTGTCGTAGAAGTAGGCGCAGCGGGTCCGCTGCAGCAGGTTGCCGGCCACGCTGGCCTTGTTCCGCAACTGGGGCGAGCCCCCGGCCAAGATGGCCTGGGCCAGCACCGGATAGCGCGCCCTCACGTCGGCGTCGGCCGCCACCTGGCTGTTGGTCGCTGCGCTCCCGATCCGCAGGCCACCGCCGTCGGCCTCGATCTGAGACAAGGGCAGACGGGAAACGTCGATCAGGTGCTGAGGCCGCTCGATATCCAGCTTCATCAGATCGAGCAGGTTGGTGCCGCCGGCGATGAACCGCGCGCCGGCCGTCTGGACCGCCGTCTTCACGGCCGCTTCAGCCGAAGCCGCCCGCTCGTAGGTGAAGGGCCTCATCCGGCCACCTCGGTGATCGCGGCGACGATCTGCGGATAGGCCGAACAGCGGCAGATGTTGCCGCTCATCCGCTCGCGGAGCTCCTCGCCGGTCAGCGTCACGGCGCCGGTCAGGTCGGCTGTCTCCTGGCTGGGCCAGCCGGCCTTTACCTCCTCCAGCATGCCGACCGCCGAGCAGATCTGGCCGGGGGTGCAGTAGCCGCACTGGAAGGCGTCATGGGTCAGGAAGGCCTGCTGCATCGGGTGCAGTGCGTCCGGCGCGCCGAGGCCCTCGATGCTCACCACCTCGTCGCCGTCATGCGCCACCGCCAGCGACAGGCAGGCGTTGATGCGCACGCCGTTCACGAGCACCGTGCACGCGCCGCACTGGCCGTGGTCGCAGCCCTTCTTGGCGCCCGTCAGCCGAAGCGTCTCTCGCAGATAGTCGAGCAGGGTGGTGCGCGGGTCGAGGTCGTGGGTCCGCAGCTGGCCGTTGACGGTGATGGTGGTCCGCAAGCGCCCCTCCTGATCCGGCCGCACAGCGACGGCTCTTGAGGGACAGTGTGGCGCCTAACCCTCGCCGGGCGCCAGCGCCTTGACGGCCAGGGCGTGCACCGGCCCCGCCAGTTCGTCCGCAAGCGTGCGATAGACCATCCGCTGACGCGCGACCCGGGAGGTTCCCACGAAGGCTGCCGACTCGATCGTCACGTTGAAATGGCTCTCGCCGCCGGGCGCCGCGCCGGCGTGCCCGGCATGGCGCGCGGAATCGTCCTCGACCTCGAGCCGGGTCGGCTCGAATGCGGTCTGCAACTTGTCCCGGATGGCCTCGATTATGGCGCCCATCAGCCTGCTGTTCAATTCTTGAAGGGAAGTGTTTGGCCCCCATACTTGGCCCATGCCCGGCGCGTTTCAATACAAGCCCAAGTTCGTCGACATCCGCGTGCGTCCGCCCTCGAAGGAAGAGGATCGGCGGCAGGAGGACGTGCATGCCCTGAAGCCCGGCGAACGGGCCTGCGACCATCCAGGCTGCCGCCAGGCGGCGACGGCGCGGGCGCCGAAGTCGCGCGAGATGCTGAACGAGCACTACTGGTTCTGTCAGCCGCATGCCGCCGAGTACAATCGCAACTGGAACTTCTTCGCCGGCCTTTCGGAGGACGAGATCCGCCGCCGGCAGGAGGAGGAGCTGAAGACCGGCGGGCGCCCCACCTGGGAGATGAAGGCCGGCCGGATGTCGCGCGAGGCGGCGTCCTTCACCCACAAGTTCCAGGCCGGAAAAGGCGGTTACAAGGACTACCACGAGCTGTTCGGCGGCCAGGCCCGGCACAGCCGCGCTCCAGAGCCGGAGACGCGTCACCTCGGCAAGATCGAGCGCAATGCGCTCGCCGACCTCGACCTCGAGGAAAGCGCCGACAGCGCCAAGATCCGCAGCCGCTACACGGAGCTCGTCCGTCGCCTGCACCCCGACGCCAACCACGGCGACCGGTCGGGCGAGCACAAGCTGCAGCGGGTGATCAAGGCCTATCAGGCCCTGCGCAAGGCCGGCATGGTCTGACGCGGCGGAAGCGTCATAAGCTGCCTGCCTGAGGCGCCGGGAGAGCGCCCGGGAGGATTGCGATGGGAGACCTCGTCAGCGGATCGCGGCGGCTGTCGCCGGCCCACCTCGCCGACCGCGCAGCGCGCGCCGCGACCGGGCTGGCCAGCCTCGGCCTCGGCCGCGGCGACCTGGTGGCCCTCTATCTGCGCAACGACCTGCCGTTCTTCGAGGCGAGCTTCGCCGCCGGCCTCCTGGGCGCCTATCCGACGCCGGTGAACTGGCACTACACCCCGGACGAGGCGCGCTACCTCTTCGAGAACTCAGGCGCGAAGGCCATCGTCATCCACGCCGACCTGATCCCGCCGATCCGGGACGCCCTGCCGCCCGGCGTGCCGGTGCTGGTGGTCGCGACGCCTCCGGAGATCGCCGAGGCCTATGGCATCGACGCCGCCCCCGTCCCGGCGGGGATGATCGACTGGTCCTCCTGGCTGGAGACGTTCGAGCCCTGGTCCGAGCCGGTGTCGGACGGACCGGGCACGATCATCTACACCTCGGGCACGACAGGCCATCCGAAGGGCGTGCGCCGGTCCCAGCCGACGCCTGAGCAGGCGGCGACCACCGGCCTGATCATCGGCCGCGCGTTCGGCTTCCTGGGCTTCGGCGCGCCGGACGAGATCGTCACCGTCGTGACCGGGCCGATGTACCACTCGGCGCCCAACGCCTACGGCCTGGCGGCGGCGCGCCTGGGAGCGACCGTCATCCTGCAGGCGCGGTTCGAACCGGAGGAGCTGCTTGCGCTGATCGAGCGCGAGCGGGTCACGCACCTGCACATGGTGCCGATCATGTTCCACCGACTGCTGAAGCTGCCGGACGAGGTGAAGGCCAGGTACGACCTGTCGTCGCTGCGCTTCGTCGTCCACGCCGCCGCGCCCTGCCCGCCGCCGATCAAGCGGGCGATGATCGAGTGGTGGGGCCCGGTCATCAACGAGTACTACGGCTCGACGGAGGTCTCGGCCGTCACCTTCTGCACCTCGGAGGAGTGGCTGGCGCACCCCGGCACTGTGGGCCGTGCGTGGCCCGAGGCGGACGTTCGCGTCATCGGTCCGGATGGCGAGAGCCTGCCGGCCGGCGACGTGGGCGAGGTGGTCGCGCGCATCCGCGGCATGGCCGACTTCACCTATCACGGGGACGACCAGAAGCGCCGCGACAGCGAGAAGGCCGGCCTCATCGCGCCGGGCGACATCGGCTACTTCGACAAAGATGGCTTCCTGTACCTGTGCGACCGGGCCAAGGACATGATCATCTCGGGCGGGGTGAACATCTATCCCGCCGAGATCGAGGCCGAGCTGCTGAAGATGCCCGGCGTCGCCGACTGCGCGGTGTTCGGCATCCCCGACGAGGAGTTCGGCGAGGGCGTCTATGCCGTGGTCCAGCCGCAGCCGGGCTTCGACCTCGACGAGGCCCAGGTGAAGGCCTACCTCCGCGCCCACGTCGCGGGCTTCAAGGTCCCGAAGCGGGTGGATCTCGCGGCCGACCTGCCGCGCGAGGACTCGGGCAAGATCTTCAAGCGCAAGCTGCGCGAGCCGTTCTGGGCGGGGATGGAGCGGCGGATCTAGCCGGCGAGCTTGTCGGCCAGCGCTTGCAGGTCGTCCACGAACCAGACGTGGCGGCCGCGGTTGGATTCGCGGACGAAGTCCCGCAGCGGCTCGCTCGCCGCGACCTGCGCCGACACGTCTCCGATCACCACAACGCGGAGGCCGTAGTTCACGAACTTCTGCAGCACCTCGCCGGCGAACCGCGTCTTCAGGTCCAGGAAGGCCGGCGACAGGCGCACGACAGGTATGGCGACGAGGCTGGCGCCCGCGGAGAAGGCTTCACCCACGATGTCCGAAGCGTCACGATCGGTGGCAAGCGGCGGCCCCTCCGCCGGCCACACCAGCACCGGCGTTCCCGCGATCGTCTCCAGCATCCCTGCCTCCCCGCAGCTGCTCCCGCGCGAGGATGATAGCAGTCTTGCGCGAAGGGCGGCCCCGGGTGTCAGCGGTTCGACGGCGCGGCGCCGGCGCGACTGGCCCGGTTCTCGGCGTGGACCTGGGCCTGGGCAGGACCGCGGGCGAAGGCGCGGCTGGAGGCGCTTCCGCACGCGACCCAGACATCGTAGCGGGCCGCCGGATCGTAGGCCGCGGGGTCGCCCGCGCTATAGCAGTAGCCCCTGCGCCGAAGATCGGCGGCGATGAGCTCGCGCTGGCGGCAGGCGGGGTCGGCGGGTCCGGCCGCCCGGCAGGCCGCGGCGGCGCGGTCGTGCTCACCCTGAGCCTCGACCACGCGGAAATAGCGCACGAAGGCCGGGCTGGGCCCGCCGGGGTCGAGGTCCACCGAGGCGCAGGCCGACACCGACAGAGCAGCGAGGATCAGCGCAGGGATTGGGGCGCGGAAGCGGATACGCATGGCGGCGCGTGTTCAGCTCGGACGGGATTCAGGTAAAGCGGGTGGGTTACGCAGATCGGGGAACCGCCCCCGGAATGGGTAAGCTGGGCTGTGGTTCCCGCACTCTGGCCTAGGCGGCGAGCAGTTCCGCGGCGCGGCGGCGGGCGCGGGCCTCGGCGCTGTTGGTCAGCGCCCAGCGCAGCGTGCGGCCCAGCACCTGGACGCCCGTGCGAACGGCAAGACGCCGCGGCGTTGAGAGCCGGAAGCCGTGCATCCGCGCGGCCCAGGGGGGCAGCAGGTCGCGAGCGGCGTCGAAGGTCAGCGCCACCGCCGGGGCGGCGGCCGGGCTGGGCGGCGGCGCGGCGAGCAGCGCTTCGGCGACTTCGCGCGTGCGGTGATCGTAGCGGAGCTGCGGCCGGACGGCGCGGAAGTAGGCGTCCACCTCGGCGCGGCTCTCCGGGACCTCCGTGGCGCCCAGGCGGCGGGCGATCTCCGCCGTCTCGCTGTAGTAGCGATCCTGCTGCGCGGCCGGGAAGTCGGGGTCTACGTAGGTCAGGTAGGCCGCGAGGAAGCTCGAGACCTCGGCGACGTGGACCCAGGTGAGCAGATCGGGATCGTCGGCGGCGTAGCTCGTGCCGTCGGGCAGGACGCCGCTGACGCGGCCGTGGATCGACCGGACGCGGTCGATGTAGCCCTGCGCCTCCGCCCTGTCGCCGTAGGTGGTGCCGGCGATGAAGCGCGCGGTGCGCTGCAGGCGGCCCGACATGTCATGCCGGAAGTTGGAGTGGTCCCAGACGCCCGCCAGCGCGCCGGGATGCAGCATCTGGAGCAGCAGGGCGGTCACGCCGCCGACCATCATGGAGGCCAGGTCGCCGTGGACCTTCCAGCACGCGCTGTCCGGGCCGAAGAAGCCCACGTCGCGGCGGTTGCGCTCGACCGTGTCGTCGCCCGTGCCGCCCACGAGCCGGCGGACCTGCAGGATGATGGCGTGTCTTAAGGGATGCGTCATCGGACGCCCAAGATAGTGCCGCCACGCGTTACGCAAAGCGTCGCCGTAGGAGCGCCGCATTCAGGGGATCGTTTAGGGACGGTTCGGTGTAGGAATGAGGCCATGAAGCTTTCGCGGACGACCCTGGGTCTTGTGGCGGCGCTGGCCTTCGGCAGCGGCGCCATGGCGGGCGAAGACGGCCCGATGGCCACCGCCGGCGCGAGCGGTTCGCCGCCGGTCAGCGTGGACGCGCCGGCTACGGCGCCGGTCGGCCGGCAGCCGACCACGCCCCTGACCACTCCGATGACCACGAGCGAACAGATCGACGCCTTCATCCGCAGCTCGCCCGCCGCAGGCCCCTCGCCCGAGGAGATGGCCGCGCTGGACGAGGCCGAACCCGAGCGCCGTGTACACGGCAGCGTCGAGGTGGGCGTCGGCACCCACGGCTACCGTCACGCGAGTGTCGAGGCGCACTATCCCGTCGGCAAGACGGGCCACGTCAGCGTGGCGGTCGGGACCACCCGGGGCAAGGGCCTGGCCGGCGCCTGCCCCGGTGGAGCGCTGGGCGGCCCCTATGGCGGCGGGCTGACGCCCTTCCCAGGCCCCGCCGGCTGCTACGCGCCCTGGTAGGCGCTACCGGGACTTCGTCAGGATCGTGCCGACGGACAGGGCCACGATGAAGACGGCGAACATGGCCACCACGGCATAGACAACGGGAACGGCGTCAGGGCTCACGGGAGGTCTCCTTATTGGAAACCCTCTCTGGCGCTTCCGGCTTTGGCGCGCTTTGACAGCGATCAACTAGCCTGGCGCGTCGCAGGCCTGGATATCGGCAGGCTGCGGACGGCGTCCCGGCGGCGGCGGCTCGAACACGGCCAGGTAGCCAAGCCCGCCCTGCAGGCGCTGGAAGTCGATCATCCGATAGCCAACGGCGGTGAACTCGCACTCGAGCAGGCCGGGCGGCGTGCCGTGGCTCTGGGTCGGGCGATCGACGTCGATGACGCCGACGCGAGCGCCGGTCTTCAGCGACGGCGCGAGGTTCCAGAGCAGGGCGTAGGGGTTCTCGATCTCGTGGTACATGTGGACCAGCACAGCGCGGTCGACGCCGGCCGCCGGCAGCTTTGGGTCCTCAGGCGTGCCCACCACGATGCGGACGTTGGCCAGCCCCCGGCGCTCCGCCTCACGCTTCAGACCCGCCACATAGCTCGCGTTGATGTCCTCGGCGTACACAACGCCCCCGGGACCGACGGCGGGCGACAGGCGAAGAGTGTGATAGCCCGAGCCCGCGCCGATGTCGGCGACGGCCATCCCAGGCCGGATGCCGAGCCCCCGGATCAACTGGCCCGACTCGTCGGCGGCGTCGCGATCGGGACCCGAACTCCAGGTGTCGGTGACGATCGCGGCCACCGGCCGGTCGGGCGCGGGGAAGCCACCGGCCAGTCGCGCGGGCGCCGCGGCCGCGCCATTGGTCGGCGCCTGCGAGCAGGCGGCGAGCGCCAGCAGCGCAATCAGCGGAAGTGTGGAAGCAGTCTGCATCTGCGGCGTTTGTCCTGGCCCTAGAACTTAGGAACACGGCAGCCGTTTGACACCCCTTGTCTGGCTTGTCGCCAGGGCCTGACGAAACGAAGCAAGAACATGCTATAGCCGGAGCGATGGCCGACGCCGCCCCATCCTTACTGCTGCCGCCGCGCTTCGAGGCCTGGTTCGACCGCCGGGGCTGGCGGCCGCGCGCGCACCAGCTCGATATGGTCGAGAAAGGCCGGCAGGGCCGCGACGCCTTGCTGATCGCGCCCACGGGCGGCGGCAAGACCCTGGCGGGCTTCCTGCCGAGCCTGATCGAGATCGCGGAGCGGCCGCCGGCCAATGCGCCCCGCGGGCTGCACACGCTCTACATCTCGCCGCTGAAGGCCTTGGCGGTGGACGTCGAGCGCAACCTCAATACCCCGATCCTGGAGATGGGCCTGCCGGTGGTGGCGGAAAGCCGGACCGGCGACACCGGCGTCGCGCGCCGGCAGCGGCAGCGGCTGAAGCCGCCGGACATCCTGCTGACCACGCCAGAGCAGCTGGCCCTGCTGTGCGCCTGGGAGGGCGCGCGGGGCTTCTTCCAGGACCTGTCGTGCGTGATCCTGGACGAGATTCACACGCTGCATTCCTCGAAGCGTGGTGATTTGCTGGCGCTCGACCTGGCGCGGCTGCAGCAGCTGGCGCCGAACATGCGGCGCGTCGGCCTGTCGGCCACGGTCGACGATCCCGCGGTGATCCAGCGGTGGATGGGAGTGCATCGGGGCGATGTGGCGACCTCCTCTCCCCCGCGCAGCGAGCGGGAGAGGATCGAGGAGAGGGCCAGCGCCGACATCGACGTTTCGCCGGTGCCGCAAGATCGTTCCGCGGAGCCGGCCCGCTCCCGGCCCTCTCCCTCTCCGGCTTCGCCGGGGGGCGAGGAGGTCCATGGGCTCGTCGACCTCGTCCTCGGCCCGCCGGGCGCGGAGCCGCAGGTGGACATCCTGCTGTCGGAAGGCCGGGTGCCGTGGGCGGGGCATACGGCGCAGCACGCGATGGCGGAGGTGTACGAAGCGATCAAGACGGCGCGGATCGCGCTGATCTTCGTCAACACGCGCTTCCAGGCCGAGTTCGCCTTCCAGGAGCTGTGGCGGCTGAACGACGACAACCTGCCGATCGCCCTGCACCACGGCAGCCTGGCGGCGGAGCAGCGGCGCAAGGTGGAGGCGGCGATGGCGCGCGGCGAACTGCGCGCCGTGGTCTGCACCTCGACCCTGGACCTGGGCATCGACTGGGGCGACGTGGACCTGGTGATCCAACTGGCCTCGCCGAAGGGCGCGTCGCGGATGGTGCAGCGGATCGGCCGGGCCAACCACCGGCTGGACGAGCCCAGCCACGCGCTCTTCGTACCTGCCAACCGGTTCGAGATGCTGGAGTGCCAGGCGGCGCGGGAAGCGATCGCCGAGAATAGGCTGGACGGCGACCCGCCGCGCGTCGGCGCGCTGGACGTGCTGGCCCAGCACGTCATGGGCTGCGCCTGTTCCGAGCCCTTCGACATGCTGGAGCTGTACGACGAGGTGCGGACGGCCGGGCCCTACCGCGACCTGACTTGGGAGGACTTCGAGCAGGCCGTCGATTTCGTCTCCACCGGCGGCTACGCGCTGAAGACCTATGACCGCTTCCGCCGGATCGTCCCGGGCGAGGACGGGCGCTGGCGCGTCCGCAACATCGCCACAGCCCAGCGGCACCGCCTGAACGTCGGCGCCATTGTCTCGCCGGCTGTCCTATCGGTGCGAATGGCCGGTCGCGGCGGGCGCGGCGGGCGCAAGATCGGCGAGGTCGAAGAAGGCATGCTGGAGATGCTGGACCCCGGCGACACCTTTGTGTTCGCCGGCCAGGTCTGGGCGCTGGAGGGCGTGACCAATCTGGACGTTCTGGTGCGTCCCGCCAACGACCGCGACCCGAAGATGCCGTCGTGGGGCGGTTCGAAGTTCGCGCTCTCGACCTATCTGGCCAAGCGCGTGCGCGAGCTGATGTTCAACGAGGAGCACTGGAAGGTGCTGCCCCGGGACGTCTGCGAATGGCTGGGGGCGCAGAAGGACCGCTCACTGATCGTCGGCGAGGACGAGATGCTGTTGGAGACCTTCCCGCGCGGCCAGCGGCACTTCCTCGTCTGTTACCCCTTCGACGGGCGTCTTGCGCACACGACGCTGGCCATGCTGCTGACGCGGCGGCTGGAGCGGGCGGGCGTCGGCCCGCTCGGCTTCGTCTGCAACGACTATGCGATGGCGATCTGGTCGCTGAAGCCCATGGACGGCCTCGATTTCGACGAGCTGTTCGCGCAGGACATGCTGGGCGACGACCTGGAGGCGTGGCTGGACGAGAGCTTCATGATGAAGCGGGCCTTCAAGGGCTGCGCGATCATCGCCGGGCTGATCGAGCGGCGTTTCCCGGGCGCCGAGCAGAAGACGGGGCGGCAGATCACCTTCTCGACGGACCTGATCTACGACGTGCTCAGGCGGCACGAGCCGGACCACCTGCTGCTGAAGTGCGCGCGGGCGGATGCGGCGACCGGCCTCATCGACGTGGCGCGGCTCGGCGGGCTCTTGGAAAGGATCCACGGCCGCATACGTCATGCGCCGCTGGAGCACCTCTCGCCCTTCTCGGTGCCGATCCTGCTGGAGATCGGCAAGGAGCGCTCCCCTGGCGGGGCCACCGAGATGATGCTGGCGGAGGCCGAAGAAGAACTGATTGCCGAGGCCCTCACCCCGTGAACGCCGTGACCCCGACCTTCAGCTATCAGTTCGCGGCGAGCGACTGCGGCGGCCTGCGGACGCGGGTGCGGGAGGCCGAGGTGACCTTCCGCGCCTCAGGCGCGATGTGGCTGCGCGCCGAGCGCACACTGGTGGTGGCCGACCTCCACCTGGAGAAGGGCTCGAGTTACGCCATGCGCGGCCAGATGCTGCCGCCCTACGACACCCGCGAGACACTGGACCGTCTGGAAGCCGAGGTGGCGGGCACGGGCGCCGAGACCGTGATACTGCTGGGCGACACCTTCCACGACCGAAAGTCGGAAGCCCGGTTGGCCAGCGACGACGCGGCGCGGCTACGCGTGCTCGCGACCTCGCGGCGGCTGATCTGGGTGATCGGCAACCACGACGCCGATGGGCCGCAGGGCTTGCCGGGCGAGGCGGCCGACGAGCTTTCGCTATGCGGCCTAACCCTGCGCCACGAGCCGCAGGCGGGCCATCAGCCCGGCGAAGTGGCGGGGCACCTGCACCCGGCGGCGCGCGTGAAGGCGCCGCGCGGCGTCGTGCGCCGGCGCTGTTTCGTCACCGACGGCGAGCGCGCGATCCTGCCGGCCTTCGGCGCCTATGCCGGCGGACTCAACGTGCGCGACCAGGCCTTCGCAGGCCTGTTCGTGCGCCCGCCGCTGGCCGGGGCGCTGGGGCCCGCGCGCGTGCGGGCGATCGGCTGGAAGCAGCTTACCGACGACTGACTCACCGACGACTGGCCGGCGCCGGAGGCAGGCTAGGCGAAGAAGCCGTGCTCGCCGATGACCCGGACCTGGCAGGGGCGACCGGCGTCCTGGTTCGCCCGCGCCTCACGATTGGCGGCGGCCTTGGCGTCTTCCTTGTCCCGCGAATGGCCGAAGTAGCGGCCTTCCTGTTCCACGGCCCATTGGCCTTCGTGGCGGGTCACGGTGAAGACCACGCGATCCATACTCATTCCATCCTGCCGTTGATGCGTCGGGGAAACGCCCGGGTCGGGATTTCGATCCACGGCAGAGCCGCTAACCTGCGGGAATCCTGAGCATTCCTGAGCGCGTGGAAATCGATTCTTGCTTTTCGCAGCAGGAGAACCCATTCTTGTTCAATCAAATTCGTTGACGCTCTACGGCGACTTCTGCGGAAATTCTGTGTTTCCCGCTCGAGTTTAGCCCCCCGACCTCTCCGAAAATTTGATCTCACCGCCCACTCTCGGGCGTGAGAACTCGTATCCGGAAAGGAACGACACATGACCACGGGCACCGTGAAGTGGTTCAACGCCACCAAGGGTTTCGGCTTCATCCAGCCTGACGACGGCGGCAATGACGTCTTCGTGCACATCTCGGCCGTCGAGCGCGCCGGCATGAGCTCGCTGAACGAAGGCCAGAAGGTGAGCTTCGAGCTCCAGAAGGACAACCGCAGCGGCAAGATGTCCGCCGGCAACCTTCAGTCGGCCTAAGCCGGCTGCCGGGAGCGAAAGCTCCCAGCCCTACGGAATAAGGCGCGAGGGGCGACGCTCCTCGCGCCTTTTTTCATGTCCGCCGCGATGTTAGCGAATGATCTCTGGCGGCTCGAAGACCGTCCTGACGGGTTAACCTCGGCAGCCGAAGGACAGCCCCATGAAGCCGATCGCCGCCGCCCTCCATCCACGCTCATGGGCCGAAATCATTCCTGCCCGACCGGGGGACCAGCAGGCGGCCCGCTGGAAGCGGAAGGCCGATTGACCAAGCCGCCACCAACCATGCGGGAGGCGTTGGAGACGGCCAACGCGCAGCTGCGCGCGGCCAACGATGTGCTCTCGCAAAGGGTAGCCGATCTCACTCGGGCAGAGACGGCTCTCAGGGCTAGCGAACGACGATCGCAGAAGGCCTTGGATCAAGCTGGCATCGGCCTGTGGGAGTGGGATCCAAGAAGCGACGAGACCTGGTGGTCGCCGGTGGTCTACCGGCTCTGGGGTCTTCCAGTGGCCGAAAGGCCCCCGCCCCACGACGAGCGGCCGGTGCACCCGGACGATCGCGACGGCTACGAGGCAGCGATCCGCGAAGCAGCTCGGACCGGACGCCTCCACGCCGAGTGGCGGGTCTTGCTGCCGAACCACCGCGTGCGCTGGCTGGCCGAGACGGGACGCCTGGAGCGCGACGAGGCTGGCGAGCGGATCCTGGGCGTCACCCAGGACATCACCGAGCGGAAAAAGACCGAGGCGCGGCTGCAGCTCCTGCTGGGCGAGCTGCACCACCGCGTGAGGAACGTCTTGGGCGTGGTCCGTTCAATCGTGGCGCGCAGCGTGCGGAGCGCGACAAGCCTCGACGAGTTGGCAGCCCATCTGGACGGCCGCCTCGACACCCTATCGCGAACCCAGGGCGTGTTGGCGCGGACTCCAGACGCCGTTGTGGCGCTCGAGGACATCGTCCGCGAGGAGATGGTCGCGCTCGCCGTCCGCGAAGACCATGTCACCATCGAAGGCCCTGACGTGACACTGAAGCGCCAAGCCGCAGAGACCATGGCCCTGGCGCTGCACGAGCTCTCGACCAACGCAGTGAAGTACGGCGCTCTGTCCGGCAACGGCGGGCGGCTGTCGGTGACCTGGCGGATCGTTGATGGCGCAGACGGCCCTACGCTGACTTTGGAATGGCGCGAGACCGGCGTGCGAGCGCTGGACATCAAGCCGACGCGCTCGGGATTTGGCCGCGAGCTGATCGAGCGTGGACTGCCCTATGAACTGGGCGCGACGACGGCGCTGGAGTTCGGTCGGGGGGGCCTGCGGGCGCTGATTCAGACGCCGTTGACCGATCAGGTCGCCGAACTGGGTCAGAACCGCCGCGAGCCCTAATCACAGATCCGTGCGTTCATGAGGCTCCACTCACGGAGCTTCGACCGCATGGCCCCATCCGCAGAGACCGCCCAGAGCGCCGCCGAGAAGGCCGCCGGCGAGGCCGCCGCCCCGCTCGGCGAAATGATCGGCATGGCGTTTTCCGGCGACCCCGTGATGCTGCGGGCGCTGGCCGCCAGCCTGACCAGCTTCTCGGTGCGTCTGGTGGTGGCGCTGCTGATCCTGATGGTCACGCTGTGGCTGGCCGGGCGGGTGTCGAACCTCGTCGACCGCGGGATCACCCGGCTGCCGGCGCACCGCCGCCACCCCGCCGACCGAACGCTGGCGGTCTTCGTCTCGACGATCGCCAAGTACCTGGTCATCGCCGTCGGCCTGATCGCGGTGCTGCAGCAGCTGGGCGTGCAGACGACTTCGGTGATCGCGGTGCTGGGCGCGGCCTCCCTGGCGGTGGGTCTGGCGCTGCAGGGGACGCTGAGCAATGTGGCGGCCGGCGTCATGCTGCTGCTGCAGCGTCCCTATCGCGTGGGCGACCGGGTCGAGCTGAATGGCCGGCAGGGCAAGGTCCGCCGCATCGACCTCTTCAACACCGTCGTCGTCGACTACGACGGCCTCACCCTCTACCTGCCGAACGGCAAGGTGTTCGGCGACATGATCGTCAATTACGACCGCGTCGGCCGACGGCGGGTCGAGCTGACCTTCGGCATCGACTACGAGGACGACCTGGACCTGGCGCTGAGCACCCTGGTCGAGGTGGCTGCCGCCGAGCCTCGGGTGCTCAAGGATCCCGCGCCCTGGGCCAAGGTGACGACCCTGGCGGACAGCACGGTCAACGTCACCTTGCGTTGCTGGGCGACGCCGAACGACTGGATGGACGTCCGCTACGACCTCACGCGTCAGGTGAAGCAGACGTTCGAGGCCCGGGGGTTGAACTTCCCCTACCCGCACCAGGTGCAGGTCGAGCGCGTGGACGTGCGGCCGAAACGGGCGCGCGAGGTGACGGAAGGCTGAAGCCCCTTCCCTTCGGCCGAAACCTTGGGCCAAGCTCGGCCCAAGGCTGGAGGGAATTTCGATGCTGAGGCGTGAACTGCTGGCGGGCGCCGGCGCCGTGGGCATGCTGGCGCTTGCGCCGCGAGCGAAGGCTCAAGGCGCCAAGATCTATTCTGTGCGCGAGTTCTTCGAGACGACGAGCTACCGGATGGCGGCCTCCGCGGGACATGCCTTTTCGCCGGATGGCCGGAAGATCCTGATCTCGAGCGACGCGACGGGCGTGTTCAACGTGTATGCGCTGCCGGCCGCGGGCGGTGCGCCGCAGCCGCTGACCGACTCCAAGACGAACGCCACCTTCGCGGCCAGCTACTTCCCGACCGACGAGCGGGTGCTGTTCACCGCCGACCAGGGTGGGGACGAGCTGAACCATGTTTATGTGCGCGAGACGAGCGGTCAGGTGCGCGACCTCACGCCCGGCCAGAAGCTGAAGGCGGCGTTCGTCGGCTGGAGCGCGGGCGGCGACACGTTCTACGTCACCTCGAACGAGCGGGACCCGCAGTTCTTCGACCTCTATGCCTATTCGGCGAAGGACTACGGGCGGAAGCTTCTGTTCCAGAACCCCGGCTTCACGGTGGGCGCGATCTCACCCGACGGCCGGTGGGCCGCGCTGGTCAAGGCGCGGTCCAGCGCCAACAACGACATCTATCTGGCCGACCTCTCGGCGGGCGGCGAACCGAAGCTGATCACCGAGCATCCGGGGTCGGTGGAGCACACCACCTACGGGTTCACGCCCGACAGCAAGGCGCTGATCTACGGGACCGATCAACACGGCGAGTTCACCCAGGCCTGGACCTACGACCTTGCGACGGGCGCCAAGGCGGCGCTGATCAAGGCGGACTGGGACGTGATGTACGTGATCCACGGCTGGACGGGCCGCTATCGCGTGCACGCCGTGAACGCCGACGCCTCGACCGCGGTGACCATCGTAGACGCCGCCGGCCGGGTGGTGACGCTGTCGGGCGCGCCGGCGGGCGACCTGGGCGGGGTGCGGTTCAGCAACGACGAGCAGACCATCGCCTTCACGGTGGCGTCCGACACCTCGCCGGCCGACGTGTTCGTGGCGAGCCTGGCCGACGGCAAGGCGCGGCGGCTGACCACCGCGCTCAACCCGGCGATCCGCGAGGCCGATCTCGTCGAGGCCACGGTCGCACGCTTCAAGAGCTATGACGGGCTGGAGGTGCCGGGCGTGCTGTACCGGCCGAAGGGGGCCAGCAAGGCGAACCCGGTCCCGGCGCTGGTCTGGGTGCACGGCGGGCCGGGCGGCCAGAGCCGGCGCGGCTACATCGCCGAGGTGCAGAACCTCGTGAACAAGGGCTACGCCGTCTACATGATCAACAACCGGGGCTCGTCCGGTTACGGCAAGACCTTCTACCACCTGGACGACAAGAAGCATGGCGACGTCGACCTGAAGGACGTCACCGCCTCGGCCGCGTGGCTGAAGTCGCTAGACTGGGTGGCCGACGACCGCATCGGGATCATCGGCGGCAGCTACGGCGGCTACATGGTGGCGGCGGCCCTGGCGTTCTCGCCGCAGACCTTCGACGCCGGCGTCGACATCTTCGGGGTGACCAACTGGGTGCGGACGCTGAAAGCCATCCCGCCGTGGTGGGGCGACTTCAAGACGGCGCTGTACGACGAGATGGGGGACCCGGCGACGGACGAGGCCCGCCACCGCGCGATCTCGCCGCTGTTCCACGCCAAGAACATCCGCAAGCCGCTGCTGGTGGTGCAAGGCGCCAACGACCCTCGCGTGCTGCAGGTGGAGAGCGACGAGCTGGTGGCGGCGGTGAAGGCCAACGGCGTACCGGTCGAGTACGTCGTCTTCCCAGATGAGGGACACGGCTTCCAGCGTCGCGCGAACCGGATCACGGCGTCGGAGGCTTACATCCGCTTCCTGGACACGCACCTGAAGCGCAAGGCCTAGTCTTCGAACGCGGCGAGGATCGGGCACGGCCCGCCCTTGCCGTGGGCGCACTGGCCGGCGAGCCGGTCAAGCGCTGCGCGAGCGGCTGAGAGCTCGGCGATCTTGGCGTCGAGGACGGCGATGCGAGCGTGGGCGAGTTCTCGGGCGCGGGCTCGATCGTCGGTGGCGTGCAGCTCGAGCAGCTCGGCGATCTCCTCGAGTGTGAAGCCGGCCGTCTGGGCCGAACGGATGAAGCGCAGGCGACGGACATCGTCGTCGCCGTAGCGGCGCACGCCGCCGCCGAGACCTGGCCCAGTCGGCCTGGGCGGCTCGGCCAGCAGGCCGCGGCGCTGATAGTAGCGGACCGTCTCCACGCCCACGGCGCCGGCTCGGGCGAGAGTCGCGATGGTTATCCCGGGCATGGTTGACTCCGTACCATGGTACGGAACCCATATGGGCAGGGCGAGTTGCCATTCCAAGCGAGAACCGCCCATGACCTCCCCCGCCAAGACCGCTGTGCTGCACCGGATGGTGATGCCCGGACACACCTGCCCCTATGGGCTGAAGGCCCTGGACCTTTTGAGGCGCAAGGGCTTCCGCATCGAGGACCATTCCCTGACGACCCGGGCGGAGACCGATGCCTTCAAGGCCGAGCATGGGGTGAAGACGACGCCGCAGGTCTTCATCGAGGGCCAAAGGATCGGCGGTTACGACGACCTGCGACGGCATTTCGGACTGCGCGTCGCCGAGCCCGGCGCAACCAGCTACCGGCCGGTCATCGCCGTCTTCGCCGTGGCGGCGCTGATGGCGCTGGCGGCCAGCCAGGCGGCGTTCGGGACCCCTCTGACGGTGCGGGCCGGCGAATGGTTCATCGCCTTCAGCATGTGCATCCTGGCGATGCTGAAGCTGCAGGACATCGAGAAGTTTTCGACGATGTTCCTGAACTACGACCTCTTGGCCAAGCGCTGGATACCCTACGGCTACGTCTACCCCTTCGCCGAGGGTCTGGCGGGCCTGCTGATGGTCGCCGGTATCGCCACCTGGCTGTCGGCGCCCCTGGCGCTCACCATCGGGATCATCGGCGCCGCCTCGGTCTTCAAGGCCGTCTACATCGACAAGCGCGAGTTGAAGTGCGCGTGCGTCGGCGGATCGTCGAACGTGCCGCTGGGCTTCGTCTCGCTGACCGAGAACCTGATGATGATCGCCATGGCCGCCTGGATGCTGGCCATGCCGATGTAATCCGCCGCCAACAAGATCGCAGCGGCGCTAGAGGCCCGCGAGGACGGCGATGCGCGCAAGTTCCGCGGCGCTCTTGGCGCCCGTCTTGGTCATCAGGTCGGCCCGGTACCCCTCGACAGTCCGCACGCTGATGCCGAGCTCGTGGGCGATTTCCTTGTTCAGCCGGCCGGCGACCACGCCCGAGAGGACATCGCGCTGGCGGCCGGACAGGGTGCGCAGGATGGCGGCGCAGCGCAGCCGCTCGGTTTCCTGGGCCAGGGCCTCGGCCTGGTCGGTCCAGGCCTGGGCGATGGTTTCCGCCAGGCGGGCGGCGCGGATCGGTTTCTGCAGGTAGTCGGCGGCGCCGGACTTCATCGCCTCGACCACCAGGTCCACGTCGCCGTGACCGGAAATGACGATCACCGGATGGGCCGCGCCGCGCGCCTTGAGCTGTTTGATAAGCTCCAGCCCCGACATGCCGGGAAGACGGATATCGATCAGGACGCAGCCGGGGGGCAGGTTCGGCAGGGCGTCGAGGAACGCCTCGGCGGACGGATGCAGGCTGACCGCATGGCCTTGCGGACCAAGCAGGGCCGCGAGCGCCTTACCGATCGCCACATCGTCCTCGACGATGTGGACCGCACAACGTGGGGGGGCCGCCACAGTGGGAGGCCGCCCAGGATTCGCAACCGTCATCGCATCCATTCAAACGCACCGCCGCCGGGATCGGAACCCCTTCGACGCAAGAAGCTGAGCTATAGCCAAAACGCATGGGAACGCGTTCATCTGTCAGCTGATTGCGCTCTCATGACGCATTCGTGAAACCGAACACAATTAAAGGGCGAATGCGGCTCGCCGTGACCGATATCCCCACCGACCTCCTGGCGCCGTTGCAGGCGGCGTTCGAGCAGATGCCCGCGCTGGCGACAGTGGTGCGCGGGCCGCAGTGCGAGGTCGTGCTGGCCAACCATATGTGCCGCGAGGCCTTCGGCCAGGAGATGGTCGGGCGGCCGCTGCTGGAGGCCATGCCCTACCCCGCGCTGATCGAGTCTATCCAGCGGACGGTCGCCGCGGGCGTGACGGAGAGCTGGCGGGGCGTGCGCGCGGAAGCCAGCACGCCCGAGGGACGACGCGAAATCTTCGTCGATGTGCAGGTCCAGCCGTTGCGCGACGCCGCCGGCCAGATCTGGGGCGTGCTGGTCCAGGGCCTGGACACGACCCGCGAGACCCAGGCGCTGAAGGCGCTCCGCGCTCGCGAGCACGAGCTGGAGGAGGCGCTCGGCGCCTACCAGGCCATCCTCGACAACTCGCACGACGTGATCTGCGTCTTCGACTCGGACGGCGTGATCCAGCAGGTGAACCGCCACGCCGAGACGGCCTGGGGCTACGGCCCCGGGGAGCTGGTCGGCCGCAACTACATCGAGCTGGTGCATCCCGAGGACCGCGACGCCTCGGTGCGGTTCGCGCTGCGGGCGCGGATGGGCCGACCGGCCACGGGCTTCCTCAACCGCTATCGCCGCAAGGACGGCGCCTATACCCCGATGATGTGGTCGGTGGGCTGGTCCGAGCGCTTCCAGCGCGGCTATGGCATCGCCCGCGAGATGCACGAGTGGGTGGCGGCCGAGGAGCGGCTGCGGCAGGCGCAGAAGATGGAGGCCATCGGCCGCCTCACCGGCGGCCTGGCGCATGACTTCAACAACATCCTGGCGGTGGTGATGAGTGGCTCGGAGGCGATGCTGCAGAACCTGCCGGCGCGCTCGCCGCATCGTGAGATCGCGGAGCTGACACTGAACGCCGCCGAGCGCGGCGCGGACCTGGTGGAACGCCTGCTGTCGTTCTCGCGCAACCGATCGCCGAAGTCCGAGACGATCGACTGCCGGGCGCTGATGGAAGGCGTCACGCCGCTGATCCGCCAGGCCATCGGCGAACGGGTGGCCCTGAACGTGAAGACCCCGCAGCAGCTGTTCTGCCGGGCGAGCCGCAGCCAACTGGAGGCGGCCTTGCTGAACCTCAGCATCAACGCCCGCGACGCCATGCCAGGCGGCGGCGAGATCCGCATCGAGACCGACGTGGTGCGGCGGCCGGACGGAGACCCGGAGATCGGCCTGCGCGAAGAGGTCGACTTCGTTCGCATCGCGGTGACGGACACCGGCCACGGCATGTCGCCGACGGTGGCCGAGCGCGCGCTGGAACCGTTCTTCACCACCAAGGAAGGTCAAGGCTCAGGCCTCGGCCTCAGCATGGTGTACGGCTTCGTCAGCCAGTCTGACGGCGACATGAGCATCGACACGGTCGAGGGCCATGGCACCACCGTCAGCCTGTACCTGCCGCAGGCCGTGGGCCAGGCGGCGCAGCCGGCCGAGGCCGATCCGGACATCCCGCCCGACTGGCTGGGCCGTCGGATCCTGCTGGTCGACGACGATGAACTGGTCGGCCGGCAGCTCCAGCTGCAGCTCCTGGCCCTCGGCTTCCGGGTGCGGCCGGTCCGCGACGCCGCGGCGGCGCTGCGCGTCCTGGCCAGCGACGAGGAGCTGGAGCTGATGCTCACCGACGTGGTGATGCCAGGCATGGACGGCGTGGAGCTGGCCGCGTCCGCCCAGCGGATCCGGCCCGGCCTGAAGGTGATGTTCACCACCGCCTATGCGCGTGGAGAGGACAGCGGCCGGCCCCTGCCCGCGGACGCCGTCGTGCTGCACAAGCCGTATCGGCGGGGCAAGCTGATCGCGGCCCTGGTGAAGATGCTGCCACCAGGGGGCAGCTCGGTCTCGGTCCGGCCCAGGGGCTAGGCGTTGAGGGCCTTCTCGAGCGCCAGCCCCAGCGAGACGCAGGCCCCGGCCGCGATCGCCGTCGACAGTGTCGGATACCGCGCAGGCGCGTCCGGCGTCTGGTGGTCGAACAGCCACTGGACGAGGAAGACCCCAACGAAACCGCCGAGGATCCAGACGTCCGGCAGCCGCCCGCGGCCAAGCAGGACCAGCAGAGCCGCCGCGGCGGTCAGCGCCGAGAACGCCAGACGGGGCCAGCGGGGCTGCCGCTCGCGGGTCTCCAAGCCCCAACGCACGCCGCCCAGGAAGGCGACCATCAGCGCGGCCCAGCTCAGCAGGATCGTGAGCGCGGGGCCCGCCCATTCGGACGGCCCATAGCCGTAGATCACAGCCGAGATCGGGAACGGGGCCAGCGACGCGATGGCGATGGTCCAGAGAGCGGCCGGAGCGGACTCTGCCCGTCGCTGGGGCCGCGCATCATCCATGAGCAATCAGTCTCTCCGGAACGCGGCCGACGCGGCCCACCCGGCCGCGAGCGCGAACGCCATCGAAGCCAAGCCATACGACCATGGCCTGTTATGCGCCCAGAGGTAAAGAGTCCGCTCCAATCCGACCTTCTGGACCGTCAGGGTACGGACCCGGCGAGAGACCGGCTTGCCATCCTGGAACAGGAGGATGTCGGCCCGATAGACCCCGGTGGGCGCGCCGGCCGGCAGCGCGATCTCGGCGCGGAACAGGCCACGGTCCACGAATCGGACGCCGCGGCCGTCCTCGTCGTAGAGGCCGGCGTTCTGCTTCAGCCGGACGACGGCGCGGCGCCAGACATAGTAGTCCGCACCGAGGCTGGAGACGACGACGTCGCGGACGCCGTAGCGCGTCTCGATGCGCTGTTCGGCGGGCGCGTTGATGGGCAGGTGGTCGACGCCCGCGCCCAAGCGGCGCAGCTGGCCGAAGGCGGCGATCTCGTCCAGCGGTCGGTTCGAGGCGGCCATGTAGAAGCCCGGCGCGCCGTCGAAGACGACCGGCCGGCTGTTGAGCCACAGGCCGGCGACGCGGATCTTACGGGTGATGCGCACCGGCTGCTCCGGCCCGCGCACGATGACCACCACGTCGGCCGGCCGGGCGTCGGGCTGGAAGACGGCGCCGTAGAGGACGATCTGCGCCCCGCGGAAGTCGGCGCTGACCTGGACATTGCTCTCCGTCAGGGCCGCCGAGATGGCGGGCGGGGGCGCATCGGCGGGCATCAGCCGTGCACCCCGGTCATCAGGACGAAGGGCTCCTCGGGCGTGATGAACAGGCCAAGCCCCATGCGCAGGCCCACGAGCAGGACGATGAGCGCCAGGACCGCCCGCAGCTCCTCCGCGCGGAAGCGGGCCGATGCGCGGGCGCCGTACTGGGCTCCGACGATGCCGCCCGCCAGCAGCAGGGCGGCAAGCACGACGTCGACCGTCTGGTTGCGGCCGGCCTGCAGCACGCCGGTCAGCGCCGTCGTCACGATGATCTGCAGCAGGCTGGTGCCGACCACCACGCCAGCCGGCATCCGCAGCAGGTAGACCATGGCGGGCACGAGGATGAAGCCGCCGCCGACGCCCATGATCGCCGACAGGACGCCCACGAAGGCGCCCAGCACGAGCGGGGGGATCACGCTGATGTAGAGGCGCGAGCGGGGGAACCGCATCTTGAGCGGCAGGCCGTAGAGCCACGGCGGACGACGGTCGCGGCGGGGTGGCTGCGGCTGGCCGCGGCGACGGCGCAGGATGGCGCCCAGCGACTCCGTCAGCATCAGCCCGCCGATGATGCCCAGGAAGACGAGATAGGACACCGCGACCACCAGGTCGGCCTGGCCCAGCAGCCTGAGCCAGCGGAACAGCTCGACGCCCGCGAATGCGCCAACGACGCCGCCGGCCGCCAGCACCCCGCCCATCCGCAGGTCGACCGCACGCCGGCGGCCGTAGGCGATGACGCTGGACATCGAGGAGGCCGCGACGTGGTTCGACATGCTGGCCACCGCGACGGCGGGCGGGATGCCGAAGAAGACCAGCATCGGCGTCATCAGGAAGCCGCCGCCGATGCCGAACAGGCCGGAGATGAAACCCACGAACAGGCCCAGCGCCACGATGAGCGGCGCGTTCACCGAGACCTCGGCGATGGGCAGGTAGATGTCCATGACGCCCCTACCCTAGCCCGCCGGCACGGAGCGGCTAGCCCCGGGCGGGCTGCGCCGAGCCTTTGGCGAGCTGGGCCTTGAGCTTGCCGGCGGCTTCGCGCGCAGAGCCGTCGCCCTGGGCGGCTGCCTGGTCGAGCCACTTCAGCGCCTCGGCCGGATCCTTCTGCACGCCGCTGCCCGACTGGTACATGAGGCCGAGGTTGTACTGGCTGTCGACCACGCCGCGCTCGGCGGCCTTGCGGAACCACTGGGCGGCCGAGGCCAGGTCCTGGGGACCGCCGTCGCCGCGGAAGTAGTAGAGCCCGAGATTGTGCATGGCGTTGGCTTCGCCGGCTTCAGCCGCGCGGGCGGTCCAGCGGCGGGCCTCGGTCAGGTTCTCCACCACGCCGAGACGGCCGGTCTCGTAGAGCTGAGCCAGGTAGAACTGGGCCGGCGCGTAGCCTTCGTCGGCGACCGTCTTCAGCTTGGCGAGGCCGCCGGGCTGACCCGTTTCCGCGAGACGCAGGGCCTCGACATAGCGGGCCTGCAGTTCGGGGTTGGCCGCAGGCTCGGCCTGAACCGCAACGTCGGTCGACGCGTCGGGCTGAGGCTCCGGCGCCATGGCCACGGCGGCGCGCGGCTCGGCGACAAGCGCGGCCTCTGCCGCACCCTGCTCGGCTTGCGGGCCGTTCATGAGCACGACGCCGGCGGCGCCCACGCTGAGGAAGGCGGCGCTGCCCGCGACCATCAGCGCGGTGTGGACGGCGGTGTTCGGGCGGCGGGGACGCGGCGCGCCGAAGCCGGCGAACATGCGGCCGGTGGCCTGGCGGCGGTCGAGCTTGGCGCGAACCTCCACCGGACGGGACCGGGCGGGTTGCGGGTCCTGCTGAGCCCCCTGCTGAGCCCTGGCCGCGGCCCGGGCCTGATCGATCACCTCGCGGGTGGACAGCGGCCGGGCGCCGTCGGCGGCGGGCGGTTCGGGCTGGTCCAGTTCGAAGACGTCGTCGTCGGCCGGCTCGGCGAGCGGCGCGAAGCCCTCGGCGGCGGCGAAGTCCTCCGCCGCAAAAGATGGCCGGACCGGGTCGACGCTGGTGTCGGCGAGCGGCTCGGCGCGGGAGAAGAGCTCG
>JAESGF010000134.1_pt1 | contig 59627 bp, 63 predicted proteins | sample 9269621 | NCBI WGS metagenome assembly JAESGF01 (sample SAMN14515066, study PRJNA621663) | algae metagenome | isolation source: Tolypothrix carrinoi HA7290-LM1 and co-occurring heterotrophs from dry rock... | place: USA: Makauwahi cave, Kauai, Hawaii | collected 2011-01-06
CGCAGCGCGTCCGGCACCGCCGTCCGCGGGAACGCCTCGGCCGACAGCCTGCGCGTCCCCTCAAACAGGGCCAGCCGCGCCTCGATGTCGGGATCGCCGAGCCCCGCTTCGACGCGCGCCGCATCCTCCGGCGAGGCCTCGCCGTCGGCGTAGGCCATCAGCATCTCGTCCGTGATCTCCCGGTCTGCCTGTCCCATGCCGATCATCCCCGTTTGGCAGGGGAACGCGGCGCGGCGACCGTTATTCCCTTCGCTTCCAGAAGCTGCGCCAACCTGACCCGCGCGCGGGAGAGGCGGCTCATCACCGTGCCGATCGGCACGCCGATCACCGCCGCCGCCTCGCCGTAGGAGAGGCCCTCGATGCAGACGAGCGTCAGCACCTCGCGCTGCTCGTCCGGCAGGCGCATGATTGCCGCTGCCGTGTCGGAGAGCTCGAGCCGCGCGACGGCGGTGTCCTCGCCGTCGGCACCCTCCAGGTTGTCCGCCTCCTCCACCGGGACGGCGGCCTGCGTCTTCGTGCGGCGCAGGCGGTCGATCCACAGGTTCCGGATGATTCGGAACATCCAGGCGTCGAACCGCGTCCCCGGCGCGAAACTCTCCGCCGACAGCAGCGCCCGCTCGCACGCCGCCTGGACGAGATCGTCCGCCTGGTCCCCCGATCGGGTGAGCGACAGGGCGAAGCGGCGCATCGTCGGCAGGAAGGCGATCAGCATCGGCCCGACGGTGTCGCGAGCGCTCACGGGGCGCTCCCCTGAAAGGTCATCATCAGCCGCCGCAAAATGGAATAATGTTCCGTCGCGGCTCGTTCTCACCTGCGAGCTCTCGGGTGGCAAGCCGGGCCATGGAGCAGACGATGGATTTTGCGGTCGGGATGCGGGCTCTCGTCCTCGCGGCGACCTTTCTCGGAGTTCTCGCCGGAGAGGCGGCGGCCCAGCAGTCGGGTCCGGGCGAGCCGACGGAGCGCAGCGAGCCCTCCGCCGGCGGGGGCGGCCGCGACGGCGGAGGCGCGTCCGGCAACTCGCGCGTCGACCGCTTCTACCGTGGTGACGACCGCCCCCCGCCCGGCCCGTCGGTCGAGGTCCGGGTGATCGAGGAGGCGCCGCCGCCGCGCCGCCTCCGCCGCCCCGAATCCCGGCGCGGGGAGACGCGCCGTGCCGCGCCGCAGCGCCGCGTCGCTCGCCGGGCGCCGCCGCCACCCCCCGCTGCCGCCGAGGGCGAGGACACGGCAGCGGTGCGGGCCGCCCTCCCCCCGGCGCGATCGGACGAGCTGGTGGCCCTCGGCCTCGACGAGGGGACGCTCGCCACCCTCGCCGGGCAGGGCTTCACGGTGCGCGAGCGGTTCGCCCTCGCAACGCTCGGCGATATCGTCCGGCTCGGCATCCCCGGCGGGACGACGCCAGACGCTGCGCGGCAGAGCGTGCTCGCCGCCGCGCCCGCCGCGATCGTCGATCTCAACGCGATCTACATCCCCGGCGCGGAGGCGTGCGAGGGGCTCGCCTGCGGCCAACTTCGCCTTGTCGGCTGGCCTGTCGTCGAGGCAGGCGGAAGGTGCGGTGAGGGCATCGTGCTCGGCATCGTCGACACCGGCATCAACCCCTCCCACCCGGCGCTCGCGGAGGCGGACGTGACGCTCCTTCCCGTCCTCGGCGCCGCGCCGCGGGTCTCGCGCGAGAGCCACGGGACGGCGGTCGCGGCGGTCCTCGTCGGCGCCGGCGACCCGCGCATCCGCGGCCTTCTCCCCGAGGCGCGCCTCGTTGCCGCCGACGCCTTCGTGGAGGATGCTTCAGGGCGCACCCACACGGACGCCTTCCGCCTCGTCGCAGCCATCGACACGGTCGCGAAGGAAGGGCCCGATGCGCTGAATCTCAGCCTGACCGGGCCGGCGAACCTCGTCCTCGAGGCGGCGGTGAATGCCGTGGCGGAGGCGGGGGTCGTGGTGGTGGCGGCGGTCGGCAACGACGGTCCGACCTCCCCTCCGCTTTACCCGGCGGCCTATGACGCGGTGGTCGCGGTAACGGCGGTGGACGCGAACCGGGCGATCTACCGCCGCGCGGTGCAGGGCGACCATGTTGACTTCGCCGCGCCGGGTGTGGACGTCTGGACCGCCGCATCTGTCAGCGGCGCGCGGCCGAAGACCGGCACCTCGTTCGCCGCGCCGTTCGTGGCGGCCGCCCTCGCCCTCGCCCGCCACAACGGCGCCGTGGACAGGGGTGCTGCCGTCGACAGGCTCGCGGCGGGTGTGGAGGACCTCGGCGCGCCGGGTCGCGACACGGTGTTCGGCTGGGGACTGATGGGGGCCGGAGGCCTTTGCGGCGAGGAGACCGCGTTCGCGACGGCCAGCGAGTGAGCCGGCATGGCTGCCGGGCCGTTCCCGAGAGCCGACGCCTGTGGCAGCCCGGCTGCTCGGGCGCCGCGCTAGTCGATCGAGGCGATCCGCCCGCGGCGGCCGTCGACGCTCGCCTGCACGGCCTCGCCCACGGCGGTGGCGAGCGTTGCGGGATCGACCGGCTTGCGCAGGAAGCGGACGGAGCGGAATTCGGCCGGGATCGACGCTTCGGAGTAGCCCGACACGAACACAAACGGCACGCCCTGCTTGGCGAGAAGCGTCGCCGGCTCGAAGGTGCGGACACCGTTGAGGTTGATGTCGACCACCGCGGCGTCGACCTCCTCGCTGTCGAGGATGCGCTTCACCGCCGCGGTCGTCGTGGCCGGGCCGACGACGACACAGCCGAGCTCGGCCAGGATCTCGACGAGCTCGGTCGCGAGGATCGCGCTGTCCTCGATCACCACCGTCCGCGCGCCGCGCAAGGGGCCGGTTGTCTGGCTATCCCCCGCAGAAATATCGGCAAATGCGCTCCGGGTCACGGTCGGCCCTTTCGCTCGGGGTGACGGAGCAGACTTTATAGTCCGTAATCCCGCGCGGCGGAAGCCCGCCAGCAGCGCTTTGGCCGCGCTCAATGCGGCGGAACGGGTCCGTTAAGCGGCCGTTCATCTCCCGAACATCGCACGGGAGAAACGAGCATGGACACCACCCGCACGCCGGGCGGCACGGCCGCGAATCACGACCCGCAGGACGTCGATGGGCCGGCGACGACGGACCAGCTCCGCGGCGAGATCGATGCCGGCCGGGCGGGCGACAAGAACGCGCACACCGACCCCGCCGCAGCCCCGCTCGGCTCCGACGACGAGGCGGCGGGCCGGCCTGCGACGCAAGACGAGATCGCGACGGCCCGGCAGGAGGAGGTCCTTCGGGAGAAGTACAGCCGCGACAAAGAGTGACAGGCACCTCGGCGAACGGGTCGCGCCTGATGGCGGCGGCGTGATCCACCCTGGCGGGCTGCTGACCTTGCGTGGCCCTGCCGTCGGCGGTCAGAGCACCACGGCCTGACCGTCCTTCCGGGGGTCAGAGCCGGCGGCGAACACCTCGCCCAGGCGCATCACCGCCTGGCCGCCGCCGAAGCCGAACGCGACCCCCGGCGCCTCACGCTCGATGACGTGCCCGCGCTCAGCGAGCGCCGCCACGGTCGCGGCAGGGAAATGCGCCTCGACCGCGACGCGCCGACCGCCGAGGCAGCGGAAGCGCGGCGCGTTGATTGCTGTCTGCGGGCTCTGGCTGAAGCGGACGATGCGAGTGACGAGCTGCGCGTGCGCCTGCGCCTGGATCGGCCCGCCCATGACGCCGAACGCCATCAGCGGCGCCCCGTCCCGCGTCACGAAGCCCGGAATGATGGTGTGGAACGGCCGCTTGCCCGGCGCGACCGCGTTCGGGCTCTTCGGATCGAGCGAGAAGGCCGAGCCGCGGTTCTGCAGGCTGATCCCGTAGGTCGGCTCGACGCAGCCCGACCCGAATCCCTCGTAGTTCGACTGGATGAACGAGACCATCATCCCGTCGGGGCTCCCCGTCGCGAGAGTGACGGTGCCGCCCTCGAGCGGCTTGCCCGTCTCCGGCGCGCCGGCCTTCGCGGGATCGATGAGCGCCGCCCGCGCGTCGAGATAGGCGGGGTCGAGAAGGTCGGCGGGGGTGAGCCGCATCGCCGCGAGGTCGCCGACATGGGCATAGAGGTCGGCGAGGGCGAGCTTCACCGCCTCGATCTCGAGGTGGACGGCCTCGACCCCGTCCGGATCGCTGCCGAGGTCGAGCCGGTCGAGGATCCCGAGCGCGATCAGCGCCGCGATCCCCTGCCCGTTGGGCGGGATCTCGTGCGTCGTCACCCCGTAGGCGTCGACGGTGATCGGCTCGACCCAGTCCGCGGTGTGCGCGTCGAAGTCGTCCACCGTGTGTGCGCCGCCGCCGGCGCCGGAGGCGGCGGCGATCGCGGCCGCGATCTCGCCGCGATAGAAAGCCTCGCCGCGCGTCTCCGCGATCAGGCGGAGCGCCCGCGCGGCGGCGGGAAAGCGGAACACCTCGCCTGCCGCGGGCGCCCTGCCGCCCGGCATGAACGTCTCGCGGAAGCCGGGGTGGCCGTCGAGCACCCGCGCCTGCGTCTCCCACGAGACGGCCGTCACCGGGCCAACGCCGTAGCCCTCCTCCGCAATCCGGATCGCGGGGGCGAGGAGGTCGGCGAACGGCAACCGGCCGAACCGCTCCGACAGCGCGACCCAGGAGGAGACCGCACCCGGGATCGTCACCGTGTCGAAGCCGCGGGAGGGCATCGTCTCGCCGCCGAATCGGTCGGGCGTCCACCCGGCCGGCGCGCGGCCGGAGGCGTTGAGGCCGTGCACCCGGTTCCCGTCCCAGACGAGGGCGAAGGCGTCGGAGCCGAGCCCGTTGGAGACGGGCTCCGTCACCGTGAGGACGGCCGCCGTCGCGATCGCGGCATCCACCGCGTTGCCCCCCGCCGCCATCATCGACAGCCCCGCCGAGGCGGCCAGCGGCTCCGATGCCGCGACGGCCGCGTGCCCGAAGACATCCGAGCGGGCGGACGGGTAGAGGTGGCGGTCGGTGAAGTTCATGGGACAGCGTGCCTTCTGATGCTTTTGCGCATCCATCGCACGCCGCAGCACGGTTTCACCAGTGATCCGGGCGATTTCACATTGACATGAGAGATCGCGCATCTACATCGGAGAGTGACGCGAGTGGCAACTGCCGCGCCGCGGACGTTTGCCGTTGGTGGTTTCGATACCGCTCCGGCGCCGTGGCGCTGCCCCAGACAAGAGACACAACACCATCTCCGATCCGCTGTTCAATGAGCTCGGCCTCAGCCCGAAAGTGCTGGCGGCCGTCGAAGCCGCTGGATACACGAAGCCGACGCCCATCCAGGCGGCGGCGATCCCGCATGCGCTCGAGAAGCGCGATGTCCTCGGCCTCGCACAGACCGGAACGGGCAAGACCGCCTCGTTCGTCCTCCCGATGCTGTCGCTCCTCGAGAAGGGCCGCGCCCGGGCACGGATGCCGCGCACCCTCATCCTCGAGCCGACACGCGAGCTCGCCGCGCAGGTCGCCGAGAGCTTCGAGAAGTACGGCGCCAACCACAAGCTCTCCGTCGCACTCCTCATCGGCGGCGTCTCGTTTGGCGACCAGAACAAGATCATCGACCGCGGCGCCGACGTGGTGATCGCCACCCCGGGCCGCCTGCTCGACCACCTCGAGCGCGGCAAGCTCCTGCTTCAGCAGGTCGAGATTCTCGTCGTCGACGAGGCGGACCGCATGCTCGACATGGGTTTCATCCCGGATATCGAGCGCATCTGCAAGATCCTGCCGACCTCGCGGCAGACGCTGTTCTTCTCGGCCACCATGCCAAAGGAGATCGTGTCGCTGGTGGACCGCTTCCTGCGCGACCCCGTGCGCGTGGAAGTCTCGCCGCCCTCCTCCGCCGCCGCCACCGTGGAGCAGCGTTTCGTGAAGTCGGGCGGCTCGCCGGCCGACAAGCGGGCGACGCTGCGCAAGATCATCAGTGGCGAGACGGAACTCTCCAACGCCATCGTGTTCTGCAACCGCAAGCGCGACATCGGCACGCTGTTCCGCAGCCTCGAGCGGCACGGCTTCCAGGCGGGCGCCCTCCACGGCGACATGGACCAGCGCTCGCGCATGGCGACGCTGGACGCCTTCAAGACCGAGAAGATCAAGCTTCTCGTGGCGTCCGACGTCGCGGCGCGTGGCCTCGACATCCCGAAGGTGTCCCACGTCTTCAACTACGACGTGCCGCACAACGCCGAGGACTATGTCCACCGGATCGGCCGCACCGGCCGCGCCGGGCGCTCGGGCAAGGCCTTCACCATCGCGACGCCGGAGGACAGCAAGCTCGTCGCAGCGATCGAGCACATGCTGAAGCATCCGGTGATCTGGGCCGACGACAGCGCCGGCGTCTCCACCGGCGGCGAGGAGCGGCCGCGCGGCCGCCGTGGCGAGGGCCGCGAGGCATCTGGCGAGGGTCGTCGCGAGGGCCGGCGCGAGCGCGGCCGGAGGGACGAGCGGCGCGAGAGTGCCAGAGGCGAGTCCCGCCGTGACGAGGCTGCCGCCGAGCCTGTTGCCGCCGAGCCGGCGGAGGCTGCGGCACCGGCTGCCGAGGCACCGCCCCGCCCGGCACCGGAGGCCCGGCCGGAGCGTCCGCGGCGCGAGGAGCGCGGCCGCGAGGGTGGCGCGCGGGACAGGGGCGAGCGTGGCGGCCGGGACAGGAGCGAGCGCGGCGATCGGGATCGCGGCGAGCGCGACGACAACCGGGTCGCCTTTGGCGAGACCGAATATGTTCCGGCCTTCCTGCTGCGCGCCGTGCCGAAGCGGATCCTCCAGCGGGTCGAGACTGCCGAGGCCGAGCCCGTCGAGTAGACAGGCATCGCGGGCCAGCCAGACTGGCGGGTGGCCCGTGCCGCGCCTCTCCATCGTGCCGCATCAGGCGGCGCCTTCCGCCGATCCACAGCCATGACCGGGGCGTTCGCGAATCGCGCCACTCTGTTAGCCTGCCGTTAACCCTGACGGTTCAGCGTTCGGCGAGAACGCGAGGCAGACGCGGACAGACGAGGCAGACCCGTGGCGCTCACGCCGAAGTCCCCCGCCCGTGCCGGTCGGGATCCCGCAAGCCGATCGGACCCTCTTCTCGCCCTTGCCGAAAGGGCGTCCGCTGCGCCTGACCCGCTCGCCACCAGTGGCTCCGTCACCCCCGCCCTGTCCGCCGGCGAGCGCGCGCGCGAGCATCGCGCCACCCTCGCCGCGATGGCCGCCCGCCACCGCACCTGCCCCGCCGAGCCGCAGCCTGCGCCGCCCCCCTCGCGCGGCCGCTTCACCGAACTTTTTCGTCACCTCCGCGGCGAGGCGGCCGGCGACTTGCCGATCGGCGCTGCGCCGGCCATCCGCCCGCAGGCCCGCCTTAAGGATGAGCCGCTCACGTCCGCCGTTGCGACGCGACGCGATCAAGTGCCCGCCCCAGCCGGGCTCGTTACGCGCACCCAGCAGACTGCCGAACCCCTGACGCCAGAGGCTTCGCCGGCGGGGTCTGCCCAAACCGGGCCGTCGCCAGCCACATCGAAGCGAACCGGCTCGACGTCGCCGCAAGAGTGGCGTGCCGCGACTGCCATGCTCCATGCCGTGCCCAATCGGGCGGCGGTCGACGCCTGGCCATCGGCCGCCGAGAGCCGGCGCGAGCCGGCCACGAGGGAGCCCGCATCTGACAGACCTCCCGTTGACCGGACGGCGGCCAACCGTCCGACAACGAGCGGGAGTTCGCGCGACTGCCGAACCGCGTCGGCCAGCCGGGCTGAAGCGCGGTGCGCGCCGGAGCCGACCGGCGCAGCGCGGACGCATGCAGCGGACGGCGACCGCCGCGCGCCAGCGGCCGGGGCGCCAAGAAGCGAGCCGGCCGCCAAGATCGTCGCGCTGCGCGAGGAGGCGGTTGCGCGCGATCCCCGGGTCTCGCCACGCGCTGCCCATAGCGAGCGGCTCGCCGATCTACCGGCCCCTCGCGCCCCGGCACTGCTCGGGGGCGCTGCGGAAGCGCCAGCCCTGGACGGCGCGGCGATCCCGCCGCATCACGGGCTCGAGCCATCGCCGACGCGCAGAGCGCCAGCGCCGGAGCCCGTCTCGGACGGGCGCCGCATGCTGCTGCGCGACGCGCGCCGCGCATGGATGGGGTCAGCCTTCAAGCGCACGCCGCACACCGTGCTCGTGATGTCACTCCGCCTCGCGGGCCTCCCCGGTGCCAGCACGCCGGCGGCGGAGGAGCTGCTAATGCGCACGGGCAAGGGGATGCGGCAGGCCGTCCAGACGCTGGGGCCAGTGTACCAACTGAGCCCGTCTGTCTGCGCCGTCCTCCTCCGGGACAACTCCATGCGGCAGGTAATGTTGATTGCCGAGGCGATCGGCGCTGCCATCGACAGGCGGTCCGCGGAGAACCCGCTGTCACCCCTCCGCTTTGCGGCCGGCGTTGCGGCGCTGCACAGGGACGACGATCCGGTCGCGATCGTCTGCCTCGCGGAGAGCTGCCTCGACGTCGCGGAGCGCTCGAGGACCACGCGGGTCGTGTCGGAAGGCGACCCGGAGATCCGTCAGAAGCGCCGCTGACCTGTGAACCTCAAGCCGGTCGGCCGCACCTGCCGATCGGCTTGACGCCCTGACAATCCGCTGGGCAGGTCGATCGCCCGCAAACGTCAGGCCGGCACAGTGCGTCGCTTGCGACCGGCAGCCTGATGGCGAGCCCGCCCGGGCCTGCGTCAGGCCGGCTCGGCGGCGGCCTTCAGCTCGACAGATTCGCCGCAGCCGCAGGCGGAGACCTGGTTCGGGTTCTCGAAAGTGAAGCCGGAGCGGAACTTCGTGACCTCGAAGCCCATGCGGGTGCCGAGGAGGAACAGAACCGCCGCGCGGTCAATGAAGACGCGCGCGCCGTCCGCCTCCACCACCTCGTCCTTCGGGTCGGGCTCGGAAACGGCGGTGATCGTGTACTCCATCCCCGCGCAGCCGCCCTTCTTGACGCCGATGCGCAGGCCCGTCGCACCCTGCGAGGCCATGAGGTCGCGGACGCGGGCGGCGGCAGGCTCGGAGATCGTCATCACGGCGGCGCGGGGCATCGGTGGCCTCCTCAGTACATGTCGAGCGCGACGCGGGCCTCGTCCGACATGCGCGACGGGTCCCACGGCGGGTCGAACACCATGTTCACTTCGACGTTGCCGACACCCTCGACGGAGGCGACCGCGTTCTCGACCCATCCCGGCATCTCGCCGGCGACGGGGCAGCCGGGGGCGGTCAGCGTCATGTCGACCCGGACGGTGCGGTCGTCCTCGATGTCGACGCGGTAGACGAGGCCGAGCTCGTAGATGTCGACCGGGATCTCGGGGTCGTAGACCGTCTTGAGGGCGGCCACGATGTCGGCGGTGATCCGGTCGAGCTCCTCTTCCGGGATCGACGAGACGTCGGTGGCGCTCTCGGCGGGCGCGGCAGTGGCGGCGTCCATCACGGCCTCCTCATACGAAGAACCTATGGGCCTTCTCGATGGCCTCGGCAAGGCGGTCAACCTCGGCCCGGGTGTTGTACAGGGCGAAGGACGCACGGCATGTGGCGTTGACGCCGAGCGCATCCATCAACGGCTCCGCGCAGTGCTGGCCCGCGCGCACTGCAACCCCCTCGCGGTCGAGGATGGTGGCGACGTCGTGCGGGTGTGCGCCCTCGAGGTTGAACGCGAACACGGCGCCCTTGCCCGGCGCATCGCCGTGGAGGCGCAGGTGATTGATGCCGCGCAGCCGCTCGCGCGCGTAGTCGCGCAGCCCGGCCTCGTGCGCCTGGATCGCGTCCCAACCGATGGCGCCGACATACTCGATGGCGGCCCCGAGGCCGATCGCCTGAACGATCGGCGGCGTCCCCGCCTCGAAGCGGTTCGGCAGGCCGGCGTAGGTGATCCGCTCACGGCTGACGCTCTCGATCATCTCGCCGCCGCCCATGAAGGGTGGCATTTCGAGAAGCCGCTCGCGACGGCCATAGAGGACGCCGATCCCGGTCGGCCCGTAAAGCTTGTGGCCGGTGAAGCAGAAGAAGTCGCAGCCGATCGCCTGCACGTCGACCGGCCCGTGGACGGCGCTCTGGCTGCCGTCGACCAGCACCGGGATGCCCCGCTCGTGGGCGACCCGAGTGATCTCGGAGACCGGGTTCACCGTGCCGAGAACGTTCGACATGTGCGTGACGGCGACCATCCTGGTGCGGTTGGTGAGCGCCGCCTCGAAGGCCTCCATGTCGAGCGAGCCGTCGTCACGAAGGCCCACCCAGCGCAGCACCGCACCTTGGCGTTCGCGCAGGAAGTGCCAGGGGACGATGTTGGAGTGGTGCTCCATTACGGTGAGGACGATCTCGTCGCCCTCGCGGATGCGCTCGCGGCCGAAGGTCTGGGCGACGAGGTTGATCGCCTCCGTCGACGAGCGCGTGAAGATCACCTCGTCGGCGTGCCGGGCGTTGAGGTGCTGGCGGACCGTCTCGCGCGCCGCCTCATACGCCTCCGTCGCGCGGTTCGCGAGGGTGTGGAGGCCGCGGTGCACGTTGGCGTACTCCGTGGTGTACGCCGTCATGATGCGGTCGAGCACCTGCCGCGGCTTCTGCGCCGAGGCCGCGTTGTCGAGGTAGACGAGCGGCTTTCCGTGGACCTGCTCGGACAGGATCGGAAAGTCCGCGCGGATGCGCTCCACATCGAGCGCGGGGGTGGGGGCGAGAACGTCCATCAGGCGGCTCCCGTGCTGTCTGTGTCGAGCGCGTCGTCGAGCGCCGCGCGGAGTTCGGCGGCGAGCGCGTCGCGGATGGGCTCGATTTCGACCCGGTCGAGCGCGTCGGCGAGGAACGCCTCGACCAGCAGCCGCCGCGCCTGCCCCTCGGGGATGCCGCGGGCGCGCAGGTAGAACACGGGCTCCGCGTCGAGGTCGCCGGACGTGGCGCCGTGGCCGCACTGGACGTCGTCGGCGAAGATTTCCAGCTCGGGCTTGTTCACCACCTCGCCCGCCTCGTCGAGGAAGAGGGCGTTCGACATCATGCGCGCGTCGGTCTTCTGCGCGCCGGGGTCGACGATGATCCGGCCCTGGACGATCGCCGTCCCCGCCGAGGCCACGGCCGACTTCAGGATCTGTGAGGAGCGGCTTCCCAGCGCGTCGTGGCGGACGACGAGCGTGTTGTCGACGTGGCGGCCGCGGACGGCGACCGTCGCGGCGCGGAAATTCGCCTCGGCATCGTCGCCGGCCACGTGCGCGAACGCCTGGTTGCGGGACAGCCCCCGCCCCGTGGACACGGTGAGGTGTTCCAGCCGCGCGCCCTCCGCGAGTCGCGCGTGAAGCGTGGAGAGGTGCACCGCGTCGTCGGCCGGGCCGTGCGCGAGGCGCACGATGTCTGCCCGCGCGCCTTCGCCGAGGGTGAGCTCGGCAAGGTCGTTCGCGACCGCTCCCGGGCCGGAGACCGTCTGGTCCACCAGCGTGACCATCGCGCCCGGCGCGACGAACACGGCAAGGCGGCGCATCGAGAGCGCCCCGGACGGCGCGAGCGTGACGATCTCCACCGGCTCCGCCACCGTGCCGCTGACGCGCAGCACCACGCCGCCGTCGAAGAGCGACACGTTGGCGAGGGTGAGCGGGTCGTCGCTGTCCCGGACAAGGTCGCCGATGCCGGAGGCGTCCGCCGCGGGGTCGAGGATATCGGCGACCGTCACGCCCGCCGGCACGCTGGACCGCTCCGGCACGAAGCGGCCGTTCGCGATCACCACACGGTGCGAACCGTGCGGCGGCGTCGCGGCGAGGGCGCGGTCAACGGCCGCCATGTCCGGCGCACCGGCGGCGGGCGGCAGCTGGCGCAGCTTCGCGCGAAGGTCGGTATAGCGGTAGGCCTCGATCCGGCGATGCGGCAGGCCGGCGGCGGCGAAGCGGGCGAACGCCTGCGTGCGGGCGGCATCAAGCGGCCGCTCGGTGAACTGTGCCCGGCGCGTCTCGAAGAGGTTCGACAGCGCGGTCTCGGCTTCTGTGGCGCGGATCTGCATCAGGCGGCGTCCCTCATGCTGCGTCCACGAACTCGGCGTAGCCCCTCGCCTCCAGCGCCTCGGCGAGCTCGGGACCGCCGGAGCGGACGATGCGTCCGCCGGCAAGGACATGCACGAAGTCCGGCCGGATGTACTCGAGAAGCCGCTGGTAGTGCGTGATGACGAGGAACGCCCGCTCCGGCGAGCGCAGCGCGTTGACGCCATCCGAGACGATGCGGAGCGCGTCGATGTCGAGTCCGGAATCGGTCTCGTCCAGCACGGCGAGCCTCGGCTGGAGGAGCGCCATCTGCATGATCTCGTTGCGCTTCTTCTCACCGCCCGAGAAGCCGACGTTGATCGGCCGCTTCAGCATCTCCTGCTTGATGCCGAGCTTCTCCGCTGCCGCCTTGACGAGCTTCATGAGCTCCGGCGTCGAGAGCGGCCCCTCCCCGCGTGCGGCCCGCTGGGCATTCAGCGCGGTCTTGAGGAACGTCATCGTCGCGACGCCCGGCACCTCGACAGGGTACTGAAAGGCGAGGAAGAGGCCCGCCGCCGCGCGCTCCTCCGGCTCCATCTCGAGGAGATTCCGGTCGAGGAACGTGACCGTCCCCTCGGTCACGTCGTAGCCGTCCTTGCCCGCAAGGATGTGGCCGAGGGTCGACTTGCCGGCCCCGTTCGGGCCCATGATGGCGTGCACCTCGCCCGGCCAGATCTCGAGGTCGAGCCCCTTCAGGATCTCGCGGGAGTGGTCGCCGTCCTCGACGGAGGCGTGCAGGTTTTCAATCGTCAGCATGTCGTCTCGGTCCCTGTCGGCGACCCCTCGAAGCGCGCAATCACCTCGATCTCGCCGATGATGTTCCTGTTGAATTCGTCGAGCTCGTCCGCCGGGATCCAGTATTCCTCGTGGTGTGCGGCGCCGACGATCTGCCTCTGATATCGGCCGAGGTATCCCGCATCGACGCTGAACCGCGTCACGTAGCCGACGCGGTCCTCGTTCAGCCGCGCGTTCCAGCGCTCGGCAATCTCCACCGCGTAACGCTCGTTCGTCACCGGGTAGAAGATCGGCTGGCCCTCGAGCCGTGGCGGGAAGCTGCGGTTGCCCAACGCCCTGATGAGGTCGAGCTCCGCTGTCCCGACCGGCCGGAAGAGCACAACCGCGCCAGCGGTTGCCTCCATCAGCCGACCGACCCTTCCAGGCTGACGCCGATCAGCTTCTGCGCCTCCACGGCGAACTCCATCGGGAGCTGCTGGATCACGTCGCGGACGAAGCCGTTGACGATGAGCGCCACCGCCTCCTCCTCGCCGATCCCGCGTGCGCGGCAGTAGAAGAGCTGGTCCTCGGAGATCTTCGAGGTCGTTGCCTCGTGCTCGAACTGCGCCGTGCCGTTCTTCGATTCGACGTAGGGGATTGTGATCGCCGCGCACTTGTCGCCGATCAGCAGCGAATCGCACTGCGTGTAGTTGCGGGCGTTGGTTGCCCGGCGGTTCGCCTGGACGAGACCGCGGTAAGCGTTTACCGACTTACCCGCGGCGATGCCCTTGGAGATGATCCGGCTCGACGTGTTCTTGCCGAGGTGGATCATCTTCGTGCCGGAATCGACCTGCTGGTGGCCGTTGGAGATCGCGATCGAGTAGAACTCGCCACGGCTGTCGTTACCGCGCAGGATGCACGACGGGTACTTCCACGTGATCGCCGAGCCGGTCTCGACCTGCGTCCACGAGATCTTCGAGCGGTCACCGCGGCAGTCGCCGCGCTTCGTCACGAAGTTGTAGATGCCGCCCTTCCCCTCGGCGTCGCCGGGGTACCAGTTCTGGACGGTGGAGTACTTGATCTCGGCATCGTCGAGCGCGATCAGCTCCACCACCGCGGCGTGAAGCTGGTTCTCGTCCCGCTGCGGCGCCGTGCAGCCCTCGAGGTAGGAGACGTAGGAGCCCTTGTCGGCGATGATGAGGGTCCGCTCGAACTGACCGGTGTTCTGCTCGTTGATGCGGAAATAGGTGGAGAGTTCCATCGGGCAGCGGACACCCGGCGGAATGTACACGAACGAGCCGTCGGTGAAGACGGCAGAGTTCAGCGTGGCGAAATAGTTGTCCGACTGAGGGACGACGGTGCCGAGGTACTGGCGGACGAGTTCCGGATGCTCCCGGATCGCCTCGGAAATAGAACAGAAGATGACGCCCGCCTTGGCGAGCTCCTTCTTGAACGTCGTGACGACGGACACCGAATCGAACACGGCGTCGACGGCGACGCGGCTGTAGGGCTGATCCTCGTCGTCGAGCTCGGACCGCTCGCCCTGGCGGCGGACGCCGGCGAGGATTTCCTGCTCCTTCAGCGGGATGCCGAGCTTCTCGTAAGTGCGCAGCAGCTCCGGGTCCACCTCGTCGAGCGACTTCGGACCCTCCGTCAGCTTCGGCGCGGAGTAGTAGTAGAGGTCCTGATAATCAATCTTCGGATAGCGGACCGACGACCACTCCGGCTCCGTCATGGTCAGCCAGCGGCGGTAAGCCTCGAGACGCCATTCCAGCATCCACTCCGGCTCGCCCTTCTTGGCCGAGATGAAGGCGATCGTCTGTTCCGACAGGCCTTTCGGCGCCTTGTCGGACTCGATGTCGGTTACGAAACCGTACTTGTACTTGTCCACATCGATCGCGCGCACGCGGTCGATGGTCTCCTGAACTGCCGGCATTTTTCTTCCCTCCGCACGGGTTCAAGGCCCGTAGGTTGGACGCCTTCTAAAGATAGGTCAGGCGCTCATTGGCACAATGACCCCCGCGAGCGCCACCAGAAAACGCCGCAGCGCGTCCTCGGCCCCCACGGGACCGGCGGAAACGCGGACGGCGCGACGGGCGACCTCCGGATCGACCCCCATCGCAAGGAGGACGTGGCTGACGGCGACCTTGCCCGACGAGCAGGCCGCGCCGGACGAGACCGCCACGCCCGCAAGGTCGAGCGCGATGATGGTGAGCGCCGCCGACGCGGGCCCTGCCGAGAAGAGGCTCGTGTTCGGCAACCGCGGCGCGCCCCTTCCGAAGATGGTGACGCCCGGCAGCGAGTCGAGGAGGGCGGCCTCGAATTGATCGCGGGCGGCCGCCGTGACGCGCCATGCCGCAGGATCGGCGGCGCCGGTCTTCAGCGCGGCGGCGAAGCCCGCGATGGCCGGGACATTCTCCGTGCCCGCCCGGCAGCCCCTCTCCTGCCCGCCGCCGCGGATGAGTGGCGGAACGACCACGTCGCCGCGGCGGATGAGCGCTCCGACACCCGCGGGCGCGCCGATCTTGTGACCGGAGACGGTGACGAGGTGGGCGTCGAGCGCGTCGTCCGGCACACGGCCGAACGCCTGTACGGCGTCGGTGTGGAAAACGGCGCCAGCGGCCTCGACGATGGCGCGGACCTCATCGAGCGGGTTGAGGACGCCCGTCTCGTTGTTGGCGGCCATGACGGAAACCAGCGTCCGCCCATCAACGGCGCGCTCCAGCGCGTCGAGGTCCACCCGGCCTTGCCCGTCCACCGGCACGGTCAGAACCTCGTGGAAGCGGCCGCCCGCGAGCACCGCCGGGTGCTCGACCGCGGAGACGACGAGCCGCGTCACCCCGTCGCCGCCGGCGCGGCGGACGCCCGGCGAAAGGGCCGTCGCGTTCGCCTCCGTGCCGCCGCTGGTGAACACCACGGCGTCCGGCGGCACGGCGAAGCGCGCCGCGAGCGTTCGGCGCGCGCGCTCCACCACGGCCCGCGCCGCCCGGCCCTCGGCGTGAACGGAGGAGGCGTTGCCGCCGGCGCTGAGCGCGGCGAGCGCCGCCTCGCGCGCCTCGGGCAGGAGCGGAGCGGTGGCGTTCCAGTCGAGATAGAGGCGGGGTGCCACGGGCGCGCTCCCTCAGTGCCAATTTTCTTGATTTGCGAGCGGCCGTTGATAGATAACCCGGCTCCGCCGCAATTTGAACGGGATCGCCGGATGCCTGAGGTCATCTTCACCGGCCCCGCCGGTCGCCTCGAGGGTCGGCTTCAGCCGTCCCCGGACCGTCGGGCGCCGCTCGCCATCGTCCTTCATCCGCACCCCCACTTCGGGGGGACGATGAACAACCAGATCATCTACAACCTCTTCTACATGTTCAAGGAGCGCAACTTCACGGTCCTGCGCTTCAACTTCCGCGGCGTCGGCCGCTCCCAGGGGGAGTTCGATCATGGCGCCGGCGAGCTCGCCGACGCGGCGTCCGCGCTCGACTGGCTGCAGGCGATCCACCCCGAGGCGCGGGGCTGCTGGATCGCGGGCTTCTCGTTCGGGGCGTGGATCGGCATGCAGCTCCTGATGCGGCGGCCGGAGGTGGAAGGGTTCATCTCCGTCGCGCCGCCGGCCAACCTGCACGACTTCTCGTTCCTCGCGCCGTGCCCGTCGTCGGGCCTCATCGTCCACGGCGACCGCGACCGTGTGGCGATCCCGAAGGACACGCAGACCCTGGTCGACAAGCTGAAGACGCAGAAGGGCATCGTCATCGACCACGTGGTGATTCCCGGCGCCAACCACTTCTTCGAGGGCCACGTCGACCCGCTGATGGACACGTGCTCGACCTATCTCGACCGGCGCCTCGGGCGCGAGCCGAAGCCGGCGCAGCTCACCGCGAGCTGACGGCGTCCCGGGCTCGCGCCAACGCGGGCCCGGCCTTCGGTGGCCCTGGGGCGGGCATCGCATCGCTGCCCCGCCGGCCGCAGCAGTCCTCCGCCCTTGCCCTCGTCCGCCAAGCTGCTAGGGGAGCCGCGGCCGACGCGCCCTTCCGACACGACACCGGTGACCCCATGGCGGACTTCCGCTCCGACTTCCTCCAGACGCTGTCCGCCCGCGGCTACATCCACCAGGGCTCCGACCTCGCAGCGCTCGACGACCTTCTCTGCCGCGAGACCGTGACGGCCTACATCGGCTTCGACTGCACGGGGCCGAGCCTCCACGTCGGCCACATGATGGGGATCATGATGCTGCGCCGCTTCCAGCAGGCGGGGCACCGGCCGATCGTCCTCATGGGCGGCGGCACGACGCGGATCGGCGACCCGTCCGGGCGTGACGAGACCCGGCAGATCCTCACCGCCGAGACGATCGAATCCAACAAGCGGTCGATCTTCCGCGTGTTCGACCGGCTGATCGACTTCTCCGGCGACCGCGCCCTCATGATGGACAACGCCGAGTGGCTCCTCGCCCTCAACTACATCGAGATGCTGCGCGACGTCGGCCGGCACTTCTCGGTCAACCGGATGCTCACCTTCGATTCGGTGCGGCTCCGGCTGGAGCGCGACCAGCCGCTGTCATTCATCGAATTCAACTACATGATCCTGCAGGCCTATGATTTCGTGGAGCTGTTCCGCCGCACCGGCTGCCGGCTCCAGATGGGCGGGTCGGACCAGTGGGGGAACATCGTCAACGGCATCGACCTCGGCCGGCGGATGGGGACGGCGGAGCTCTTCGCGCTCACCTGCCCGCTGATCACGACGGCGTCCGGCGCCAAGATGGGCAAGACCGCCGCGGGCGCCGTCTGGCTCAACGAGGACATGCTGAGCCCCTACGACTACTGGCAGTTCTGGCGGAATGCCGAGGATGCCGACGTCGGCCGCTTCCTCCGCCTCTTCACGGACGTGCCGCTTGACGAGGTCGCGCGCCTCGAAGCGCTTGCCGGGGCCGAGATCAACGAGGCGAAGAAGGTGCTCGCGACGGAGGCGACGGCGCTCGTCCACGGCCGCGAGAAGGCCGAGGCGGCGGCCGCCACCGCGCAGGCGACCTTCGAGGCGGGCGCGCTCGACGGGGGGCTGCCGTCGGTGGATGTCCCGGCCGCCGACATCGAGGGGCTCGGCATCCTGGCCGCCTTCGTGCGCGCGGGGCTCGCGGCGTCCAACTCCGAGGCGCGGCGCGCGGTCCAGGGCGGCGGCGCCCGCCTCAATGACGAGCGGGTGGACGACGAGAAGCGCGTCCTGTCGCGGGCGGACCTCCGCGGCGACGTCGTGAAGCTCTCTCTGGGCCGCAAGAAGCACGCGCTGCTGAAGGTGGTCTGAGTCGCCGGCTAGCGGAACTCGAAGATGCGCCGGAAGATGCCAGGCGCCACCGCCGACAGCGGGTTGACCGTGAAGCTCGGGCTCTTCGCCGGGCCCGACACGCGGAACGTGACGCCGATCAGCCCGCCCTGATTGCCGCCGCCGAGGATTTCTCCCACCAGGGGAACGCGGCCGAAGAGGTTGTTCACGCCGTAGGCCGGGATCAGCGTGCCGTTGAGCCTCACCTCGCCCGTGGAGAGGTCGAGGACGCCGTCGGCAGTGCCGCCCAGCATCTGCCCGCGCAGGTTTGCCTCGCGGATGGTGACGACGTCGCCCTCCTTGGTGAAGTCGACGCGCAGCCGGTCGAAGGCGAGCGCACCGTTTCCGTCGCCGGTCGACTGGAAGGCGAGCAGGCGGGCGCCGGGGTCACGGCCCTGATCAGTCTGCGCCCGGGCGATGATGTCCTCCAGCGTCTCCTCGCCCTCGAGCGCGAAATTGTCGACCACGAGGCGGCCGCGCATCACACCGGCGTCGTCGATCTTCGCGTCGAGCGTCGTCCGCCCGCGCCGCATCCTGTCATAGACACCGAGTGCGGAGAGGACACGGCCGAGCTCGGCGATGTCACCCTGGAGGCGCCGCTCGCCCCCCTCCGGCGCGAGGCGGACGGCCACGGAGCCCGACGGCGTCCCGTCGATGAAGCCGGTGAAGCTGAGGCTCTCCATCCGCTCCTTGCCGCGCTTCGCCTCGAGGTCGACGTTGGCGAGAACCGCCCCGTCGCGCAGGATGACCCGCTCGCCGGTGGCGCTGACGGTGAGCGGCGGAAGGGTGCGCGCCGCAGCCTTCTCCTTCGGTCCGGCCGGATTCAGCGCGCCCGCGACGAGGCGCCGGGCGTCGAACGTCTCCGCGTTGAGGTAGATCTTGTATCCTGCGCCGGAGCGCTCCACGGCCACCCGCGCCTTGTCGCCACGGGAGAGGCCGAACGGATCGAGCGTCGCCGCCGTGAGACCCTTGGCGTCGATCGAAACCGTGCCGCCGAGCGAGACGCCGGCGCCCTCGACCCTTAGGTTCTGGACGGTGATGTCGCTGCCCTCGCCGAGGAAGCTCCCTTCGGCGACGAGCTTGTCCCCGGCCGCCTTGGAGAGGCCCGGCACCGTCACCTCCGCCTCGGTGAGGTCGGCGGTGAAGGCGCGGCCTTCCGTGCCCTCGCCGGCGGCGGCATCCACGGTCACCACGACCGGGCCGCGCACGGCGTCGCCGGTGTCGAAGCCCTTCTGGCGGCGGTCGCGGTCGGTGAGGACGAAGCGGGCGCCGCCCGTCTTCTCGCCGGCGAAGAGCTCTGAATAGTTCACGTCGATGCGGATGCCGTCGATCGTCGCCCCACCGTGGGCGGCGAGCCGGCGCGGGTTGATGAGGAGCTCGATGTCGGCGTTGGTGATCGTCTGCTCACCGATCGGCTTCGTCGAGCCGGCATTCGTCAGCCTCGCGTCGATCGACCACTCGCGATCCTCCATCGGCACGTCGTCGCCGAGAGGCGTCGACATCGCGAGCGTCGCCTCCACGGCGCCCGTCACGTCGGCCGGCGCCAGCCCGTACGCCTTGAGTTGCGGCAGGTTCAGCCGATCGGCGAGCGCGACCACGGCCGAGAGCGGCCCGCGCACCGTTGCGGTGATCTCGGCGGTCGGCGGCCGCGCGCCGAGCGGCTGGATCGTGAGATAGCCCTCGGTCACGGTGAGCTCGCCCGCCTCGCCGGCCGGGATGAGGCCACCGTCGATCCGGACCGAGAGGACACGGTCCAGCATCTTCAGCTCGCCGCGCGCCCGCTGGATCGCAACGGGGAGCTCCGGCACCGTGAGCGTCGTGTCGACGAAGGCGGTGTCGAGAACAACCGCGCGCTCGACCGCATCGTTCGTGTCGGGATTGCCGTCGAGTGCGATCGGGGTGAGCGCGAGTTCGAGGTCGAGCGACGTTACCACCCCGCCGAGGACGGTGTTCATGACCGCCATCCGCGGATCGTAGGCGATCACCGGCGGCCATGCGCCGAGGAGCGTTGCGATCACCGACGGGCCGATGTGGGCGGCGCCGGAGATGTGCGGGCCGCCAGTGAAGTCGAAGTCGAGTGCCGCATCGAGCCGGCCGGTCGAGTTGGCGGCCCTGAGGGAGGCGATGCGGACGTGCTCCGCGGGCAAGTCGATGGTGCCCTCCGCCTCGAGGAGCGTGATGTCGACGGGCGCGGTCGCGACGTCCGGCGCCGCGAAGAGCGCAACGGGCGCATGGAGGCGGAATGTCCACGGCTCGGTGGGTGCCGCTCCCGGCGTCAGCGTGCCGGCAATGTCGACCCGGCTGCCGCCAGCGACGAACGAGGTGTTCTCGACGACGAGCCCGCCCTCGCCGAGCGCGAGTTGCAGGTGTCCCTCGTCGAGCATCCGGGGCGGGTCGATGCCGAACACCACGGTGCCGCGGCCGATGCCGACAGCGAGGATTCCGCCCGTGACGGTGCCGTCGGGTGCGATCGTCGCGTCGAACACCGGCGCGAGGCGGAAACCTTCGCGGATCGCGGGCGTATGGCCGAGGTCGGCCGGCACGAGCCCTTCGGCGGCGGCGCCGATCCGTGTGCCGGCCGCGTCCGCCGTCCGCTCGAGGCGGGCGGTGACGAGCCCCCCTGCGCCGAGCAGCGACATATGCGCCTCGATCCGGCCAGGCGCGAGGTTCAGCATGCCGTCGATGGCGTCGAAGGTGCGCTGCGCTGCCGGAGGCGCGGGCGGAATGATCGTGAGCTTGCCGTTCGTGACGGCGACCTCGTTCAGCGAGCCGCGCGCGGCCTCGGTGCTGAGCATCGAGAGCGCCCGATCGAGGGCGGCGACCGCGGCCTCGGGCGCCGGCAGCGCGGGCGGCGGGCCGCCGGCGGGGCGCATCTCGATCTCCGGCTCGTGGAGCTCCACAGTCCGTCCGCCGAAGCCCTGAACGAGCCGCACCTCGCCGAGGAGGGCCGTCGCGCCGGCGGTCTCGAGCTTCACGCCTTCGACACGAACCTCGACCGTCGCCATCCCGAGGCGAAGCCGCACCTCGTCGACGGTGACCGGCACCCCCATCCGCTCGCCGAGTTCGGCCGCCACGAGGCCCGCCACCGGCACCGTGAGCGGCGCGACGAGAAGGCGGCCGACGAGAAGCGCAACGAGAACCAGCGGGAGCGCCCACGCGAGGTGCGCCGGCGCGGGCCAGAGATTGAGGGCGAGCGCTTCGGCGAGGCCACGGCGCCGCCCGGCGTCGGCAGCCACGACAGGCACCGCGTCGGGCACCGGGACGGGCAGCGCCTGCACGGCGACCCCGGTCGGCGCGGCCACCTCCGCTAGCGGCCCAGCCACCTCGCCCGCATGGGTCGCTTCGGCCGTCTCGAGCGCGGCTGCGCCCCCTGCGGGAGCCGTGGCCGAACCGGGCGCTTGCGTGCCTTCGCCCGATGGACCCGCCGAGTCGTCCGGCGGCGGCAGCGCGAGTGGCTCGGACGGGCCCGCCGAGTCGCTTGCTGCGGCGCGCCGCCGCCCGAGTTCCGGCGGGCGCTGCCGCTCCGCCGCCTCCGCCATGATCCGCTCCAGCGCAAGGGCCGTCAGCGAGCGGTTCGCCTTGGGCGGTGCGGCCGGTGCCGGGAGGGGCGCAGCGGCAGGCACAGGGACCGAAACGGCGGCCGTCTGCGTCGGATCGCCGCCGTCCTGCTCGTCCTCGCCGAAAAGGGCGGCCTCGATCGCTCGCGCGGAGGCAGAAAGGTCACCGGTGGGCGCGCGCGGCATCGGCTCGGCCGCGGCTGGGCCATCACGCACCCGTCCCGCATCATCCGGAAGAGCCGGGCGATCCGCCGCCCCATCGTCGGCGGGCGGTGCCGCGCCCTCCGCCGGTGCACTGCCGCCCTCGCCGAGGCCCGGTTCCGCATGCACAGGAGTCGTCGCCGGCCCGTCGCCGTCGCGCGGGGGCGCGACCGGGCCGGCCGCGGGCACGCCGCGACGGCGCGAGAACGCCGCTGCCTCGTCCGCCGGTGTCAGGCCTCCGCCCTCCATGTCGGTCCGCCGGCCATCGTCGGTCATCGGCCACTCCGGCGCGTCATGTCGCACCTTCCCTCTGGCCTCGATCCATGACTATGACGCACGCGACACTCGCACATACGGACTTTCGACGATGAGCGAACTCCCCGAAGGCTCCCCGGCGCCAGATTTCACTCTGCCGGGCGACAACGGTACAGAAATCTCACTCTCTGCCTACCGCGGGCAGCCGGTCGTCCTCTATTTCTACCCCAAAGACAACACCTCGGGGTGCACCAAGGAGGCGGTCGCTTTCAACGATCTGTCGGGCGACTTCAAGGCGGCCGGCGTCGCCGTGATCGGCGTCTCACCGGATCCGGTCGCCTCTCACGACAAGTTCAAGGCGAAGTATGGCCTCACCTTCCCGCTCGCGGCGGACGAGGGGACGACCGTCGCGAACGCCTACGGCGTCTGGGCGGAGAAGTCCATGTACGGCAAGAAGTACATGGGCGTGGAGCGGACCACCTTCCTGATCGACCGCGAAGGCGTCATCCGCAAGGCCTGGCGCAAGGTGAAGGTGCCGGGCCACGCCGACGAGGTGCTCGCCGCCGCGAAGGCGTTGTGACGCCCCGGACCGCCTGAGGTGGAGGCGCGGCCGTTCGCCTCCCTCGCCGACGCCGCGGCGCTCGTCGTCGGCACGCCGGATCCGGCGGAGAAGATGCGGCTGACGGCGCTCGCCGCCGGGGCGTGGCGGGCGCGCGCGCTGTCGCTGCGCCGGCCGACGCTCGACCGGCCGATGCCCTCCCGCCCCGGCCGGCCGGAGCGCCCCGCCCTCCTCTCGCCGCGCGAGATGCCGCGTCGCTCGCTCGGGACCCCGGCGGGCCGGATCGCGTTCCTCCATGCGATCGCACACATCGAGCTCAACGCCGTGGACCTCGCCTGGGACATCATCGGCCGTTTCGCGGGCGAGGCCGTGCCGCGCTCCTTCTTCGACCAGTGGCTCGGGGTTGCGAGCGAGGAGGCGATCCATTTCGGCCTCCTGTCGGAGCGGCTAGCGGCGTTCGGCGCCGCCTACGGCGATCTCCCCGCCCACGACGGACTCTGGCAGGCTGCGGACGCCACGGGTGGCGACCTTACGGCGCGGCTCGCGGTCGTCCCGCTCGTCCTCGAAGCGCGCGGGCTCGACGTGACGCCGCCCATGGTGGCGACCTTCCAGGCGGCCGGGGACGAAGCGACGGCCGCGGTGCTGCGCCGCATCTACGAGGACGAGAAGGGCCACGTCTTCGTCGGCGCCTCCTGGTTCCGCTACCTTTGCGACCGCGAGGGGCGCGCGGCGGAGCCGGCGTTCCACGATCTCGTTCGCCGCCATTTCCGCGGCGCGCTGAAGCCGCCCTTCAACGACCGCGCCCGCTCCGCCGCCTGCCTCACCCCCGGCTTCTACCGCCCGCTCGAGACGGTGCGGCCGTGAGGCGCGGCGCCGCCCTGGCGGTCGCGGCTCTCACCATATCGCTTGCGCTGGAGGGGGCCCGCGCCCAGCCGCTGCCGCCGGAGCTGCCCCCGATTGGCCGCACCCGCGCCGAGCCGGTACTGCCGCCCGAGGCGCCGATCGGCCGCACGCGCCCGGACCCGGTGCTCCCCGAGGAGAAGCCGGCCCGCGCTGGCGATGCCGAAGCGGCCCCCGAGTCGCCTGCCGCAGGCGCGACGGCCGATCCTGCCGGACAGGATGCGGAAGCGGCGGAGACGGCGCTTGACGCTTCCGCGGATGGCGGCGGATCGAATACTGCGCCGGCCACGCCGTCCGCCGGCGCCGCCGCAGCCGGGCTGCCGCCGATCGGCGCAGACACGCCTCAGCCGCTCGTCGGGCCGCCGGTGCCCGACGTCCGGCCCGCCTCCGGCCGGGACAACGCGACGGAAGCGTCCGACGCCGATCCGTCGGATTCGACGGCGGAGGAAGAGCTGACCCCCATCGGTGCGGAGCCGCCCGTCTCCCATGACGGGCCGCCCCTGCCGGACGCGAGGCCCGCCGACGGCCCCGCCGCTGCGCCCGCAGACGCTGCGGCAGCCAACGCTGAGACCCTCGGTAAGTGGGCTGACGACGCGACCGACGCCCGAGCGGCAGAAGAGAGGAACGCAGCCTCGCCGGCCGACCCGAGCACGACCGAGCCGGAACCGATCGGCGAGACGCCTCCGGTCCGGCGCGCAGAACCGCCCGTCCCCGTTCCTGCACCTGTGCCTGACGCCGCTCCGGACGCGGCTGCACCGGCGCGGCAGACCGGGCCGCGCGAGCAGGACGCGGCCGAAGCCGCGGCCTGCGAGGCAGAACTCACCCGCCTCGGCGTCCGCTTCGAGCGGCGCGACCCGCTGGCGGAGGGCGACTGCGGCGCGGCACGGCCGCTCGCCGTCTCCGCCGTTGGCGACATCGCGCTCTCCGGCGAGCCGGTGCTTCGCTGCCCCGCCGCCCTCGCCACCGCACGCTGGGTGCGCGAGGTCGTCGCCCCGGCGGCCGAACTCCACCTCGACACGACCGTCGCGGCCGTTGACGCCGCCTCCGGCTACACCTGCCGCGCGCGGCGGACGGGAGTTGCCACCGACACACTTTCCGAGCACGCCTTCGCCAACGCCCTCGACGTCGCGGCGGTCCGGCTCGCCGATGGCCGCCGCGTTCCGGTCGCCCCGCGCGACGATGCCTCGCCCGAGCGCGCCTTCCAGGCGGCGATCCGCGGCGGCGCGTGCGTTCTCTTCACGACCGTGATCGGCCCGACCACCAACGCCCTGCACGACGATCACCTGCACCTCGACCTCGCCGAGCGGCGCGGCGCCAGCAAGCTCTGCGAGTAGTCAGCCGCGGCCTTCGCGCATCAGACGCCGCATCTCGGCGATCGCGCCGTCGAGCCCGCGGAAGACCGCCTCGCCGACGAGGAAGTGGCCGATGTTGAGCTCCACCACGTTCGGGATCGCGGCGACGGCGCCCACCGTCTCGTAGTCGAGCCCATGGCCCGCGTGGCACTCGAGTCCGAGGCTCGCCGCGATCGCCGCCGCCTGCCTCAGCCGCTCGAGCTCGCCCTGCCGCGCATGGCCCGTTGCCTCGCAATAGGTGCCGGTGTGGAGCTCCACCACCGGCGCACCGGCCGCTGCCGCGGCCTCCAGCTGCCGCGGGTCGGGGTCGATGAAGAGGGATACGCGGATGCCGGCGCCGGCGAGCCGCTTCACCGCCTCCGGCAGCCCCGCGGCGGCCGTGACATCGAGCCCGCCCTCCGTCGTCACCTCCGTCCGCTTCTCCGGGACGAGGCAGGCGGCGTGCGGGCGGAGACGCTCGGCGATGGCGAGCATCTCGTCCGTCACCGCCATCTCGAGGTTGAGCGGCAACGGCACCTCCGCCATCAGCCGCTCCACGTCGCCGTCCCGGATGTGCCGGCGGTCCTCGCGCAGGTGCGCCGTGATCCCGTCCACCCCGGCGGCAGCCGCCGCGAGCGCGCCGCGCACGGGGTCGGGGTGCACTCCGCCGCGAGCATTGCGCACGGTGGCGATGTGGTCGACGTTGAAGCCGAGGCGGAGCGGAAGCGTCATGGCGTTGTCCTGTGGCGCCGGGCGGCGAGCGTCGCGGCGAGGCGGAGGGCGGCGACGAGGCTGTCGGGGCTCGCGATCCCCCGGCCGGCGATGTCGAGCGCTGTCCCATGGTCCGGCGAGGTGCGAACGAAGGGGAGCCCCAGCGTGACGTTCACCCCCTCGTCGAAGGCGAGCGTCTTGAGCGGGATCAGCGCCTGATCGTGGTACATGCAGAGCGCGGCGTCGTACGTGGCGCGCCTTGCCGCATGGAACATCGTGTCGGCCGAGAGCGGACCCTCAACGGCGATCCCCTCCGCCGCAAGCCTCGCGAGGGCGGGGGCAATCACCGCCGCCTCCTCGCCGCCCATCACGCCGCCCTCCCCGGCGTGCGGGTTGAGGCCGGCAACGGCGAGGCGCGGCGCCGCAACGCCGAAGTCGCGCCGGAGCGCCGCCGCCACGATCCGCCCCGTCTCAACGATCAGCCCCTCCGCGAGTGCACCCGGGACGGCGGACAGGGGAATATGAATGGTGACGGGGACCACCCTGAGCCCGCCGCCGACCAGCATCATCACCGTCCGCCCGACACCAGCGAGCGCGCCGAGGAACTCGGTGTGCCCGGCGTGGACAAACCCCGCACCGCGCAGGACGCCCTTGTGGATGGGGTTGGTGACCACCGCCGCCGCCTCGCCGGACGCGGCGAGCGCGACCCCGCGCTCGATGCTTTCGACAACCGCCCCCGCCGTCTCCGCCCTTGGCGTCCCGAGCGCCAGGGGCACAGGCCTGCCGAGCGGCAGCACCGGCAGCGCGACGGCGAAGAGGGCCGGCGCCTCGCCGATGGCGCCGACCGGCTGCACCGGCACAGCGAGGCCAACGGCGGCCGCGAGCGCGCGGAGCCGCTCCGGATCGTCGATGACGGCGAACGCAGGCGCCTCCCCGCGCAGCCGGAGCCACGCGCCGAGCGCGATCTCCCCGCCGATGCCGGCCGGCTCGCCCATCGTCAGCGCAAGCGGTGCCGCCACCGGCGCCTCCGCGGCCGTGCCGCCATCGTGCCGCGCGTCCGCCCCCGCCATTCTGTCGCCGATGAGGGACACGCCGCCCGTTCACGCCCGCGTTGAGGAGTTGGTACGCCCGGCGGGACTCGAACCCGCGACCTGCCGATGGAACGTCCGGGACAGGCCATATCAATGGCTCACAAACGAGAGCAATGGCCGGGCAGAACCACGCGACTGCCTTGCGTCTTCACATATTGTTCGCGACCGGCAACACAGGGCAACAGCGCCAAAAAGGGCTATCCTGTTACGCCTGTATCACCCCGCGGACCTTCCCGCTCGTCGACGCGCTACTCCAAATCAGCGCTGCGGCTGATCATCAGGACAAGTCGGCATGCCCCGACAAGTCTTGTCGTGTCGCTCCACCACGAAGGCGCACTTTCAAAGTCGATCAGCGTGCCGGGCTCATGTTGTCCGGCAGGAAGGTCGCGAGCTCCGGCACCGCGATCAGGACAAAGACCATCAGCACCATGATGAAGAACATCGGCAGGGCGGCCCTCGCGATGAACGTCATCTGGTGGTTGGTCATGCCCTGAAGAACGAAGAGGTTGAAGCCGATCGGCGGCGTGATCTGCGCCATCTCGACGACGACAACCACGAAGATGCCGAACCAGATGACGTCGATGCCCGCCTGCCGGATCATCGGCTCCACCACCGCCATGGTGAGGACGACGGACGAGATCCCGTCGAGGAAGCAGCCGAGGATGATGTAGAAGACGAGGAGCGCCATCAGGAGCTCGAAGCGCGACAGTTCGAGCGAGCCGATGAGGTTGGCGAGTCCACGCGGCAGCCCTGTGAAGCCCATCGCGAGCGAGAGGAAGGCCGCGCCGGCGAGGATGAGCGCGATCATCGCCGAGGTGCGCACCGCGCCCATCAACGAGGCGGCAAAGGCGGAGGGGGTCAGCGAGCCTTGCGCCGCGGCGAGGATGAGGGAGCCGATGACGCCGATCGCGGCCGCTTCCGTTGCGGTGGCAAAGCCGAGGTACATCGACCCAATGACGGCGACGACGAGAAGGAGCACCGGGATGAGGAAGCGCGAATTCCTGAGCTTCTCGCCGAGGGTCATCGGCGGCTCCGGAGTCGGCGCGAAGGAGCGCGACAGCTTCGCCGTGACGCCGACGTAGACCATGAACATGAGGGCGAGCACGAGCCCCGGCAGGATGCCGGCAATGAAGAGCTTCGTGATCGATTCGTTGATGGTGACGCCGTAGACGATGAGGACAAGCGAGGGCGGGATCATCAGACCCAGCGTCGCCGCCCCCGCGAGGCTGCCGATCACCATCGTCTCGGGGTAGTTGCGGCGGCGCAGCTCGGGGATCGACATCTTCCCGACGGTAGACAGCGTCGCTGCCGACGAGCCGGACACGGCCGCGAAGATGGTGCAGCCGACGATGTTGGTATGGATGAGCCCGCCCGGCAGCCCGCGCATCCACGGCGCGAGGCCGCGGAACATGTCTTCCGAGAGGCGCGTGCGAAACAGGATCTCGCCCATCCAGATGAAGAGCGGCAGCGCCGTCAGCGTCCACGACGACGACATCGTCCAGATCGAGGTCAGCATCGCGTCGCCGGCGGGGCGCGAGGTGAAGAGCTCGATGCCGGCGTAGGCGACGCCGAGGAGCGCGAGGCCGACCCACACACCCGTTCCGAGGAGAAGGAACAGGATGAAGAGGAAGATCGCGATGACGGAGAGTTCGCCCACTACTCGCCCCTCGCCTCCTCGATGATGTCGTCGCGCACCCGCGAGCGGCCGTCGGTGAAAAGGCTCACGAGCCCATCCGTGAGCGCGAGGGCGAACACGAACGCGCCCACCAGCATCACCGTCTGCGGGATGAAGAGGGGGGTCGCATCAGGCCCCTGGCTGACGAAGTTGAACCGCCAGGACTGGTAGACGAAGCGCACGGCGAACCAGACGAACGTCCACGCGAGCAGCGTGCCGACGGCGAAGCACCAGATGTCGAGGATGCGCTGCCCGCGGGGGCCGAGAGCGGAGGCGAGCAGCGTCACGCGTATATGGGCGCCGCGATTGAGCGCGTGCGCGAAGGCGAGGAAGGAGGCAGCCGCCATCGCATAGCCCGCGTACTCGGGGCCGCCGGGGAACACCTCGCCGGTCCACCGCGCCAGCATCTGGATCACGATGAGGACGAGGATCGCGACGAGGCAGAGCGCCGCGAGGATGCCGCCCGTCAGATAGATGCCGTCGAGAACGGCGCGGATCGCCTTCTTCATGGCGAAGGGGGGCGGGATCTCGGCCCCGCCCCGTCGGCTCAATTGCCCTGGAAGGCGTCGACGATCGCCTTGCCGTCCTCGCCCGTGTTCTCGAGCCACTCGTTCGTCATCGTGGTGCCGATCTCGCGCAGCTCGGTCGCCAGCGTCTCCGACGGTGCGGCGACGGTCATCCCGTTCGCGGCGAGCTGGCCGACGGTGTAATCTGTGTACTGCTCGGCCGCCTTCTCGCCCGCGAAAGCGGCAAGCTCGGCGCAGGCGGTGATGACGTTCTGCGTCGCCTCCGACAGCCCGTTCCACGCGTCCATGTTAACGAAGACGGTGTTGCGCGGCATCCAGGCGTTCACCGAGTAGAAGTTGGTGAGGCTGTCCCAGACCTTGGAATCGTAGCCGGTCGCGCCGGAGGAGATCATCGACTCGGCGACGCCCGTCGCGAACGCCTGGGAGAGCTCGGCCGCCTCGATCTGGACAGGGAGCATGCCCGTCAGCTCGGCGAGGCGGGACGTCGCGCTGTTGTAGGCGCGGAACTTCACGCCCTGCATGTCGGCGACGCTCTCGACCGGCTTCTTGAAGTAGAGCCCCTGCGGCGGCCACGGCACCGAGTAGAGGAGCTTGAGGTTCTGGCTCTCGAGCAGCGCGTCGAGCTTCGGCTCCGCCGCGTCCCACAGCTTTGCCGCATCGTCGAACGAGGTGGCGAGGAAGGGGACGGAATCGAATGCGAAGAGGGCGTTCTCGTTGGCGTGGGCCGACAGGAGACGCTCGCCGATCGGCGCCTGGCCGGTCTGGACGGCGCGCTTGATGTCGGCGCCGCCGAATAGCGAGCCGTTCGGGTGGGTGACGATCTCGATCTCGCCGCCCGTCCCGGTGGTGACGCACTGGCCGAAGGCGGCCGCCGTCTCGGAATGGTAGTTCGACGCCGGGTAGGCGAGCGGCATGTCCCAGGTTTCGGCCGATGCGGCGGTGGTGGCGACCGCCGTCGCGGCGAGCGCGGCGAGAAGGGTCTTCGTCATGAGGTCGTCTCCAGTCTCTGGCCCGTGGGGTTCGCGAAACGTGCGGGGGCGTAGGCGGCCGTGTCAATGTTCGGCCGCCGGCCGAAGACGAGCCCGGCGAGGAGCCGGCCGGTCCGGGGCCCGGCGGTCAGGCCGATGTGATGGTGGCCGAAGCCGAGGAAAGCGCCGCGGACCGCCGGCACCTCGCCGATGAGGGGGAGCGAGTCGGCAGGCGCAGGGCGGTGGCCCATCCACTCCCGCGTCTCGCGCCAGGTGACGCCCGGGAGGTGGCGGCGAACGCCGTTCATCAGGAGGCGGAACGGCGCGCGGGAGGGCGCGGCGTCGAGCCCGCCGAACTCGACGAGGCCGGCGACGCGGATGCGCCCTTCCATCGGCGTCGCGACGAATTTCCCGGCGGCGAACATTACGGGCGCGGTCGGCATCGCGGACGGCTCCCACAGCTCGACATGGTAGCCGCGCTCGCTCTCGAGCGGGACGTCGACGCCGAGCGCCTTCGCGAGAAGGCGTGACCAGGCGCCCGTCGCGATCACGACGGCGTCGGCGGGGATCGTATCGGTCCCACTCGCGCCGACGGAGATCCTGACGCCGGTGACGCGGCTACCCTCGCGCGCGACGTCCGTCACCGTCCCACGGACGAGCCGGGCACCCCGGGAGACGGCCGCCGCGGCAAGCGCCTTCACGTAGGCGCCGGGGTCGATGATGCGGCCGTGGTCAGGGCAGCTCGCGAGAAACCCGACGTCGCCGAGCACCGGCTCCACGCTGGCGACCTCGTCCGACTCCTCCGGCACAAAACCGTGCGCGCGGCGGATCGCCCACCCGTAGCCGTCCGCCGCATAGTGGGCGCGGTCGCTGTACGCGAAGCGGTACGGGCCGGGGACGATGTAGCGCTCCGCCCCGGTGCCGGCGGCGAGCGACTGGTGCTCCTCGAGGCTGTCGGTCACGACGCCGGCGATCCCCGCCGCGATCCGCTGCGTGTCCGCATCGTTGGCGTGGGCGAGGTAGCGCGTCAGGAACGGGGCGAGGCGCGGGAGGTAGCCCCACTTCAGGAACAAGGGGCCGTTCGGGTCGAACAGCATCCGCGGCGCCTTGGGGAGGAGGCCCGGCACCGTGACCGGCACCACCGAGCATGAGGCGAGCACGCCGGCGTTGCCGTAGCTCGTCCCCTCCCCCGGCTCACCACGGTCGACCAGCGTGACGGTGGCGCCGCCCTCGATGAGGCGGAGCGCGGTCGCGACCCCGACGATGCCGGCGCCGACCACGACAACCCGCATCACGCCCTCGCCCGATAGCCTATCGCCCACGCCGCCCCTCCAGCCCGCTCCGAGTGAGCAAGGATCGCGCCACCCGCGGGCGGCTGGCATAGTCGCGACGAGCGAGAGGAACGTGTCAAGAAATGACGATCGTGACGGGCGGCAAGGCGGTCTACGGGGCGAGCCTCGGCATCCTGATGCTGGAGGCGCGGTTTCCACGCATTCCGGGCGACATGGGGAATGCCGGGACGTGGGGCTTCCCGGTCCAGTACCGCGTCGTGCGCGGCGCCTCGCCGGGCCGCGTCGTGCTGCGGCATGCCGACGGGCTCCTCGGCGCGTTTGTCGACGCCGCGCGCGACCTTGTCGCCCACGGGGTGGACGGGATCACCACCAATTGCGGCTTTCTCTCGCTGTTCCAGGACGAGCTCGCGGCGGCGGTCAGCGTGCCCGTCGCGACCTCCTCGCTGATGCAGGTCGCCCTCGTGAACCGCCTGCTGCCGCCCGGACGCCGCGCCGGGATCCTCACGATCTCCGCCGCCACGCTGACGGCAGAGCACCTCGCCAAGGCCGGCGTGCCGGAGGGGACGCCCGTCACGGGCCTCGAGGGCTCGACGTTCGCCCGCGCCATCCTCGGCGACGAGGAGGCGCTCGACGTCGCGGCCGCCCAGGCGGAGAACGTCGCCGCGGCGGGGCGGCTCGCGGCGGAGGGCGCCAGCGCGATCGTGCTCGAGTGCACCAACATGAGCCCTTACGCCGCCGCCATCCGCGAGGCGAGCGGGCTGCCGGTCTTCACCCCGGTCTCGTTCGTGCGCTGGTTTCAGGCGAGCCTCGCGCCCGAGACGTGGTCGCCACCCGCCGCAAAGGGGCGCCGGTGACGTTCACGGCGACCGCCTCGTCGAATGTGGACTGCGATGCAGCGGGCATCGTCTACTACTTGAACGAATACCGCTGGATGGACGGGACCGACCACGTGCTGACGGCGAGCCTCGACGCCGACCAGCGCGTCGTGAAGGAGCGCCACGGCCACCTCGGGACGCCACTTGTCGACGCCCATGCACCTTCGCCAGCCCGGTGACCTCCGGCAATACGCTGACGGTGACACCGGATCCGGTCGGTGCTGGAGCCGCGTCTCAGGACCGAGCCTGCCGCTCAGAGCGTCCGCGCAGGTGGAACCACCTGATCGAGACGCGGCCTAGGCCGCCTGCGCGGTCAGGAAGGCCTTGAGGCGCGCCGTCTGCGGGCGGGCGAGCACGTCGTGCGGCGCGCCGGCCTCCGCGATCACGCCGTCGTTGAGGAAGACGACGCGGTTCGAGACCTCGCGCGCGAAGTTCATTTCGTGGGTGACGACGATCATCGTCCGTCCTTCCTCGGCGAGGGAGCGCATCACGCGCAGCACCTCGCCGACGAGCTCGGGGTCGAGCGCGGAGGTCGGCTCGTCGAACAGCATCACGTCCGGCTCCATCGCGAGGGAGCGGGCGATCGCGACGCGCTGCTGCTCGCCGCCCGACAGGAACGCCGGGTAGGCGTCCTTCCGGTGCGCCACACCGACGCGCTCGAGGTAGCCCTCGGCGCGGGTGCGGGCCTCGGCGCGGGAGAGGCCGAGGACGCGCATCGGCGACAGCATGACGTTTTCAAGCGCCGTCATGTGGCTCCAGAGGTTGAACTGCTGGAACACCATCGTGACGCGGGAGCGGAGCGTGCGGAGCGCCTTCTGGTCCGCGGGGGCGAGCTGTCCGTCGCGGTCGCGTTTTGTCGCGATCGCCGTGCCCGACATCGTAATCGCGCCCTCGGTCGGCCGCTCAAGGAAGTTGAGACATCTCAGGAACGTCGACTTCCCCGAGCCCGAGGAGCCGATGAGGGCGATCACGTCGCCCTTGTCCGCCGAGAGCGTGATCCCCTTCAGGACCTCGACGGCGCCGAAGCGCTTGCGAATGTCGGTGGCGGTCAGCATGGCGGTCACGGGCTCAAGAGGTTGCCGCCGCGGATCGGCACGGGCCCGGCGATCTTGCCGAGCCGCTTGCCGGCCTCCGCGACTCGGGTTGCGGGACGGGCGAAGAACACGCCGGGGACGCCGGCGCGCACGGGCGTCACGGCGCCGCTCGCGGGGTCGACGATTTCGGCGACGAGGTCGCCCTCGTCGAGCCGGTCGCCCACGTCGGCGGTGTAGGACACGAGCCCAGGCCGCGGTGCCTCGAGCGCCTCGGACCCCGCGAGCGGCGTCGCGGGGCAGGGCTCGGGCAACTCGGGCGGCGTGCCGTCGATGGCGCCCCAATGGACGAGCGCACCCATGATGGCTTCGGCGTCAGCGGCGGCAAGGCAGCGGTCGACATCGGCCCGGCCACGCAGTTCCACCGTGCAGGCGATGCCGCCAGCCGGTACCGACGCGTTCGGAAACTGGCGAGCGAGGTCGATCCATGGCCGGGACAGCGCCTCGTCGAAGGGGTTGCCGCCGGACTCCTCCGCGACGAGCACCGCCTCGCAGTTGAGGAGCGCGATCAGCGGGCGGAGCCGGTCGACGGCGTTCGGGGTCGTGTAGAGGTGCATCACCGCCTCGCCGTCGCAGTGGAGGTCGAGCACGATGTCGGCCGGCAGCGCCTCGCGCAGGAGCGCCTTGCGCAGGATGTCCGCCGGGACGGTCGCCGGGACATCCTCCAGCGCCTCGGCGAGGGCGGCACGGATGCGGGCGACGTTGGCCTCACCATCGGCGCCGAGGACGAGCCGCGGAGCGGCCATCGCCGCGAGGTCCGGGTAGTCGCGGTTGAAGTTGCGGCCGTCGAGGAGGTCGAAGCGGCCGGCCTGGTCGCCCCAGACAACCTGCCCGAGGCCGATCGGGTTCGCCGCCGGGATCACCGTCACGCGGCCCCGCATCCGGTCCGCCGCCTCCGCCTCGGCGAGGCGGTCGACCAGCGTGCGCGCCGCCAGCATCCCCGGCCCCTCGTCGGCGTGGATGCCGCCCTGGACGTGGACGTGCGGCCGCCCTCGCGGGTCGCCGAACGCGAAGACGGGGACGGTGTGGACCGTGCCCGGGCCGACGCCCGCGATCTCGATCCGCCGCTCGCGCACCCTCGCCTCAAGCATGGGCGGGCACCGTCGCGCGGGGGGCAGCCGTCATGCTGCGCTTCGGGTCGAGATGGCGCAGGTAGCGCCGCTCGAGAAGGCGGAAGCCACCGGCAAGGAGGACGGTGAGGAACAGGTAGTAGACGGCGGCCATGCCGAAGCTTTCCGGGATGCGCAGGTAGTCGTGGTAGACGTCGCGGGCGACACGCAGGATCTCGACGATGGTGATCGTGGAGGCGAGCGCCGTCGCGTGCATGAGCTGGACGACCTCGTTGCCGTACTGCGGCAGCGCCCGCCGCCACGCGCCGGGCCAGAAGATGTCGCGGAACACCTGAAAGCGGGAGAGCCCCATCGCCCGCGCCGCCTCGATCTCGCCGTGCGGCGCGGCACGGATCGCGCCGGCGAAGATCTCGGTGGTGTAGGCGGTGGTGTTCAGCGTGAAGGCCAGCCACGCGCAGAACCAGGGCGAGCGGAACAGCGGCCAGAGCGCCGACTCGCGCAGGAGGTCGAACTGCGGCAGGCCATAGTAGAGGATGAAGATCTGCACGAGGAGCGGCGTTCCGCGGATCACGTAGCAGTAGAGCCAGACCGGCGTCCGGATCAGCGCGTTCGACGACGCGCGGGCGACGGCGAGCGGCACGGAGAGGACGAACCCGCTCGCGATCGAGATGACGAGGAGGAGGAGCGTCATCTGCAGCCCGTCGACGAACGCGGGGAAGGTGTCGCGGACGATCTCCCAGTTCATCGCGTGGACTCCCTGCGGACGCCGCGCGAGAACCGCCGCTCGACGACCATGAGGACGATGATCGAGACGGTGGTGACGGCGAGGTAGAGCGCCCCGGTAAGCGCGTAGAAGGTGAACGGCTCGCGCGTCGCGGCGGCGGCGAGGCCGGCGCGGTGGACCATGTCGTCGAGCCCGATCACGGAGACGAGCGCCGTCGCCTTCAGCATCACGAGCCAGTTGTTGGAGAAGCCCGGAATCGCGTGGCGCACCATCTGCGGCAACAGGATGAGGCGGACGACCTCGCCGCGCGTCAGCCCGTACGCATCACCCGCCTCGAGCTGGCCACGCGGCACGGCAAGGATCGCGCCGCGGAAGGTCTCGGTGAGGTACGCGCCGAAGATGAAGCCGAGCGTGACGGTGCCGGCCGCGAAGGCGTCGACGTCGATATAACTCCAGCCCTGTGCCTCGGCGATCCGGTTCAGCCAGATCTGGCCGCCGTAGAAGATCACCAGCATCAGGAGGAGATCCGGGAGCGCCCGGACCACCGTCGTGTAGGTGTTCGCCACCCACCGGGCGACGGGGCTTTTCGACAGCTTCATCAGCGCGCCGAGGAGCCCGAACGCAGAGGCGATGGCGAGGGAGACCGCGGCGACGCTGAGCGTCACCTTCAGCCCCTCGAGGATCATGGGGAGGTATCCCTCGAACATCGCTGACGCGCTTTACTGCGCGGACTGCGGCTTGACGTTGAAGTCGAAATACTGTGCGGCGAGCTGGTCGTAGGTGCCGTCGGCCATGATGGCGGCGAGCGCCTCGTTCACGTCGGTGCGGAGTTCGTCCTCGCCCTTGCGAAGCGCGATGCCGACCCCACCGTCCTGCGCGCCCGTCAGGAAGAAGGCTTCGCCCACCTGGGCAAAACCCTCGCCGTCCGGCGTCTTCAGGAACGCCTCGCCCGACACCACCGAGGAGCCGAACGCGATGTCGCCACGGCCCGCCGCGAGCTCGAGATAGACGGCCGTCTCCTTGTCGACGAGGAGCGTCTCGCTGTCCGGATAGTTCTCGGCGATGTACTGCGCGCGCGGCGAGTTGCGCAGGACGATGATCGTCTTGCCCGCGAGCGTCTCCGGCGAGTAGTCGGCGAACGCGCCCTCCTCGGCGATGAAGCGCGACGGCACGTCGTAGTACGGGTCTGAGAAGTCGACGACTTCCTTGCGCTTGTCGGTGATCGTCATCGAGGCGACGATCATGTCGAACTTCTTCGCGTTCAGCGCCGGGATGATGCCGTCCCACTCCTGCTGCACGAAGGTGCACTCCGCTTCCATCTTGGTGCAGAGCGCCTTCGCGATGTCGATGTCGAAGCCCGACAGCTCGCCCGACGGGCTCACCTGCGAGAACGGGGGATAATTGCCCTCGACACCGACGCGAAGCTCGGTGGCGAGCGCCGGCGAGGCCAGCATGGTGGCGGCGAGAACAGCGAAGATCGTGCGGCGCATGCGTTTCCTCCGAATGGGTGCGCGGGTCGTTTGGCGCTGGGAACTGGATTGAGCGTGACAAGAAACTTTCATAAAGTCAAATCATGAAAATCGCACGATCACGACCCGCCGCCACCGGTTGGAGTGCCGAATCCGACCGCCGCTTCTCCGCCACCCCGCTCGGCCGGACGGCCCGGAAGCTCCTCGATTCGGGGTCGCCGTCGCAGAAGAAGCTGTCGGAATTCGTGCTGCGCGATCCTGTGTTCGTCGCAACGCACGGCATCGAGGAGGTGTCGAAGGAGACGGGCGTCTCGCCCTCGACGCTGAGCCGCTACGTCCGCGACCTTGGGCTCGAGCGCTACGTCGACTTCCGCGCCGCGGTGGCCGACATCGTGCGCGACCTCATCGCGCCGGTGGCGAAACTCCGCGAGGAGATGGCCCGGGAGGAGCGCGGCGGCGTCGCCGAGCGGAGCCTCGCCGCGGGGCGGCACAACGTGGAGGCACTGGGAGCGCCGGAAACCGCCGAGCGTATTCGCGCCGTGGTGCCGCGCCTCGCCGCGGCTGGCCACGTCTGGGTGATGGGCTTCGGCCTCAGCGCCCACCTCGCCGCGATGCTGACGCTCGGGCTCCAGCCGTACCGCGAGGGCGTGGTCCAGGTCGTGCAGTACGGCGGGACGGAAGCAGCGGCGGCGCGGCTGATGGCGATCGCGCCGGAAGACGTGCTCGTCGCCCTCGCCTTCCCGCGCTACTCGTCGGAGGTCGCGGGGCTGTCCCGCTACGCGCGGGGCCGCGGCGCACGGGTGGTGGCGATCACCGATTCCACCGCCTCGCCCATCGCCGGCCTCGCGGACGACCTCCTCCTCGCCCCCGCCGCGCACCCGGTGCTGTCGTCGAGCGGGCTCGCCGCGCTCGCCCTCATCGAGGCGCTGGTGGCGGAGTTCCTCCTGTCGGACGAGCGGCACCTCGAGCGGGCGCGGCTCCTCGCGACGGCGATGGCGGACTACATCGGCGAGTGAAGCTGGCGACGCTCAGGACCTCGTGACGGTCCCGGCGGCCCGCTACCGGGCCCGGTTCCCGATCACCCCGCCACCATTCTGGAAGCGACGCCAGCCAAGTGTCTGACGAATTGGTACGCCCGGCGGGACTCGAACCCGCGACCTGCCGATTAAAAGTCGAAGGACAGGCCATAACACAGGCTCACAAACTAGGGCAATGGACGGTGCAGAACCGGCCAGCCTGCCTTGCGGTTTCACGTATTGTTCGCCATTGTAGACGACACAAGGCAACATTGCCTAACAGAGTGTTCTCGTTACCCCTGTGTTACCCCGGGGACCTCCCGATTATCCCAAGGCTGCTCTCATGGCGAAGGCGCTCACCGCAAAATCTGTCGAGCAAGCGAAGGCCGATGGTGGCCGGCGCGAGATCCCCGATGGGCTCCTTGGCGGGCTATATCTCGTCGTCCAGCCGTCTGGCGCGAAGAGCTGGGCAGTCCGCTACCGACACGCGGGCAAGCCCCGGAAGCTCACGTTGGGTGCTTATCCAGCTCTCGCCCTCGGCGAAGCTCGGGAGGCCGCAAGAGCGAAGCTGCGGGCCGCGGCAGAAGGCGCCGACCCGGCCGCTGAAAAGGTCCTGGCAAGACAGCGCGAGCGGGACGCTGAGGCAGACAAGCGCGACCACGTCGAGACGGTCGTCGCGATGTTCGTCGAGCGTCACTGCAAGCCACGGAACCGAAGCTGGCGGGAGACTGAGCGTGTGTTCCGCAAAGACGTCCTGCCGCATTGGGCCGGGCGAAAGGTGCAGTCGATCACCAGACGCGACGTCCTCGACCTCCTCGACACGCTCGTCGACCGCGGCCTCGGCACAGGCGTCAACAGGGTGCTTGCGGCAGTACGCCGGTTCTTCAACTGGTGCGTCGAGCGCGACATCATCGCGACCTCGCCCGCCGCCGGCGTAAAGCCGCCGGCGCCAGAGACCAGCCGGGACCGCGTTCTCAGCGACGCCGAGATCCGCCTCTTCTGGCGAGCGACAGAGGCGCTCCCATATCCCTTCGGTCCGTTCGGCCGCGCACTCCTCCTGACCGCTCAGCGGCGCGAGGAGGTCGCCGGCATGACGCGCGGCGAGCTCGACGGCTCGACGTGGACGATCCCGCGCGCCCGGGCGAAGAACAACGTCGAGCACACGGTGCCGCTGTCCGGCGCTGTCGCTTCGCTCCTCGACGCGCTCCCCCGGATTAGCGGTTCGGCCGGCTTCGTGTTTACCAGCAGCGGGAAAACGTCGATCTCCGGCTTCAGCAAGGCGAAGCTCGCGATCGACGCGAAGATGCTCGAACTCGCGCGACAGGACGCGGTAGGGCGTCGGGCGGACCCGGACGCCGTGACGATTGCGCCGTGGGTGCTGCACGACCTTCGGCGCACGGCCGCGAGCGGGATGGCACGCCTGGGCGTGGCGGTGCACGTCGTCGAGGCGGTGCTCAACCATCGCTCCGGCACGATCCGCGGCGTCGCGGCCGTTTACAACCGGCACTCCTACGCCGACGAGAAGCGCAGGGCGCTGGAGGCATGGGCGCGGCACGTCGAGGGGCTGATCGCGGAGCGGCCGGCGAACGTCGTGGCGCTGAGGACGGGGCGCGCCGATGGCTAAGCGGACCCGCTCCAAGGCCCCGAAGGCGCCGTCTCTCGATATCGATCGTCACCTGCCTCGCGAGGGTGGTATTCCGGTGACGTTCCGCCTCGACCTGAACGCCGAGCTTGGCCGCGTCCCGTCAAATGACGAGATTATGCGCGTCATGAAATTTGAGGAGGAGTTCCCGCCTAGCAACCCGCGTCGGCACTACTTCAGGCCTGACGATATGAAGAAGCTCGCCGAAGTTCTGAACGTGCCGCCTTCGGCTGATATGTGGTATCGGCTTCACTTCCTGAAAGCGCGCTTCATCGCAGACACAATCTCCTCCGACTCTGGAGAGAGGGCGAGGAGACAAGCTACCCATAAGATCGCGACCTATGGTGCGGAGAGCAACGCAAACGCTATTGAGATCCTCTGCGGGGATTTTCTCGCCACGCTCCGCGGCCCGGAGCGCTCGGCAACTGTCGCCCTCCGGAGCGTCGTTCTCAACCGGCCCGCGTATTGCGCCAATCCTATAGAGGCGCTTGCAGAGGCAGAGCGGATCAAAGCTCTGATGGAAGACGTCGCGGCACATCATGCCCCTGGCCCCGGGACACCCTCGACGCGCGACGCCTTGAGAGACGCCATCGCAGGCCTGCTGGAGATCGCCTGGATCTACGCCGCCACCGTCAAGGTTCCATCTGCGACCCGCGATGAGTTGCCCATGCAGAAAACACCTGCCTTCCACTACCTGGAGGATGCCATCGAGATTTTCTGTGATGCGGGGATCGAGTTTGTGACGGAGCATTTCGACGCCATAGATGAAGAACTCGACCAGCTATGCGCTGATTTCGAACGGGTTCGGCGCCTCGCGGACAACACGAAAGCCGAGATCATGCGCAAGGAGTGGAGGGCCGTGTCAGCCGGCAGGGTCCGCAACCCGATCCGAATTCAGATGTGGCTTAGCGAGCAATTGGCCGCCATTCGGGGTGATTTCCCCGCTTAGCCAAGCGACCGCGCGCCGAGAATTGTCGCCTCGTGTCCACACACGGAGCGACAGTGATGAACGAAGACGACGACGAACTCATTCCCGACCCGAAGGTCGCGAAGCGCTTCAACGTTCACCCGATCACGATCCGCCGCTGGGAGGAGAACCCGAAGCTCGGGTTTCCCGAGGCGGTGCGCATCAACAACCGCAAATATCGCCGGCGTCGTGAGCTCGTCGCCTGGGAGCGCTCCCGCGCAGCCGGGAGGGCGGCATGACCTTCGCAGTGCTGCACGGCGGGCGCTTGATTTCTGAGGACGAGCACAAGCGAATCCTCGCCCGCTATCACGAGCGCGTCGAGCGCGAGGACCAGCATCGCGTCGTCGACCTCGCGCTCCAACTTCACGATGAGGCGCTTGCCGCCGACGAGGGCCTCACCCGCGAACAAGTGGCTGCTGTGATCCGGCTGTCGCTGCCGTTCGTGCTCGACCGCGATCTCGACGCCGGGCTCAAGGCCGCTCTGGACCGCATCAAGACGCGTTCGGCGGGAGGCGTTGAATGAGCGCAGCGCCCTCCTCCGCTTCACACAACATTCGCATCCAGTCAGACGACGGGCTCGTTGTCGTGGTCGTCGACGGCCTCCCGACGTCGTGGCACATCACCCGAGAGGAAGCGGTCGTAGAGGCGATGGACGTCGCCTTCGGGATCGAGGGCATCGGGCTTGTCGTCCAGCTCGACGACTGCACGATTCACCGCGGCAAGACCGCCGAGATCCAGCACGTCGCGATCGTGCCGGAGACCCCTGTCGGCCCTTACAACGTCGTCGTCGAGGGAATCACGTGGGACCGCTGCCCCGTCTATCTCGACGCACTGTCCGCCGCCTTCACCAGCGCGATCGCGCTCCGCGACGAGGATGACGGGCGCGCGATCATAATCGAAGACCTGAGCCGGTGTCAGGTCACCTGGCGGGAGGTGTACGCGTGACCGCGGCTGTCGCCCCTTATCGTGCCGGCACGATAAAGCGCGAGCGCCGCACCAGCGCACGCGTTGAGCAGCTGGACCGACAGATCCTCGACGTCCTCGCCGAGGATCATCCGCAGTCTGTCCGGCACGTCTTCTATCGAATGACCAACCCACGTCTGCCGGAGCCGGTGGAGAAATCGGAGCGCGGCTATCGGCACGTCCAGGACAGGATCGTGAAGCTCCGGCGCGCGCGCCGGCTGCCGTACGGGTGGATCACGGACGCCACCCGTCGCGGGCACTTCGTCGACACGTTCCGCGGCCCCGCCAACTTCCTTCGGCGCATGAAGGCATTCTACCGAGCCGATCTCTGGGGCGATGCCGACGTGTACGTCGAGGTCTGGACGGAGAGCCGATCGATCGCAGGAGTGGTGGAGGACCTCTGCTCGGAGCTCGCGGTCAGCCTCTACCCTGCAGGCGGGTTCGCGTCGCTCTCGTTAGTTCATGGCGCCGCTGAGACTATGCTGGACTATGCGAACAACCGCCCTTCGATCGTGTTCTACATTGGAGACTACGATCCGGCTGGCGTTCTGATCGACGTCGCGATCGAGCGGGAGCTTCGGCAGCACCTGCCCCAAATGTTCGAACTCCATTTCGAGCGCATCGCGATCACACCGGAGCAGATCGCCAGTCACGATCTCCCGACGAAGCCGCGGAAGGACACGGACCGTCGAGCACGTCACATCGCCGAGACGGTTGAGGCGGAGGCGATGCCCGCGCACATTTTGCGGAATCTCCTCCGCAATCGCGTCGAGTCTCTCCTGCCGGAACGGGCGCTCGAGGTTGCGCTAGCCGAGGAGGAGAGCGCGAAGGCCTACTTCGACCAGCTCGCCGACCTGACGGCGCGGGAGTACCACCCGTGACCGCGCCCCCCGAAACGAGAACCGCCCCCGGACCGGCATCCGGAGGCGGCAGTCGCAAAGTCACACAGGATGCTGGACACTACCGCGTAGACGGCCGCGCTGCAACGCCGGGCACGTGCTCAACCTGCCATTGGTTCGCGCCGGACGTCCTGCGCTACGGCGTCCGTGGCGCGCCGGATCGTGCTCGTGTTCGGACCTTCGGGCAGTGCCGCCGGCGCCCGCCGATCGCGTCCCTTGACGAGCACGGCGCCGCCGTCTGGCCGGAGACATCGTCGACCGACTGGTGTGGCGGACACGAGGAGCGCCACCATGGCTAACCTCGTCGAGCTCGATCCATCCGCGTCGCGCAAACGGAAGAGCAAGTCTCGGCCGGCTCTCGACGTGCACGACGGCGGCGCGCCTTGGATGGCGATGTGCCTGTTGGACGACGCCGGCCGGCCGCTACCGATCCTCGCGAACGCCGTCATCCCTCTCCGGCACGATCCGCTCGTGCACACCACCTTCGCACAAGACGACATGGCGAACCTCGTCTTGGTACGCTCGACGATCCCCGGCGGAGAGCGCGTCTACAAGCCCCGTCCGCTGACGGATGTCGACGTCGGCAACCTGCAGGAATGGATGCAACGGTGCGGCCTTGAGCGCGTCGGCCGCGAGACAGTTCAACAGGCCGTCTCCATGCGCGCCGCGGAGAACCGGTTTCACCCTGTGCGGGACTTCCTGGACCGGGTGCCTTGGGATCGCCGGCCTCGCGTCGATCGATGGCTCACAACCTATCTCGGCGCCGAGCCGACGCCCTACACAGCCGGCATCGGCCGAATGTTCCTTGTGGCGATGGTTGCTCGGATTTTTGAGCCGGGCTGCAAGGCCGACTACATGCCGATCCTCGAGGGGCCTCAGGGAGCGAGGAAGTCGACCGCCTGCCGCATCCTCGGCGGAGAGTGGTTCTCCGACGCACTACCGGACGTCTCCGCCGGGAAGGATCTCGTCCAGCACCTCGCCGGCAAGTGGCTGATCGAAGTCGCCGAGATGTCCGCCATGAGCCGTGCTGAAACCGCGTCGCTCAAGGCCTTCATCACGCGATCCGTCGAACGCTACAGGCCGCCCTACGGCCGCAACGAGGTGGTGCAGCCGAGGCAGTGTCTTTTCATCGGCAGCACCAACAAGGACACTTACCTCCGCGACGAGACGGGCGGCCGCCGCTTCTGGCCCGTCCGCGTCGGGACGATTGACACGGACGCTCTCGCCCGCGACCGCGACCACCTCTTTGCCGAAGCCGTCCACCTCTACCGCACCGGCACGAAGTGGTGGCCCGACGGCGCCTTCGAAGCCGAGCACATTCGTCCCGAGCAAGAGGCCCGCTTTGAGGCCGACGCGTGGGAAGAGGCCATCACCCGTTGGCTGGAAGGCAGGAGCCGCGTCACCGTCCTCGAGGTGGCACGGGAGGCGCTCAGCATCGAGACGCCACGTATCGGCACCGCTGACCAACGTCGCATCACCGCCTGTCTGGAGCGGCTCGGCTGGGCTCGCCAGAAGATGGACTGGAAGGGCCGCATCCCATGGGAGCGAGCGTGATGAACCGCTCTCAGACCACAGAGCACAGAGCACCACAGAGCATTTTCCTTCTAGCCCTCATACGTACGCGTACGCGCACGCGCGCACATAGCCCTCGAAGAAAAGTGCTCTGTGGTCGTCTGTGCTCTGTGGTGGCGAGGGACGGCGAGGAGGACGGCGCTGGACGTCCAAGCGCACCCCCCGGCGACGGGGCCCGTTCCAAAGGATTCAGGCGGCGGGGACGCGTCCACCGCGAACTCGGGCCAGCTACAACCTCCCAAAATGCATTCATTACAGGAACTTCTGAAATGACTGACGTCGTGAATCAACTAGAGCTTGCCGCCCTTCTCGGCCGCGACCCCGGCACCATTCGCGCCTGGCAGCGGGCAGGCATGCCTGTCGTTCAGCGCTCGAAAGCGCGCGGCAACCCGAACCTCTACTCCGTCCCGGACGTCGTCAAGTGGTTGCGGGAACGTGCCGTCGCTGAGGTCACGAACGCAGCCACTACCGTTGAGGCCGCCCGCCGGCGGAAGCTTGCCGCCGAGGCGCAGCTCGCAGAGCACCGCCTCGAGGAGACGCGAGCGCGGTATGTCGATCGCGGCCTCGCTCGCGAGATTGTGGCCGAGGAGTTCGCCGTCGTGCGCGCTCGGTGCCTGCGGATCGGCGCGAATATCGCCGCCGCTCTGGCGGCCGAACCGGATGCCGCGACGTGCGAACGGATCATTCAGGCGGAGATCACCGCGGCGCTGACGGAACTGTCGGCGGACGGAGGAGGGCACGGTGACGGCCGCGCGACAGGCTGAACTCGTCGAGGCTGCCGCCCTCCTCCAGGCGACGCATCCGACCGCTGCCGCTGTCCTCGCACGCGCCGCAACTGAGGTGGCGGCCGAGGCGGACGACGCGGACTGGCGGGCGCTGCGCAAGCGCCTCCTCATCGCCGCCGGCCGTCGGCACTTCCCGCTGACGCCGAGGACGACCCGAGCGCGCCTCCTCGCCGCCGCGTGGTGGGCGTGGCGGCCCGGTGACCTCGCGCTGCCGGACAGCCTCGACGAGGTCTTCCAGCGCTTGCACGATGCCGGCTGCCGGCCGCTGGCGGCACGTCGCCTAGTGGACGTCCTCGACGAGGCCCTTCCCGACTGACGTTGCATTATTTTGCATTTCGCGTGCGCGCGAGAGGCAGCTCCGGCACCGTTGCCACAACAGGAGGCGAACATGGTTCGGACGTTCTCAATCGACGCGGCGAAGTTGGAGGGCTACCGCGAGCGCTCGGCAGCGGCGCACGCGGCGCTGATGGTGCTGAGCGACGAGGCGCGTGAGCTTCGTCGAGCCCGCAAGCTCGTTACCGAGGCGAAGGAGCGCGCCGCGCCGGCACCCGGCCGGTGGGATGCGAAGCCCGACGTGCCGCCGATCGACCTCGGCGCGATACTGCCGGGCAGACCTGAGGGCGCGAGTTACGGGTCAGGCTTCGTCCCGGTCGACACGGCCGAACGCATCATCCGCGAGAAGCTCGAGCCGCTCGAGCGTCGGCTAGCGGAGGCCGAGAAGCTGTTCCGTCACCATGCCCAACTGCGCGACGCCGTGAACGAATACGCGAAGGAGGCCGGCCTGTGAAGGCAACTGCGAAGAAGCTCGGCGCGGCGACGTCCGCACTCGCCGCCGCGAAGGCCGATGTTCAGGACCTCCGCGATCGGATCGGCCGCCTCCGCGAGGAGCGCGAGCACGTCCGAACCCTCCCGGCGGACGCGGCAGCGGTGGCGCGTCGCGTCGACGAGGCGATCGCGCTGGCGCGGGAATACGACCCGGCGGCACCGTCCGGTCTAAGTGCTCCGGAAGGCACTTCGTCTGCCAGCCCTCACGCGCTGATCAGCACCTTCAACAACCGAGCCGACGGCAACATCTTCGCGGCACTCGCCGCAGTGGTGCCTGGCGAGTTGAAGGCGGCCCTCCTCGCGAACGTCACGTCGGGCGGCATCGCCGAAGAGGAGCGCGCCCGCCGCCTCGCCGAGATCGACGAGGATGAGATCCTCGCCTCAATGGCTGAGGAGGTGGCGACCCGCGAGATCGAGGATGCCGTCGGGACGCACGTCCCCCGCCGCGCCGACGCGCGCGCTGCGGTGCTTCTCGCGCCGGATTCGGAGCTCGGCCGATGACCGCGGCCGTCGTCTCGCTCGAGACCGCTCGCGAGCACGTGGCAGCGGCAACATACGAGGATGCGCTCGCGCGCCAGCAATACGAGCGTGACGCACCAGGCCGAGCCCGGCGCAACGCTGAATGGGCGGAACGCTGCAACGCGACCTTCACCGCGTCGGGCCTGACCGCTGAGTGGGGGCCGCTGTTCGCAGTCCTCGCCGGCTTCCCCGCGGACGCCATCGGCAGCGACCCCGGAGCGGTCCTCGCCGGCCTCGTCGACGCCTGTCACCGTACCACCACAGCCGCTTCTGCGAGCGTCGACACGCCGGAAGCGTACGACGCTCGCAGGCTCGCCGACATAGCCAACGCCGTGTCGGCGCCGATCACGTCGCGCGGCGGCTGACCGGGGCTCTGAACGGGCTGATCGCGCCCGCCGGTGTTTGGCTCCCGGCAACGCGATCCGTGCGGCGCCCGCGGCCCTCATGCGGCATGGCGTCCCGCAACACGGCGAGTGCGGCTAACCCCGTGACGGCGCGGAGGGGTTCCTGGCCCTCGCGGCGCCGACCCCGCTCCCGCGGCCCATGGCGTCCGCCAGCTCGGGGACGCCGTCGTCGACGACAATCTTCGGCGCGCTCGTATGCCTTTCGGCTCTCAAAACCCGCCTACTCAGCAACGACGTGGGCGGTCCGGCGGCCGGTCTCGAAGTCGCGCCAACTGTCCCTCTTTCCGTCACCCCGAGCTCTAGCGCAGGCCCTTCGTCATGCGCCTTCGGCCGCCCGCGCCGCTCGCCGACAGCCGCCTCCCGCAGCCCGCGCGATCGCTACTCGCTCCGACGGAGTGAAGTCCTTTCCGCTTCCGCACACGCCCGTCAACGCAAAGCTATTGCAGACTGTATTGCGTCGTGGACATTTCGTACCAGCTGGAGATCTTTTGACGCGAACGCCTGCTCATTTCCGCTAGATGTTCTAATGAAAAGCTTGCCCTCTTTAGCCGGCGCCTCGGGTTTCACGAAAAACATAGCGCCGAAAAGTAATACAAGAGCCCACCCCCACATTACACCGCTGTAAATCATTAGCGCGCCGATCGCGACGAAGACGAAACACATGAAATACAGAGCAATTCGTCCAAACAGAGTTACCTCTTTCGGAGGCGGTGGGAGATCGATGGTCACAGACCCGATATTTGCAATTGGATACGACGTCTTACCGAACCGCGCGACCGACCTCGTAATTTCTACTGATCCAGCTTCGAAAATGACGCTCTCTGACATGCCAGCCCCGGCCGTGAGTTGATCCTTGCACCCTAGCGGAGGTGACAATCCATGTCTCGCGTTCACGTGCATCTCGTTGCTCGCGCCGATCTACTCGCGCGAGCAGTCCCCGGCGTGGTTCGCCCTGGAATGGACGCCGGGGCGACAGGCGAGCGGCGCGCCCTCAGCGGCGGACGGGCTGGCGAGCCTCGGCCGCGCGCCGCAGCCTCATTTCCTGAGTGACGCGTTCATTGCCTCAGCCGCCCGCATGGCTTCCTGAACGCGGGGGCAAGCGGGCCCCGGCCCGCCGTATCGCCCCTTATGGGGGCATCTCGTGAAACCCACACGCAACAAAATCTGGGCTTCGCCTGACAGTGATCGCGATCCGAGACCCTCGCCACAGTCGGGGCACACGATGGGCCCTCGCTGTGTCCAGTTCGGATGCTCCGCCATCTGTGATCCTCCGCCAAAATGCCGAATCGCTGGCGCGAATTTCTCACGCGCAATGAACAGCGTCAGCAATTAGGTGGCCGCGCCCACAGACAATGACGCCGTCCCGTAGCTCCGCCTTCGCGCCATTGGAGCGCGTCGCCATCTCGCGGGCGGTGGAGGCTGCGGTCGGCGAGCGCCGTGGACGGCCGAAGGTGATTGCCGATGCGCCGGCATTGCCGCTCGGCGACACGGGCGAAAAGCCGGACGATGGTCCGGAATTTCCGCCGGACGTCGAGACGCGAGAGTTCGCAGCCCGAGCCTCGGGCTTCGCAAGCGACCGCAGCTACCGAGACGCGAAGACAGTCGTCGACAACGCCGCTAACGCGCGCCGCAACCCGTGATCTTCAGCGCCCGTCCTCGTCGATCGAGAACCAGTCCGATTTGAGACGAAGACGACGATCAAGAAAGCCAATCACGGATGGTGTGAGGCGCTCGTTGTGCTGCACTCCGACGAGGATTGCATGGGTTCCTGCGGCCGGATTGACGATCCGTGTCCCTGTGCGGATCCCGTCATCCGACTGCATGACGCCTGACTGCGAATGGCAGCCCTGCGTCCGAGCCCATGCAATGTAGTCTGCGAGGGTGGGGTGCCCTCCGAACGGATACGCCATATTAGGCTGCGAGCTTGAACCTCACCTGGCCTGCCGGTCCGCCGTCGTCACCGGGGACATACTGACCTGAGCGCTCGGATCGCTCGAAAAACTGTCTGGGCGCCTCCGGAAGGTGGTCGAGGCTGCCACCACCCTCCTTCTCCTCAAGCTCGACGGTGATGGCGAACCGGCTCACGACCTCGTCTAAGCTGTCCGCCTGGGCGCAGATATCGCGCTCAAGACCCTGCGCGACCCAAGTGTCACCCTCGCGGAAGATGAGAGCGCGCAAAGTGTCGACCATAACCATCCCTCCTGATCCCGAATCGGGCCGCGCCGCCTAGTCGATCAACTGGCGTGAGTCAAGCACCGATTCCGTTAATTGGGGATACCCTACCGACGTTCCACCAGCTATGTCCACCCAATGCGGCGGAATTGCGCAGGGTTCGCGCTAGCCACGCGGGGACAGGTGGCGCCAGAGCATCACCTGGATCGGCCAGCTCCACCCTTCCTAAGCCGCACCCCAGGCCCGCCGCCGTTCTCCGGGATGAACTCGACGCCGGCCGCCTCGAGAGCGGCGCGGATGGCGGCGGACGCTTCCGGGCTCCCGGCGAAACGCTCGTTCTCAAAGTTGTTGATGGTGTTCCGGTGCACACCGGATGCGAGCGCGAGATCCTGAAGCGACCACTTCAATGCGGCTCTCGCCATCCTCACTTGTGCAGGCTTCACAACACCCATGTCCTGTGCTAGCGTCACAAGTGCTGATAGCACAACAGGGAGCCAAACTCCATGACCGAAACCACCATCCCCGAAACCTTCACCCGCGCCGACCTCGGCGAACTCGCCGCCGGCGTCGTCGAGCTCATCATGCAAGCCGCGCCGAAGCCGAACCCGACGGCGGCCGACCTCGACCGGAAGGCCGTCCGTCAGAAGGCGGACGAGCTCTGGCACCTAATCGACGATGCGCAGTCGCGCCTGGCGAACACGCTGGCGCGTGCGCAGGCGCTCTACCTCGCGTGCACGTCGGATACGGTGAAGGCGGACGGCAACCGCGAGGCGCTCACGGTGCTGGCCAGCGACATTGAGGACGCGCTCGAGGAGGTCTTCTCCATCCTCGACAAGGCAACGTCCGCGCTGAACCCGCTCCGGGCCTTGGGCGAGCGCTCAGCCGCTTCCGAGGTGGCGGCATGAGCGCCCCCGTCGCGATCGACCCTGTCCTCGCTCTCGTCCACCTCGCTGGAGAGATGCACGACCGCATCAAGGCCGAGCTGCCGAGCGGGACGAACTGGGAGAGCCATCCCGAAGCCTGGGCTCTGTGGGACCTCGAGAAGGTCATCGCCTCCACCCCGCCGCGCACGATCGAGGGGCTCCTCGCTCAACTCCGCTTCGTCCTGTGGGAGGAGCTGCTCATCCCGCATCGCGGCCGCGCAACCTTCTGGACCTCGCTGCCCGACGTGCCGACGATCGTACTCAGCGAAGATGCCCCGGCAACCGACCTTGCGATCGCGACTGCATACGAGGCCGTCTACCGGCTCCGGGACGTGGTGAAGGGCGAGCTGCCGCCGCCGGCCTTCTATCCCGACGAGGACGAGGAGAAGGCGGAGACGGTGCAAGAGGCGAGCGAGGGCGCCCGCCTCAACCGCATCCTCGCCGCGGCGCAGCGCACCGATCTAACGGTCGACTTCCTCGAGGCGCTGACGCGGGACATGCCGCCGGAGACACAGGAGAAGGTGCTCGAAAACCTCGACGCGTACCCGCGTCACATGCACATCGTTCGTACCGCTCGAATCGCGGAGGCTCAGGCCGCCTGAGACCGTGCCACCGCCGCTGCTGACCTCAGCCTGCCCGGTTCGCCGCGGCGGGCTTCTCAACGACGGCAGGACCGCTTGAGCCAAGTGCCGATCACCTAGTCGAGAAGAAAGGTCCGGGCGCCCTCATCCCAACGGGGAGGATGAAAATTTTTTCTTTCCCGAAATGCTCTGCCAGCGACTGCACATTTTCATACGGGTGCCGAAGATTGTAGATTTGGGCGGAGGAGCACGTCCATGCTTTCTCGTCATCAAAGAGGCGATGCGTCCACGTGACGATAAAGTAGTTGTCTATCGGACTCACCCACACGCCTTCATCTAGAGAAGGCAAAGCTTGGCCGACTTTTGGATATATGATCTCAACCATGCGGTCCTCACGTCCGGCCGTTGGGCCGTGTTCCGCCATGTAGGGGAGACTACTAGCGTGGGCAGCATCCAACGTCGGTCACCCGGACGCAAGGTTGCATTCGCGCTTGCATGCACCTGAAGTTAGATTTCAGGCCTGCCGCCGTTCTCCGGGATGCATTCGACGCTGGCCTCGATCTTCGGCCGGATCGTGTCAAGCCTCCGCCCGTGGCGCACCTCGCGCCTCCCCGGCCGGCCCACGGCGGGCTCACGCGGGCCGGCTGAGGCGGAGGTGCCGGCAAACGCGACGGGCCACCCGCGGCATGGCCTACATCGCCGCAAGGACGCCTCTTAGAAACCAGCCGCCGGCCTAACACCGCGACCGCCGCCGACTCCAGCCTGCCCGGTTCGCCGCGGCGGGCTCCCTGTTACCCCTCTCGTTACCCCTGAAGGATCTAGAGCAAGCCCGATGCGGCTAAGGCACTGAAAAATCGGTACGCCCGGCGGGACTCGAACCCGCGACCTGCCGATTAAAAGTCGGATGCTCTACCAGCTGAGCTACAGGCGCGCCGCCGGGACAGGTAGACCGAAGCGCGCTCGCCCTCAACAGGGTTCGCGCGCCCGTGCCGCATCCGCGGCATTACGGACAGCGGCGGACAGACGTCGCTGGGCCAGCGTCCGCGCTGGACAATGATGCTCTGCCGGTTAAGTTGCGCCCACCAGGCTCGAGGCCCCCGAAACGTTCGCACGACGCAGAAGAACGGGCGGCCCGGCCCCCAAGGAGGGAGAGTATGGACCGTCGTAAGTTCCTGACCGGTGCCGCCGCTGGCGGCGCCGGGGCCGTCGCGGCGACCGCGCTGGCCGCGCCCGCGATCGCGCAGACCACCCCGCAGGTCACCTGGCGCATGACCTCGTCGTTCCCGAAGTCGCTCGACACCATCTATGGTGGTGCCGAGGTGCTGTCTCGCTATCTGCGCGAGGCGACGGACGGAAACTTCAACATCCAGGTGTTCGCCGCGGGCGAGATCGTCCCCGGCCTGCAGGGCGCCGACGCCGTGATGGAAGGCACCGTCCAATCGTGCCACACGGTGTCGTACTACTACTGGGGCAAGGACCCGACGTGGGCGCTCCCCGCGGCCGTGCCGTTCTCCCTCAACGCCCGCGGCATCAACGCCTGGCACTATCACGGCGGCGGCATCGACCTCGCCAACGAGTTCTACAACAAGAACAACATCTACGGCCTTCCGGGCGGCAACACCGGCGTGCAGATGGGTGGCTGGTTCCGCCGCGAGGTGAACACCGTCGCCGACATGTCGGGCCTCAAGATGCGCATCGGCGGGTTCGCCGGCCGCGTCATGGAGAAGCTCGGCGTCGTGCCGCAGCAGATCGCGGGCGGCGACATCTACCCGGCGCTCGAGCGCGGCACGATCGACGCCTCCGAGTGGGTCGGCCCGTACGACGACGAGAAGCTCGGCTTCGTGAAGGTCGCGCCGTACTACTACTATCCGGGCTGGTGGGAGGGTGGCCCGACGGTCCACTTCTTCTTCAACCTCGAGGCCTACAACCAGCTGCCCGAGAACTACAAGTCGCTGCTGTTCACCGCATCGCAGGCGGCGAACTCCAACATGCTCGAGATGTACGACTGGCTGAACCCGACGGCGCTGCGCAACCTCGTCGCCCAGGGCGCGCAGCTGCGGGCCTTCTCTCCGGAGATCCTCGAGGCCTGCTTCACCGCAGCCAACGAGGTCTACGCCGAGATCGAGGCCAACAATGCCGACTTCAAGAAGATCTGGGAGTCGATCAAGGCGTTCCGCGCGCAGAGCTACCTCTGGGCGCAGGTGGCGGAGTACAACTACGACACCTTCATGATGATCAAGCAGCGCAACGGCCAGATCTGAGCCGAAGCTGCCCCGAGACACGGAAAAGGCCCCTCGCGGGGCCTTTTCTTTTGCCGAGGATGTCCGGGCGCAGGGCCGGCGCAACGCCGGGCGCTGCCGGTCCGGGTCAGTTCGCCGGCGCCGGAGCGGCCGGGGTGGCGGGTGCCGGCGCTGGCGTTCCGAAGTTAGGCTGCCCGCCGAGGCCCCCGCCCGGTGCAGGCGCGGCCGGAGCCGGTGCCGCACCGGTTGCGGGGGCAGGCGCCGGCGTCGTGCCGAAGTTGAGCTGCCCGCCCAGCCCGCCGCCCGGCGCTGGTGCCGCCGGCGCGGCGCCGCCCGGCGCGGGTGTCGGCTGCGGCCCGCCGAAGTTGAGCCCGCCACCGAGCCCGGAGCCGAGCGGATCGAGCCCGCCCCCGCCCGGCGCGCCGAAGCCCGGTGCCGGCGGCAGGGTGATCTCGATGCTCGTCGGATCTACCACAGCGCCGCGGTAGTGCATCACGAGCTGCGGGAACGCGATCACGATGCCGATCATCACGATCTGGATGCAGACGAACGGCACTGCGCCCCAGTAGATTTGTCCCGTCGTCACCGGCGCCATCCTGATCCCGGTGACCTTGTCGACGTAAGGCTCCCGCGGCGCGACCGAGCGCAGGTAGAACAGCGAGAAGCCGAACGGCGGGTGCATGAACGCCGTCTGCATGTTCACCGCGAGGATGATGCCGAACCAGATGAGGTCGATCCCGAGCGCCTCCGCCGCCGGGGCGAGCAGCGGCACGATGATGAAGGCGAGCTCGAAGAAGTCGAGGAAGAAGGCGAGCAGGAAGACGAGGACGGAGACGACGATCAGGAAGCCGAGCTCGCCACCCGGAAGCGACGTGAGGAGATGCTCGACCCAGATGTGGCCGTTCACGCCGTAGAAGGTGAGCGAGAAGACCCGCGCGCCGATCAGGATGAAGAGGACGAACGCGGAGAGCCGTGTCGTCGCGACCAGCGCCTGGTTGACGACGCCGAAGTTGAGCCGCCCCTTTGCCGCAGCGAGCAGCAGCGCGCCGACCGCGCCCATCGCGCCGCCTTCCGTCGGCGTCGCGATGCCGAGGAAGATGGTGCCGAGGACGAGGAAGATGAGCGCGAGCGGCGGGATGAGGACGATGATGACCTGCTGGGCGAGCCGCGACATCAGGCCGAACTTGAACGTCCTGTCCGCCAGCGCGACGATGTAGATGAGCACGATGCCGATGACGGCGCCGAGGATGTCGGCGTTGTTGCCGCCGATCGTCGTCGCGAGCCAGTAGTGTGCGCCGACCGCGACCGCCACCGCGACGGCGAGCGCCACGATCAGCGAGGTCACCCCCGAGCCGAGCGTCCGCGCCTCCGGCGGCAGAGCCGGCATCGAGGCCGGGCGGATCAGCGTCATGACGAAGATGTAGCCGATGTAGAGGCTCGTCAGCACGAGGCCCGGCAGGAGGGCGCCCGTGTACATGTCGCCCACCGAGCGGCCGAGCTGGTCGGCAAGAACGATGAGCACGAGCGACGGCGGGATGATCTGCGCGAGCGTGCCCGACGCCGCGATGACGCCCGACGCGATCGACCGGTCGTAGCCGAACCGCAGCATGATCGGGAGCGAGATCAGCCCCATCGCAATGACGGAGGCCGCGACGACGCCGGTCGTGGCCGCGAGGAGCGCGCCCACGAAGATCACCGCGTAGGCAAGGCCACCACGGATCGGGCCGAACAGCTGGCCGATGGTGTCGAGGAGGTCCTCCGCCATGCCCGACCGTTCGAGCACGATGCCCATGAAGGTGAAGAACGGGATCGCGAGCAGCGTCTCGTTCGCCATCGTGCCCCAGAACCGCTCGGGCAGCGCCGAGAGGAGTGGCCAGTCAAGCGTGATGACGCCGTTCGACAGCGGCGCCAGCTCGACGCCGATGACGAAGAAGAGGAGGCCGTTCGCGGCGAGGGCGAACGCGACGGGGTAGCCGAGGAGGAGGAAGACGACGAGCGAGGCGAACATGATCGGCGCCATGTTCGTCGCGATGAACTCCATCATTTCTTGATCTCTCCGGCGAGCACCTCGGCCTCACGCTCGGCGGCCGCGTGGGAGGAGACGAAGGGCGTCGGATCGGGGATGATCCCGCGCATCACGGCGATCTTCTTGATGATCTCGGACAGGCCCTGCGCGAAGAGGAGCGCGAAGCCGATGAGGAGGAACGCCTTCGACGGCCAGATGATGAGGCCGCCGGAGTTGGTCGACATCTCGCCGGACCGGATCGAACTCAACGTATAGGGCCACAGCAGCCACAGCATCAGGATGACGAAGGGCATCAGGAAGAAGACGTGCCCGAACAGATCGATCCAGTGCTGCACGCGGCGCGACCACATCCCGTAGATGATGTCGATGCGGATGTGCTCGCCCTGCTTCAGCGTATAGGCGGCGGCGAGCATAAATGCGGCGCCGAAGAGATACCACTGCGCCTCGAGCCAGGCGTTCGACGAGGTGTTGAACACCTTGCGGACAACGGCATTAGTCGCGCTGATGATGACGGCGGCGAAGATGAGCCAGCCGACGTGACGGCCGATGAAGTCGTTGATGCCGTCGATGACCCGCGACAGGGCCAACAATCCGCTCATGCCCGCTTTCCTCCCCGGCAGCGCCCGTCGACATGCAAGACGCCGGCCGGAAACGTGCAAAGCGGGCGCGTGGCGGGCCTCGCCAGCCCGCACCCGCCCGTCGGACGCTCCCTCGCCGCCGGCCGGCTCCGGGCCGGCTTCTTGCTGGCCGCGTCATGGACCGGCAGGCCGCTGCAAATCAAGCGGCCGCGTCACTTTTGCTGTACGGACGTCATCAAATCGTCGCTGCGCGGCGCGACGGCGGTCAGCCCTGCGGCGGATGGCCCATGCGCTCGGCCTCCGCATCATCGAGCGCCGCGGCCCGGCGGAACGCGTCCCTCTCCGTGACGCGGGCGATATAGTCGGAGAACACCGGCCGCGCCTCGAAGGCGCCGAAGTGAACGTTCCAGACGATCGCCGAACCCGTATAGACGTCCGCCGCCGTGAACCGCTCGCCGGCGAGGTACGATGTCCGCGACAGGACACCCTCGAGGGCGTCCATCACGTGGGCGAGTGATCCGTAGCCGACCATGCGCTGCTTCTCGGCCGAAACCTCGACGCCGAGCGAGGCGTTCACCGCCGCCGCCTCCACCGGCCCGGCGCCGAAGAAGAGCCAGCGATAGTAGGCCGCCTTCTCCTCCGGCCGCGGCCCGAGCCCCGCCTCCGGGAACACATCGGCGAGGTAGGCGCAGATCGCCGCCCCCTCCGTCACCACGGCCCCGTCGTGGACGAGCGCCGGAACCTTGCCCATCGGGTTGATGGCGAGATAGGCGGGCGCCTTCATGTCCTCGCCATAGGCGAGGACGCGGACGTCGTAGGGGCGGCCCACCTCCTCCAGCATCCAGCGCGCTACGCGGCCGCGCGACCAGGGATTGGTGTAGAGCATCAGGTCGGACATGGAGGCTCCTCGAGGGCAAGCGTCAGGACAGAAAGCCTCTGCCGCGCGCGGGAATCAACCGCCCGTCATCCGCGCTGGCGCCCGGAGCCGACATGGAGCACCGCAGGGATCGCGATGCCCTCGCCCTGCCGGAACGGCGCGAACGCTTTGCCGATGGCCATCCGGATCGCCTCGACGTCCTCGGCGTTCGCCTCCCGCTCTCGGATGACGGCTGCTGCCGGGCCGATGAACGTCGCAAGACCGATCACCGCTTCCCCGTCGGTGTGGGAGAGAGTGACCGCGACGGGGTCCACGGCGACGTCCTCGAACCCGGCGCGCGTGAGGAGGCCGGCGAGGTAGTCGGCGTCGTCGAACGCGAAGGGGCCCGGACTGCGCGGCTCCAGCATCGGGACATGGCCGAGCCGGTCGACGGCAGCCGCCCTCGGCAGCGCGAACCATGGGCTCTGCGCAACGGGTCCCCAGGCTGCGATCGAGAGACGCCCCCCGGGCGCGAGCGCACGGCGGAGGTTTGCGAACGCCGCCTCGGGATTGCCGAAGAACATCGTTCCGAAGCGCGACACGACGGCGGCCGCAGCGCCCTCCTCGAAGGGTGCGTCCTGTGCGTCCGCCTCGACGAACGCCACGTTGGTCAGTCCCTCCGCCGCGACCCGCTCGCGGGCGAGCGCCAGCAGCGGCCGGGAAACGTCGACGGCGGTGACGCGCCCGGGAGCGACCCGGCGCGCCACTTCGGCCGTCAGCGCGCCGGAGCCGCAGCCGATGTCGAGTGCGGCATCGCCCGGCGACAGCGCCACCCGCTCGAGGATGGGCGAGAGAACCGCGGCGAGAAGCTCGCCCATCAGGCTGTCGGCGGTGACCCACCGCTCACCGACCGGCGAATTCCAGTAGACGCGCTGCGCCTCGTTCGCTTCCGACATCGCCAGCTCCCTTGCCCCCGAGCGCCAGTGATGGCGCGCTGGCCGCGGCGCCGCAAGCCGGCACGACCGGAAGGCCGGCGCTACCGGACCGGTGCCGCCTCCAGCTCGCGCGCGACCTCCACAAGCTGGTCGAGGGCGGTCCCCCATCCGTCGTGGAAGCCCATCTCCTCGTGTTGCGTCTTCGTCTCCGGCCTGCCGTGGCGGGCGATCGCAACATAGCGCGCCCCCTCCCCGTCCGACGCGATGGTGACGAAGCCGGTGAAGAACGGCTCGCCCGACGGGCGGAAGCCTTCGGTCATGGTGTCGGTGAAGACGAGTCGGCGCTCCGGCTCGACGATAAGGTAGCAGCCCTTCGAGGCATGCCGCTCGCCGTTCGGCCCTTCCATGACGGAATCGAAGCGTCCGCCGGGGCGCAGGTCCATCTCCACCTCCGCGAGCCGCCACGGCCGCGGACAGAACCAGCGCTTCAGAAGCTCGGGCTCGGTCCAGCAACGCCAGATCGTGGCAGGGCGTACGGGGACGGTGCGTTCGAGCTTGAGGTCGAGCGCGGGGTCGAAGTCGTCAGTCATGCCGGGTCTCCTGTTCGAGGGCGACTGCCAGCGCGTCGAGACCGTCGAGCCGCTTCTCCCAGAGCGCGCGCTGCGCCGCAAGCCAGTCCGCCACCGGGGCGAGGCTTTCCGGAACGAGCGCGCACTGCCGGACCCGGCCCACCTTTTCCGTCCGAACGAGCCCGCCAGCCTCCAGCGCCTTCAGATGCTGGAGAAAGGACGGGAGCGCCATCTCGAATGGTGCAGCGAGGTCGGAGACGGAGGCCGGGCCACGCGCGAGGCGCGCGACAACGGCCCGCCGCGTCGGGTCGGCGAGGAGGCGGAAGGTCTGGTCCAGCGTGTCGGGGCCACCCTGTTGGTTAGGCATGCACCTCAGTATCCCGCCGGCGCGCTCGCGTCAACATCACTTAGGCAATCACCTCAGTATTTAGGTACGAAAAAGGGGGCCGGAGCCCCCTTCCCGTTTCGCGGCAGACGCGTGGACTTAGAAGTCCATCCCGCCGCCACGCTGGCCGGCTCGCCGGCCAACGCACCCCTGCGGGGGGTGGCGGTTTCGATGGACTTCCTTAGAAGTCCATCCCGCCGCCCATGCCGCCCATGGCGCCGCCGGCGCCGGCCGACGCGGTCTCCCGCTTCGGCGCCTCGGCGACCATGGCCTCGGTCGTGACGAGCAGCGAGGCGATCGAGGCGGCATCCTGAAGGGCGTGACGCACGACCTTCTTCGGGTCGATGATGCCCTTCTCGATCATGTTGCCGTACTCTTCGTTCTGCGCGTCGAAGCCGTAGTCGACGTGCTCGCTCTCCATGATCTTGCCGACCACGACGGAGCCTTCGACACCGGCGTTCTCGACGATCTGGCGAACCGGAGCCTCGAGCGCGCGCAGGACGATCTTGATGCCGGCCGCGACGTCCGCGTTCTCGGAGGTGAGCTTGCCGACGGCCGTCTTCGCGCGCAGGAGCGCCACGCCGCCGCCCGGGACGATGCCCTCTTCCACGGCCGCGCGGGTCGCGTTGAGCGCGTCGTCGACGCGGTCCTTCTTCTCCTTCACCTCGACCTCGGTCGCGCCGCCGACGCGGATCACCGCGACGCCGCCCGCGAGCTTCGCAAGACGCTCCTGGAGCTTCTCACGGTCGTAGTCGGAGGTGGTCTCCTCGATCTGCTGCTTGATCTGCGAGACGCGAGCCTTGATGTCCTCGGACTGGCCGGCGCCGTCGACGATCGTCGTCTCGTCCTTGTTGATCGAGACCTTCTTCGCGCGGCCGAGCATGTCGACCGAGACGTTCTCGAGCTTGATGCCGAGATCCTCGGAGACGACCTGGCCGCCCGTCAGGATCGCGATGTCCTGCAGCATGGCCTTGCGGCGGTCACCGAAGCCCGGCGCCTTCACGGCCGCGACCTTGAGGCCGCCGCGGAGCTTGTTGACGACGAGCGTGGCCAGAGCCTCGCCCTCGACGTCCTCGGCGATGATGAGGAGCGGACGGGCCGACTGCACGACGGCCTCGAGGATCGGCAGCATCGCCTGGAGGTTGGAGAGCTTCTTCTCGAAGATGAGGATATAGGGATCCTCGAGCTCGACCGTCATCTTCTCGGCGTTCGTCACGAAGTACGGCGAGATGTAGCCGCGGTCGAACTGCATGCCCTCGACGACCTCGAGCTCGGTCTCGAGCGACTTGGCCTCCTCGACGGTGATGACACCCTCGTTGCCGACCCTCTGCATCGCGTCCGCGATCATCCGGCCGACTTCCTTGTCGCCGTTCGCGGAGATGGTGCCGACCTGGGCGACCTCGTCGGAGGTGGAGATCTTCTTCGCGGTCGCGTCGAGGTGACGGATGACCTCGGCGACGGCGAGGTCGATGCCGCGCTTCAGGTCCATCGGGTTCATGCCGGCGGCAACGGCCTTGGCACCCTCGCGGACGATCGACTGGGCGAGAACGGTCGCCGTCGTCGTGCCGTCACCGGCGAGGTCGTTGGTCTTCGAGGCGACCTCGCGGACCATCTGGGCGCCCATGTTCTCGAACTTGTTCTCAAGCTCGATTTCCTTGGCGACCGTCACGCCGTCCTTCGTGATGCGCGGGGCACCGAAGGACTTCTCGATGACGACGTTGCGGCCCTTCGGACCGAGCGTCACCTTCACGGCGTTGGCAAGAATGTCGACGCCGCGCAGCATCGCGTCGCGCGCGTCGGACGAAAAACGGACTTCCTTAGCGGCCATGTAAGTGGCTCCTCAATACTGAATGCGCGGGGACGACTTACGCGGAAACTTTGGCGTGCTCGACGACGCCCATGATGTCGGTCTCCTTCATGATGAGGAGATCCTCACCGTTGAGCTTGACCTCGGTGCCGGACCACTTGCCGAAGAGGACGCGGTCGCCGGGCTTCACGTCGAGCGGCTGGATCTGGCCGTTCTCGTCGCGGGCGCCGGGGCCGACAGCGATGACTTCGCCCTCCTGGGGCTTTTCCTTGGCCGTATCGGGGATGATGATGCCGCCGGCGGTCTTCTGCTCAGACTCGACGCGGCGCACGACGACGCGGTCATGCAGCGGACGGAAGTTCATGTCTGTCCTCATGGGTCGTGAATTGGGCTGCTGGCACTCGCGCGAGGTGAGTGCCAGCCGGTTGCTGCCGAGATAATTTGAGCGTGTGCCGCTGTCAACGGTTTCCAACGCTCGAAGCGGCTCCGGCCGGCACGGCACCGCGCGCTGCAACCGTTAGGCGGCGAATCGCTTGATGGCCGCGCGCGGCCCCGATAAGGCCTTCCGGGTGCGCGCCCCTCCGGGCGGCGGATACCACATGGCGAGACGTGGGGCGGGCGACATGGACGAGGATGCCGACGACGCGCGGATGGCGGCCCGCGCGGGCCGCCGCGCCCCCAGGGCGGTCGGCCACCCATACCGCCGCCCCCAC
>JAESGF010000135.1_pt1 | contig 59608 bp, 53 predicted proteins | sample 9269621 | NCBI WGS metagenome assembly JAESGF01 (sample SAMN14515066, study PRJNA621663) | algae metagenome | isolation source: Tolypothrix carrinoi HA7290-LM1 and co-occurring heterotrophs from dry rock... | place: USA: Makauwahi cave, Kauai, Hawaii | collected 2011-01-06
TTTTTATCAAGTCATTAAATGACGTGACAAGTGCCTCGACGATTGTTGGGGCTGGGGAGGATATACCCCGATACACAGTAGAAATTAGTACTTGTTACTAGTTTTTACCGGGTTAAATGATATCCGTCGTGCCTTTATGGAATCCTATGGAGCGCGGGTAATAGCTAGTCCCAGTAACGAAACTGAAGCGGGACGCAACATTCTTAAAGAATATCCTGACAGCAATGGCAGTTTGGGCATTGCTATCAGCGAAGCGGTGGAAGTCGCAGTACAAGATGAGCAAACTAAATATGCTTTAGGTAGTGTGCTGAATCATGTGCTGCTGCATCAGACTGTAATTGGTCTTGAAGCACTAGCACAGTTGGAAATGGCAGGTGATTATCCTGATATTATTGTCGGCTGTACGGGTGGTGGTAGTAACTTCGCTGGCATTGCCTTTCCTTTTATGAGTGCAAAGTTAAAAGGCGATCGCGATATCAAATTTGTGGCAGTCGAATCGGCAGCTTGCCCTACACTAACTAAAGGCAAATATACTTATGACATTGGCGATACCGCACATCTGACTCCTTTAGTGAAGATGCACACTCTCGGTAGCTCGTTTGTTCCCCAAGGCTTCCATGCCGGCGGGTTACGGTATCATGGCATGGCACCGCTTTTAAGTCACGTTGTCGATTTAGGTTTGATTTCGGCAAAAGCTTATGGACAACTTGACTGTTTTGCAGCTGGTCTTACCTTTGCCCGCGCTGAAGGGATTTTACCTGCTCCTGAAGCCAATCATGCAGTGAAGGGTGCGATTGATGAGGCATTGCGTTGCAAAGAAGAAGGTGCTAGCAAGACCATTTTATTTAACTTATGCGGTCACGGTCACTTTGATATGCAGGCTTATATGGATTATCAAGCCGGGTTGTTACGCGATACTGAGTATAGCAGCGATGAAATAGCAATGGCGCTGGCTGGGTTGCCTGTAATTAGTCAATAACTATTGCGTGCCAAAGGCAGCAGCGCACTCGTGCTTCATCACACCCAAAGATGCACTGTGACAAAATCTCTACAATAGACCTCTTGCAAAAGTCCTAATTTTCGGGTTCTTCTTTGCGTCTTTGCGCCTTTGCGTGAGCTTTTCACACTATATTCAACAACGCCAAAATATTTATGCAAGAAGTCTAATCGTGCGATCGCCATCACCTAGATTTTAAATTGCTAAACGCAAGCAACAACACTTTTGCAGAAACCCAGATGCTTTTTGTTCAGCATCTGGATTATCAATATGTGTTGGTGTCGGGCGAATAATGCCGCCAAATAAGTCATCTAAGCCGTAAGGGGTGAAAAATTGCCATTTTCCTTCTACATCTAGCTTCACGCCTACAGCAGTGGCTGTGTGGAGCCAATTTGCAATGCCATCTTCAGCGCTGGTGTAGGTTTGGCGACCATCACGCCAACGAGCGAAACTAGCTTGATTTTTGACATCAAATTTGTAGTCAGGAAATTGATTTGTCAAAATTGTTTTTGCTGCTAATTCTTGAGAACGATTTCCTTGTTCATCAAAAAACGCAATATCAAAGTCATTAATAACTAACTTACATTCTTTGCCAAATATATAACGCCAAACAGTATTTCGCACCGCACCCCCTGCTAACCACCAGTTGGGCAGATTGATTTGCGCGATCGCCGGCAGTACCATACCAACAGGCGAATCAGCCAAAATTATCTGTAAGCGTGTGTTAGCGTTCATTGTTAAATTTATGTAAATGTAGTAAGCGCTACCCTGCGGGAAAGCTTCGCTAACAGCGCTTAAAGCGCTAACTACAAGTTAACCAGGCAATTTTACTTGGCTAGGACTGACAACAACTTCTTCGGGGGCTAAAAATTCCCTAATATAAAGCGCTTCAGCGCTTACTACATGTTAAGCAGGTAGTTTTGGTTGACTGGGATTCACAACAACTTCTTCCGGGGCTAAAAATTCCCGAATCAGTCTTGCTATGGCTTTTTGTACTAAGAGACTGCTAACTTGCTGACCCAATCGCTGCACACCTGGATTTACTACCAACTGTGCAAGTTGGGGAACAAGCTGTTTTGCATCAAAACCACGGGTTTCTTGGAGAATATTAAAAATACGTTTAATATGCTCTAAGGTTTGTTGCTGTTCAATTGATGCTGAGGGAGTTTCGTTAATTGCTGTCAAACCTACTCGTTCCCGCAGCAAATATGTAAAATTATGCAAAGCGTTTCTACCTAAAGCATCGACTCCTTTGACAATTTCATCTACTACGCGATCGCGAATAAAAGCTCCTCTATCGGAAGATAGAAACTCTAATGCTTGATTTAAAACCACATTCAAGTCATAATCTTGATTGTTACGAGCATTTTTTAACAGATTTTCCAAACGATTCCAGCGGAATGTACCTTCTTTAAACAGCAAATCTTGCAAAGATGCTCTTAATTGCGGTGCTGGGTCGGTTAACAAGCGTTTGGAAACGTAAGGATAAGCTTCGCTGAGGACTTTGAAGTTCGGGTCAATATAAATCGCAATGCCTTCGAGCGTTACCAATGAACGGATAATTAAAGCGTAGTAAGGTGGAACGCGGAAAGGATACTCATACATCAAAGCTGATAATTCATCGGTGATGCTTTTGATGTTGAGGTCAGCAACGCTAGCACCTTCAGCATCGGCAAATACTCTGGCAAAAGCGGGAATAATTGGGGTTAAGTCGGTTTCTGGTGATAAGAAATCTAACTTGACGTAATCTTTCGCTAAACCTTCAAAATCGCGGTTGACAACGTGAACGATCGCTTCAATTAAACCATATCTTTGCGGCGGCTTAATTTCGCTCATCATCCCAAAATCAAGATAAGCTAGTTTACCATCGGGTGTGGCTAACAAGTTACCTGGGTGCGGGTCAGCGTGGAAAAATCCATGCTCTAACAATTGTCGCAAAGAACACTGCACGCCCACTTCAATTAAATAACGTGCATCGATACCTTGGGCGCGAATTTCTGCTGTATTCGTTAATTTTGTGCCGTTAATCCACTCCATCGTCAAAACGCGACGGTTCGTATATTCCCAGTAAATATTCGGCACATAAACGTCTTTCATGTGACCGTATAATTGAAAAAATCGCTCCGCGTTTTGTCCTTCGTGGATGTAGTCCATCTCTTCAAAGATGCGATCGCCTAATTCATCCAAAATCCCTACAAGGTCACTTCGCACTCTTTTAAAGGTTCTCTTTGCCCACCCCGCAAGGCGACGTAAAATATACAAGTCAATTGTTATACCCTCGCGTAAGTCGGGACGCTGCACTTTAACAGCGACTTCCTCACCAGTACTTTTCAACTTAGCTTTGTAAACTTGTCCCAAAGAAGCTGCGGCAATTGGCTGGGGGGATAGTTCCGAGTAAATATCTTCTGGAAGCGCACCTAATTCTTCTTCAATAAATTGATAGGCAATTTCATTGGGAAAAGCCGGTAACTGGTCTTGTAACCGAGTTAATTCTTCTAAGTATACAGGGGGAACTAAATCCGGTCTGGTAGATAAAGCTTGCCCAATTTTAATATAAGCAGGTCCCAATCGTGTCAGCAGTTGTCGCAACACAACCGCACGACGTTGGTCATTTTTGACGACAACTCCCCGTTTGCTGTCCAACCACAAGCCAAAAGCAAAGGATAAAGTCGGTGTCAAAATTGTGATAATACGCCGCAAAACTTGCAGCGGTCGTCTTTTATAATACGCGGCGAGGGCGATCGGTTCGTAACGCAATTCCGGTTTGTGTTCGGGTGCGATCGCTATTTGAGATACGCTTGGTGTCACTACAGGAACTAGCGCACTATTCTCTGACACCACTTCAACATCAATTGGTTGGTCAGTTGGGGAAATTGTCTTAGCACTCATGAAGTTAGCCACTGCGTCGATACGTCCACGTTAAGTATTGTAACAATTTATTACAGGCGAGCATTGGGGAAATAGGCACCCTCAGGCTGGAAGCCGCTGGCTCTACGATCAAAGCCCGCCTGCGCGGGCTTCAAAACCCTTGATTTTTGTAGTCCACGCAGGTGGACTTAGTTCGTTTAGCCGCACCCTTCTAGGGTGACGGCGATGTGGTGCAAGAGGAGTGACTTTTATTTACTTCGTCCATCAACATCAAAGTCAAATTAAACTAAGTAGTGGGCACAAATAAACGTAACTTGCTTTTCCCCCATTCCCCATGCCCAATGCCCAATGCCCTTCTATTTAGTGTCTCTTAATTTAAAAAATCCGGCGTCTGCCTTAACGGAGAAATTGGTTTCATGTTACTCTGTCTGAGAATAGAAAATTTTGCCTTGGTTGACCAATTAGAATTAGACTTTGGCGCTGGACTAAATGTATTAACAGGTGAAACTGGCGCGGGAAAGTCGATTATCCTGGATGCGATTGATGCGGCTTTGGGTGGTAAGGTCTCTAGCAGGCTGATTCGCACTGGTACAAGTCGAGCGATGGTAGAAGCTACTTTTACGTCTAATTCTGCTTTTGCTGCTTGGTTGAGCGAACAAGAAATTGATTCAATAGATGATAACTGTGTAGTTATTAGCCGAGAAATCACCGCGACATCAGGAAATATCCGCAGTCGATCGCGTGTAAATGGAGTTTTGGTAAATCGACAATTAATGACGGGGTTACGCGATCGCTTGGTGGAAATCACCGCTCAAGGTCAAACTGTACAAGTAGGACAATCTGCTCAAGTGCGTGACTGGTTGGATCTTTACGGTGGAGAAAAGTTGATGCAACAGCGTCAAGTTGTGACAACCGCTTTTTCAGCTTACCAAATCGCGCATCAGCAAACCGAAAAACGCCGCACTTCCGAACGGGAACGTTTGCAACAATTCGATTTACTAACTTATCAAGTTCAAGAATTGGGAACGGCAAATTTGTGCGAACCTGATGAATTGGAACAATTAGAACAAGAACAGCAGCGCTTGAATCATGTAGTTGATTTGCAACAAATGAGCTACAAAGTTTATCAAGCGTTGTACCAAAATGATAATGAAGCTTTAACTGTTGGCGATTTACTCGCAGACAGCGAAGCCGCATTAAATCATATGGTAGAATACGATTCGCAGTTACAATCGCTGTTAGATTTGGTGAGAGATGCTCAAACTGCGGTGGTAGAAGTAGCGCGACAAATTAACGCTTATGGTGAAGGATTGGAAGCTGATCCGCAACGATTGGAGGAAGCAGAAGAGCGAATTCGCGAACTCAAGCAAATTTGCCGCAAATATGGACCGACACTAACCGAAGCGATCGCTTACTATCAGCGCATCCAATCAGAATTAGCCGAACTTAACGACAGCGAACAATCCATAGAAGCTTTAGAACAGCAAGAAAAAGTTTGTTTAGAAAAGCTGACTCAAGTTTCTGGGCAATTAACTGAATTACGTCGCACAGCAGCAGCAGCTTTAGAATTACGATTGCTAAATGAACTCAAACCTTTAGCGATGGAAAAGGTAAAATTTAAAGTTCAGATAGTGCTGACTGCTCCCACCGCAGTTGGTGCTGATAAAATTACTTTTATGTTTAGTCCGAATCCGGGAGAACCGCTGCAACCTTTAACCGAAATTGCTTCCGGTGGAGAAATGAGCCGATTTTTATTAGCGTTGAAATCTTGTTTTTCTCTAGCTGATAGTGCGGGAACAATGGTATTTGATGAAATCGATGTTGGTGTTTCTGGCAGAGTAGCACAAGCGATCGCCGAAAAATTACATCAACTCAGTCACCATCAGCAAGTATTGTGTGTTACCCACCAACCCTTAGTAGCAGCAATGGCAGATCGTCATTTCCGCGTAGATAAGCAAACCATCAATAATAACGGTAACGATCAAGTGCGTACAGTTGTGCGCGTCACCAGCCTAGATAATATTACCACCCGCCGCGATGAACTCGCCCAATTAGCCGGAGGTAAATCAGCAAATGAAGCGATCGCTTTTGCCCAATCTCTATTATTACAAGCTGCCAACCACCGACGAAGAGGAGGGGGGGAGGGGGAAAGGGGGGGAGGGGGACAAGGGGGACAAGGGGGACAAGGGGGATAAGAGGACAAGGGGTGATTTTTAACTTTTAACTTCTAACTTCCTAACTCCTAACTCCTACTCCTAACTCCTAACTCCTAACTCCTGACTTTTGCTGTATTAAAAATTAGGAATAATCGGAAGCTTAGATTTCTCCGCTTGCAATATACTTAGAGTTACATTACGAGCATCTATAGCTTCCTTGTAATCTGGCTTAAACTTAATCGCTTGTTCATATGAAGCGATCGCATCTTGATATCGTTTCAAATTATATAACGCATTGCCTCGACTATACCAAGTTTCGTAAGAATCTGCTTTGTAACGAACTGCCTTATTATAAGATGCGATCGCTTCTTGGTATTTCTTTAAATTAAATAGCGAATTTCCCAGATTGTACCAAGCTTGATAATCGTTGCGTTTAATTTCTATCGCTTTATTATAAGATGTAACAGCATCATCATAACGTTGCATTTTATGCAGTGCCCAACCGCGATTAAACCATGCTTGATAGCTGTTGCGATTGTATTTAATTACTTGGTTGAAAGATTCAATTGCTTCTAGATAGCGTTGCAAATTAATCAGCATATTGCCTCTAGACAACCAAGCTTGGTAATAATTCTCTTTATGTTGTACAGCTTTATCATAAGCTGTAAACGCTTCTTGATAGCGTTGTAAATTAACTAGGGCATTGCCGCGATTATACCAAGCTAGCGAATAGTCTGGTTTGAATTCTACAGCTTTGTCAAATGCAGTAATTGCTTCTTCATATCGTTTTAAATTTTGCAACGCCAAACCTTTATGATACCAAGCTTCGTAATAATCTGCTTTTAATTCAATCGCTTTATCATAAGCTTTAATAGCGTTGTCGTATTGTGTTAAATTACTTAAAGCCTCACCTTTAGCATTCCAGATATGTGAGTGATTGTTTTCTAATTGTAAAGCTTTATCAAAAGAAGCGATCGCCTCACTATAACGCTGCAACTTATCCAAAACAAAGCCTCGTCCACTCCAAGCATCCAAATAATCAGGTTTAATTTGAATTGCCTTATCGTATGCTGTCAAAGCTTCTTTATATTGCTTTAACTCATACAGAGTTTTACCTTGACCATTCCAACCTTGAGCATATTTTGGTTTAATATCAACTGCTTGTTCATACACAGATAAAGCATCTTGATAGCGTTGCAAATCATAAAGCGTATTTGCTTGATTATACAACTCAATCGCATTCTGGGAATTAATTTTATGAACAATCGCTAAAGAAGCTCCAATACTTACCCCGATGAAACTTAACGCGATTAAAGATTTTATAAATATACCTTTTTGTTTTTGCTTTTTGCTTATTTTATTTTTTATCGGAGAAAAAGCTAATGTAACTGTTTTAGATTGTGGCTTATTTAAATCTTTGAGTGTTTGTAATGCTAAAGTTGCCGAAGCATAGCGTTGTCGAAAGTCATAACGCACCATTTTATCGATAAAATTTGCTAAATCGGGAATTACCGAAATATGATTTTGCCAGATAATTTCATTTGTTTCCGCATCTTTTTCAATATGCTCGGATGATAAACCTGTGAGTGCTTGAATAGCAATTATCCCCACAGCATAAATATCACTACTATATTTAGGACTACCTTGAGCTTGTTCACCAGGGATATATCCGGGAGTTCCGATAGCAACAGTAGATTTTGTTTTCAGTTGCGGATTAATTACTTGAGTAGTAATTTCTTTAACTGCTCCAAAGTCAATTAAAATTAACTTATTATCTAGCTTTCGTCTGAGTATATTTCGCGGATTGACATCGCGATGAATAACCTTTTGTCGATGGACAAACTCTAATATTTCTAATATTTCTTGTAAAAGAGAAATAACTTCTGCTTGATTGATTTTTTGTGATGTTAACTCTTGACTAAGGTCATGACCTTCGATAAATTCTTGAACGAGATAAAATTCTTCATTTTCCTCAAAGTAAGCCAAAAGTTGGGGAATGCGATCGTGTGTACCCAACTTATAGAGAACTTGAGCTTCCGTATCGAATAAACGTCTAGCTGTTTGCAAAGATACCGGGTCATTTGACTGAGGTTTGAGTTTCTTGACAACACATTGAGGTAAACCTGGTAATTGAGTATCACAAGCAACAAACGTTTCACCAAAACCACCACCTCCCAAATGTTTAATAATTTGGTATCGTCCAACAAGTGTGTTTCCCAGCATTTGCCTTGCCATTTCCAGCACGATATTATCACAATTCCAATCTTGCCACAGGCAAACCGGATGAAGGGATGGGGAGGAGGGGGGGAGTGGGGGAGTGGGGGAGGGGGAGAGGGGGAGACAAGGGAGACAAGGGGGAGGGGGGAGAAATATTAATCTTAAATCTTAAATCTTAAATCCAAAATCCAAAATCCAAAATCCAGATGATTCCTATTAGTGATAACATTTATACGCGCAGAAAGCCGATTGTTAATTACTGGCTAATTGGCATTAACATCGCTCTATTCTTATGGGAATTAAAATTAGAACTGACTGGGGAATTGAGCTACTTTATCAGCAATTTAGGCGTGATTCCGGCACAAATTAGTGAGGCGGCTACACAAGCATTAAATGGCAATCCAGCAGCTTGGATAGTAGTAGTGATGCGTTCCACTTCACTGCTATTAAGTATGTTTCTACACGGCAGTTTTAGTCAAATATTAGGCAATTTACTATTTTTGTGGGTTTTTGGGAAGACGGTAGAAAACATTTTCGGGGCTAGACGCTATTTAGGATTTTACTTGGCTTCTGGGATATTGACTGGGGTGATACAAATTATCGCCCAACCGAGTTTGAGCGTATCATTGATTGGGGCAAATGGTGCGATCGCATCCGTTTTAGGCGCATATCTGGTAAAATTTCCCAAAGCGAAAATCGACTCAGTTTTACCGCTGCTGATTGTGTATATCCCCGTTCAAATACCAGCATTTTTTTATCTATTTTGGTGGTTTGCCCAACAACTTTTTTACGGCATCGGTAGTTTAAACATTCCCACCAGCATTAATCAACCTAGCATTGCTTATTGGATGCATGGCGTAGGATTCTTGATTGGTGCAACTTACATGCGAATACTACAACGACGTTAATATAAAGTCATAAATTTACATGCCAAGCTCAACAGCCATGTCAGAAATTATCTTAGCTGAATCTAGCGTGGCACTGCCCCCAACGCAAGCAGAACTCAAAAGCGACGACGGTATCCCGATGGAAACTCAACGGCACAAAGTCCAAATGGACATGCTTATTGATACCTTATTTCCTTGGTTAGCGAGTCGCGATGATGGTTATGTGGGGGGCAATATGTTTGTCTACTACAGCTTGGCACAAGTCAAAAACCAAGATTTCCGAGGACCCGATTTCTTTGTAGTGTTGGGAGTACCCAAAAAAGAACGTCTTTGTTGGGTTGTCTGGGAAGAAGGAAAAGGACCTGATGTAGTAATTGAGTTGTTATCTGACAGCACCGCTACTCAAGACAAAAATGAGAAAAAGCTAATTTATCAAAATTTGTTACGTGTCTCTGAATATTTTTGGTTTGACCCCTTCAATGCTGATGATTGTGCCGGATTTTTTCTCAATCGCGGAGTTTATCAAGCCATTCCAGCAAATGCCCAAAATCAGCTTGTGAGTCAATCATTAGGTTTAGCGTTGGTGCGCTGGCAAGGTATATATAAAGGCATTGATGCCACTTGGTTACGCTGGGCAACAATGGAAGGACAATTGCTGCCAAATGCCGAGGAAATAGCCGACTTAGAACATCAACGTGCCGAACAAGAACGTCAACGTGCCGAACAAGAACGTCAACGCGCCGAACAAGAACACCAACGTGCCGAACAAGAACACCAACGTGCCGAACAAGCAGAATCGCAAATAAGGCAGATAGCTGTGAATTTGTTGCAGCAAAAAATGGGGATAGAACAGGTAGCCCAGTTAACGGGTTTGTCGGAATCTGAAGTTGAACAACTCGGATGAGACAATACTTATATCATGTCCGGGAAATCACACATATTAGACCTCTGGCAAAATCCTTTTATGGTATAATACTAGGGCGCTTTGTAGCTTGAGTCAATCTACCGCGTGCGATACGAGCAAACAAAAAAGTTATCTCTTCGAGAGTTCAAAGGCTTGGTTGGGGTGCAACGACGCACGTTTGACGAGATGGTCAAGGTGTTGCAAGATGAAGCTAGTGTCAAATAAACGCTCTTGCTGTCCTCAGAAACTGGATTTGTCAGACCAAGTTCTGATTTGCCTACAGAAAAGCGCGGGAATATCGAACTTACTTCCATATTTTATCTATCTTTAGATAGATAGAATTTAATGCATACCCAGGTGTAAAAATGTTAAGAATCACACAAGCAAACGATACTTAGTTATGGCAGAAGGTAGAGATATTACAGCGGAAGTTAAGAGAATAATTAAAGAACAACTAGAGGTTGAGGAAAAAGATATATTACCTGAAGCTAGATTTATAGAAGATTTGAATGTTGATAGTCGAAATTTAGTAGAACTTCATTTTGCTTTTGAAGAAGAATTTGAAATAGACATACCAGATGAAGACGCTGAAGAAGTTCGGACTGTACAAGATGCTGTAGATTACATCGAATCTCATGCATAAAAGTAATTAAAATAAATCTGGATACTGACTCGTCTAAATATTTAGGTAACTCAAGACGAAACAAAAGTTTTGAAGTTGGAAGTTTTCAATTTTGTGTATTTGGCAGTACTTGAAAGATTTACCGGATAGTCTGACATAAAGTAATATGCGATTCAAAATTCTAAATGTGATTTGAATCGCATATTATTTTATATGGATGATTGGCTAAATGTCTTTTTTGGTTGCCATTTCAAACATCGCGGTTACAGTGTTTTTCCGAGTGTCAACCTCTGAGTATATTTGCTTGTGTAGTGCTTGCAGGTGAAAATCGCGGTCAAACTCATACCACCATTCAATCAATGTGGTGTGTTCGGCATCGGATAACCCAGCTATCCACCCACCATCACGTATGACCCGCTCGATTGATTCTTTGACACTAGCGGTGGATAGAAACTCTTGACGGGGGTTGATAACACGGCGTAGTAGCCCCCTATCATACCATAAAATTATTTTGCAAGAGGTCTATTGTAGAGACGTTCCGCGCAGAGGCGTCTCTACGACGGTTATAGTGTTTATATTATTGCTAATTAAACAGACATGATTTTCATCGCTTGATGCAAGATGTGCTATTACCTTCTACGTCTAAATTTTCTTACCTGCTTCTTCAAAAAGCCCAAAGTGAAGTATTGCCGATAGCGTTGTGCGACTTCTTTACCCACCAACAGCAGACCCAACCAAAAGAAAATTTCTGCAAGAACCAGCAACACGGGAATTGCTAACGCTTTTTGGGCAGCAGAAAGCGGTAAAAATGGCAGAACAAAAGGAATTGCGACCCACGGCAAAAACGACAGGACAATTAAAATTAAACCCAGTTTCTGCATATTTCCTGATTGTCACAGATTCTGAGTTTAGCGTTGTTGAATTCTGAAAAACTCCACCACGAGAGTTAACTTGATTGAGATTCGCAAAGGGGATTGATAGCATCTAGAGGGACACAAGGGAGATGGGGACAACCCTGCAATGCCAATACATCCCGATGTTATCTTATAACGCCGCGATGTTATCTTATAACGCCGCGATGTTATCTTATAACGCCTCGATGTTATCTTATAACGCCGCGATGTTATCTTATAACGCCTCGATGTTATCTTATAACGCCTCGATGTTATCTTATAACGCCTCAATGTTATCTTATAACGCCGCGATGTTATCTTATAACGCCTCGATGTTATCTTATAACGCCCCGATGTTACGCAATGTACTAAACTTTGCCTATCTCATTAATTCTAGGGTGTTCCATGCGAACATCTTGCCTGCCCCAAGAGCTTAATTCTTTATCCCGGTTGTCGCAATACCCTGAATAAACTGACGCTGCCCAATCAAAAATAATACCATCACAGGTACTGTTGCGATCGCCACCGCCGCCATCATCAAAGACCAATTACTGGTAAATTGCTCTTGAAACTCTGCCAAAGCAAGTTGCACCGTTCTTAATTCCGGACGTGTCGTAAACACCAAAGGCTTAAATAAATCGTTCCATTCACCGATAAACGCGAACAAAAACAATGTTACCAGAGCCGGACGCGCTAAAGGTAACATCACCCGCCACAAAATTTCTAATCGGTTTGCCCCATCTATCGCTGCTGCTTCTTCCAACTCTACCGGAATTGTTTGGAAATATTGACGTAACAGAAAAATCCCAAAGCCATTAACCGCAGTCGGTAAAATCAGCGCTCCGTAAGTGTTTATCAGGTGTCCCCACTTCAAAACCAAAAAAATCGGAATCACCAATAACTGAAAGGGTATCACCAAAGTCGCCAAAATAATTAGCAGCAATGCTTGCTTACCCCGAAATTTTAACCGGGCTAAAGCGTAACCTGCCAGCGCCGAAGTCACAATTTGAAACGCCGTCACAGCCACTGCCACCAAGGTAGAATTAGCAAACGCCAGCAAAAAATTACCTCGTTGCCAAGCATCGCGGTAATTGGCTAAAGATAACTTATTCGGTAAAATTTCCAGAGATGCACCAGCTGGGGCAAAGGAGGTAAGAAAGACAACCACACACGGCAAAACAACGATAAAAGCCCCCAGTAGAAGCACTCCCAGGCTGAAAAAATCGGTATATTTAAAATTCCAACTTTGTTTTGACATAAATTTTGCTTAAAGTATTTGTTTCTCTACCACTAGAGCATCGCGCTACAGAACCGCTAATCTATAACATAGTAAGTTGTTAAGTTAAATTAAATCACGGCAACTATTACCCTGAAAGATAGGGTCTACTCAACTCTGGTATCAATTAGATTCACATTTACAGGAGCGTTCATTTCATGCAGCTTGCAGCCGAATCGGAAATTGATTTTCAAAGCGAAATTTACAAAGATGCTTACAGCCGGATTAATGCAATTGTGATTGAAGGGGAACAAGAAGCATACGAAAATTACGTTAAACTGGCTGAACTGCTGCCAGAAAGCAAGGATGAACTAATTCGCTTATCCAAAATGGAAAGTCGCCACAAGAAGGGATTTGAAGCTTGTGGACGCAATCTCAAGGTTACACCGGATCTGCAATTTGCTCGCGAGTTTTTCTCAGGATTGCACCAAAATTTCCAAGATGCAGCAGCCAAGGGTAAAGTTGTTACTTGCCTGCTGATTCAATCTTTGATTATTGAATGTTTTGCGATCGCTGCATACAACATCTACATCCCCGTTGCCGATGATTTTGCTCGTAAAATCACTGAAGGTGTGGTAAAAGATGAATATAGCCATCTAAACTTTGGTGAAGTTTGGTTAAAAGAAAACTTTACCCAATCCAAAGCCGAATTAGAAGACGCAAATCGCCAAAACCTCCCCATCGTCTGGAGAATGCTCAATTCTGTTGAAAAAGATGCCCACACCTTGGCAATGGAAAAAGAAGCTTTGGTAGAAGACTTCATGATTCAATACGGAGAAGCTTTAAGCAACATCGGTTTCACCACCCGCGACATTATGCGTATGTCAGCCTACGGACTCACAGCCGCCTAATTATTGCCCAGAGGAGTTGGGGACAAGGGGGACAAGGAGGACAAGGAGGACAAGGAGGACAAGGAGGACAAGGGGGACAAGGAGGAATTTCTTTCCTGTCCTCCCCCTCTCCCTTGTCTCCCTTGTCTCCCCCCTCTCCCCATCCCCCCCTCTCCCCATCCCCCCCACTCCCCATCCCCCCCACTCCCCACTCCCCCACCCCCATCCATTCCACGCTTTCGACAAAGCACACGTTTAATAACAATACATGTTTGGTCTAATCGGACACCTCACTAGTTTGGAACACGCGCAAGCGGTAGCTAAAGAATTGGGCTACCCAGAATATGCCGATCAAGGTTTAGATTTTTGGTGCAGCGCCCCGCCGCAAATTGTTGATACTATTACTGTTACCAGTGTTACTGGGCAGAAAATTGAAGGACGCTATGTAGAATCTTGCTTTTTGCCGGAGATGCTAGCGACTCGACGCATCAAGGCAGCAACCCGCAAAATTCTCAATGCTATGTCTCATGCCCAAAAGAATGGCATAAATATCACGGCTTTGGGTGGGTTTTCCTCAATTATTTTTGAAAATTTTAACTTGGAGCAGTTTCGGCAAGTCCGCAACATTAAACTAGAGTTTGAACGCTTCACGACAGGCAATACTCACACTGCCTATATTATTTGTCGGCAAGTAGAGCAAGCTTCAAAGCAATTGGGAATTGAACTCAAAAACGCGACTGTTGCTATCTGCGGTGCTACTGGTGATATTGGTAGTGCTATCTGCCGCTGGCTAGATGCGAGAACTGATGTTAAAGAACTATTGCTGATAGCGCGTAACTGCGATCGCCTGAAAAATTTGCAAGATGAATTGGGGCGGGGCAAAATCATGTCTTTGGATGAAGCACTGCCACAAGCTGATATAGTGGTTTGGGTTGCGAGTATGCCCAAAGGCGTGGAAATTGACCCGACTGTATTGAAGCAGCCTTGTTTGCTGATTGATGGAGGCTATCCGAAAAACCTCGCCATGAAAATTCAGCATCCAGGCGTGCATGTATTAAATGGTGGCATTGTCGAACATTCTCTAGATATTGACTGGAAAATTATGAACATAGTCAATATGGATGTTCCCGCAAGGCAGTTATTTGCTTGCTTCGCCGAATCAATGCTGCTCGAATTTGAGAAGTTATATACGAACTTTTCTTGGGGGCGCAATCAGATTACGGTAGAAAAAATGGAGCAGATTGGTCAGGTGTCAGTCAAACACGGATTTAGACCGCTGCTGGTTTAGTAATTTGTTAGTTGTTGGTTGTTAGTAGGAGCGTTGTTCTACTAACCGCTAACCACTAACCACTAACCACTAACCACTAACCACTAACCACTTTCTATTCCCTAAGTTATGGCTACTACTGAGCGCAAACCGCTGTTGTTGGATTTTGAAAAGCCTCTGGCAGAACTTGCTAACCGAATTGAGCAGATTCGTCAACTTGCAGAAGAAAATGGCGTCGATGTTTCTAGTGAAATTCGTAAATTAGAAGCTCGTTCTATGGAACTGCGTGAGGAAATTTTTACTAGTTTATCGCCATCTCAGCGGCTGCAAGTGGCTCGTCATCCCCGCCGCCCTAGTACTCTTGATTACATTCAGGCAATCAGTGATGAATGGATGGAGTTACATGGCGATCGCTGTGGTTCTGACGATCCGGCTTTAGTGGGTGGTGTAGGTCGTTTGAGTGGAATGCCGGTTGTCATGTTGGGTCATCAAAAAGGACGCGACACTAAAGATAATATTGCCCGTAACTTTGGGATGGCAACTCCTGGCGGTTATCGCAAAGCAATGCGCTTAATGGAACATGCTAACAGGTTTGGGATGCCGATTTTATGCTTTATTGACACACCTGGGGCTTTGCCGACAGTAATTGCGGAACGACAAGGTGCAGGTGAAGCGATCGCCTACAATTTACGAGAAATGTTCTGTCTGGATGTGCCAATTATCTGCACAGTCATCGGTGAAGGTGGTTCCGGTGGTGCCCTCGGTATTGGTGTAGGCGATCGCCTGATGATGTTTGAACACTCCGTTTATACCGTAATTACTCCCGAAGCCTGTGCCGCCATTTTATGGAAAGATGCCAGCAAAGCTCCTCAAGCTGCGGCTGTATTAAAAATGACTTCACATGACCTGAAAGGTTTGGGAATTATCGACCAGATATTACCCGAACCCATCGGTGGCGCTCATTCCGACCCCCTCAAAGCCGTTAATACTCTTAAACAAGCTCTGCTGGACAATTTGGAAGAACTTTACCGCTTAACTCCTGCCGAACGCCGCCAATTGCGTTATGAAAAATTCCGCAAAATTGGTGTTTTCACGGAAGTTTCTCATTCCTAGCCCTATATTTTATTGATTCGTTTTGCAGCAATGCTATAATTGCCTGTGGTATGTAAAGATTTTTAACAATCTTCAACAGCCATAATATTGGCATTTTTGGTCTTTTAACGACTAACTAATCAATTTTATTGCGGACAAAGAATTTCGGTAGCGAAAGTTGTATAGTCTTGTTTTACAAAACGTAAAACTGAGAACATACCTATCTTGGCAATGCAAGATTAGCAGTTGTTGAGGAAAACTTATCAGATTCTCAGAATTGTTTAATCTATTTGATTGCAAAAGTTTTGAATAATTAGGTGGCGGTGCAGTTTGGTAACCACCAAAAAAATTGGAGGTAGCATGAGTGTTACGCAAAAACGACGCGCTCTAATTACTGGAGCGAGCAGTGGAATTGGCAAAGCAACAGCATTGGCATTTGCGAAAGCGGGGATAGATGTCGCTTTGGTAAGCCGTTCTGTTGAGAAGTTAGAGGCAGTAGCAGTAGCAGCAAGGCACGCAGAGGTGACAGCGAAAGCTTATACTGTGGATCTAGCAAATGTTGCCCAAGTACAAGAGTCGATGAGCGCGATCGCCCGTGACTTTGGCGATATAGACATTCTGGTAAACAATGCTGGCATGGGATATACAGCCACCTTGAGTGAAACTCCTTTAGCTGACTGGCAGCAGGTAATCGACTTAAATCTTACCAGCGTGTTTCAGTGCATTCTGGGGATTTTACCTTCAATGCGCGATCGCGGGCACGGTACAATCATCAATGTCGCTTCTTTTGCCGGCAAACAAGCCTTTGCCAGTTGGGGAGCATACAGCGTTAGCAAAGCTGGTTTGATATCCCTTTCTCAAGCTTTGGCACAAGAAGAACGCGCTCACGGCATTCGCGTCACTGCTATTTGTCCAGGTGCTGTCAATACCGAACTCTGGGACACAGAAACTGTCCGCGTCAAACTTGACCGCGCAAATATGTTAACCCCAGAAATCGTTGCTCAATCGATTCTTCACACCGCACTGTTACCACAACAAGCAGTTGTTGACGAATTGATTCTTATGCCCAGCAAAGGCGTTTTGTAAGTGCATCTCTTGAGGCGCGGATTAAAAGTTAGGAATTAGGAGTTAGGAGGCACGGAGTTATAAATTAGAAGGCGTAAAGTTAAGAATTAGGAGTTAGGAGGCGCGGAATTAACTCATAACTCATAACTCATAACTCATAACTCATAACTCATAACTCATAACTCATAACTCATAACTCATAACTCACAACCCAAAAGTAATTCAAACTCTAACAGAGACTTACGTGTATGACTACTGCTCGTTCCAACGGTTCCAATACCTCTCAATCTCCTCTAATTCCCGACTTGTCAGAAGCCATCAATCCCAGACCCGATCGCAATACCCGCGACGGACGCGAACCTGATTTGCACGAACCCTCAGACGAACACATGCAGCAAATGAAGGATGCCGTGCGGTCAATTCTGGTGGGTGTCGGAGAAGATCCTGAACGCGAGGGACTTTTGAAAACACCAAAGCGCGTAGCAGAAGCAATGCGGTTTCTTACCTGCGGGTACAACCAATCTCTAGAAGACCTCGTGAACAATGCCATTTTTGATGAAGGGCATAACGAGATGGTGTTAGTCCGCGATATTAATTTCTTCAGCTTGTGCGAACACCACATGCTGCCATTTATGGGTAGAGCGCATGTTGCTTATATCCCCAACCAAAAAGTGGTAGGCTTAAGTAAGCTTGCCCGCATTGTAGAAATGTATTCTCGTCGCTTGCAAGTACAAGAAAGACTAACTCGCCAAATCGCCGAAGCCGTTCAAACTATTTTAGAACCTCAAGGCGTTGCTGTTGTCATGGAAGCTAGCCATATGTGCATGGTAATGCGGGGTGTGCAAAAACCTGGTTCTTGGACTGTCACCAGTGCGATGATCGGTGTGTTTCAAGATGAGCAAAAAACCCGCGAAGAATTCTTTAATTTAATTCGCCATCGACCAGCGTTTTTTTAAGGTTAGGGGTTAGTTGGAGCGTTGATGGTTGTTGGTGAGCCAGTGCGTTGGGGAGGCAGTGCGCTGCCTCACTACTAACCACTACCGACTAACTACTAACAACTAACAAACAACCACTAACCCTTACTCGTCATGAATCAATTACTCTAATCACTTTGTCAGTATACAAGTTGCCATTTGGTAACTTGATAACTAGCTGATTTTTGTTTAAGTCAAGGGTGTAAGTATACTCACCATTTTTGGCAATGTAGACATTCTTTGCCTTGTTATAAGACACGGGAATAACTAAGCGATCGCCTGATTTCTTAGTTCTTCCAACGTAGAAGCTACCTTTATTTGTGTAGCAGATACCTACATAATAATTTCTCGTTTCCACAGAGAAACCTTCTGATATATCATTGACACAATCATTAAGAGCAGCTATCTGAACTGTTTGAGGTTTAGTTGAAGCCGAAACTACTGTTGGTAAAGAAAGCAACGGTATCAAGCACAGCAATGCACCTGCGCTAAATAACCCTAGCTTTAACATATATTGACGATTATAATTAGATTTCATAGCAGTTATTTTTACTTGACTATAAGGCATTGACAGCAGGCGATTAAATCACCTCTTAATTCTAGACTTCCCAAAAAGTAAGCACTGTTCCAGAAACAGCGAAAAATTTTTGTAGTCAGCGCTGCAATACCCTGTAAGGGTATTGCTATACGGACAAAGTCTGCCGACCCAGGCTAGAGTTTTTAAGCCTGGGTCGGCAGGCTTCGTCAGTGTAGCCCCAGGCTTCCAGCCTGCGGGCGTTTTTCACGAGTATAAAATTACCCATCCAATTGTGTTTTCGCTCGCAGTCGCGCAAACAACTGCGCTACCTTGTCTAAATCTTTATCACCAGGAGCGCGTTCTACACCGCTGGATAAATCTATACCACTGGGTTTTACTTGATTTAGAGCCTCGACAATATTATCTGGCGTTAGTCCCCCTGCTAAAAACCAAGGGCAACTAGGGCTAAATTGCTGTAGCATGTTCCAATCTAAGGTTTTACCAGTACCGCCTAACTGTTGGGGATGATAGGCATCAAGTAGCAAAGTATTCACTCTCGTTGTGTAAGTAGCAGCTTTGTCAAAATCTTCTAAGCTGCGTATTCTTAAAGCCTTAATAATTTCTACGTCGGGTAGAGATTGACGCAACTGGTAGCAAAAATAAATTGATTCGTCTCCGTGGAGTTGGACACCAGTTAAGCCAGAATCGGCAACTGTTTGGGCGATTGACTCAACTGTAGAGTTAGCAAAAACACCAATTGTATCAGTAGTTTCGGGTAGTTGTGTCACCACTGCGCGAATTTGCGTTGCACTGACGTAGCGCGGTGAAGATGGGACACAAATAAATCCTAGTGCTGTTGCACCTTCTCTTGCGATCGCTTTCCCTTGTTCTGGTTGAGTAATTCCGCAAATCTTAACCCGCATAAAAAATTAAAATATTTGTCACAAAATTACATTAAGTTTAACTTATACAAACAATTCCTAGTTTTGCTCTTTTTTTGTCTTTCTAACTTTATAATCTTTTATGAATCGGAAGGAGATACAAACTTGATTTCATCAATCTTACTTGCAGCGGCTACGACTGTTCCGGCTACACCTGAGTGGAATCCCACCGTAGCGATCATCATCAGCGTCAGCTGTTTAGTGGCACTCTTGCTAACTTTCAAAATTGAAAAACCCTTAGTTGGTCCCAAACTGCCTATACTGCCTATCAGCATTCCGGCATTCATCGGTGCGATGTGTTTCGGTCATGTTGTCGGCATTGGCATCGTTTTAGGATTGACCAATATCGGTAGTTTGTAAGTTTTATCACACACAGAGACGTTACATGTAACGTCTCTACATAAAGAAAATTCTCAAAGCAAACGCAAAGTGGCGAGTCTTTCCCAAGACTTATGTGGACAGGCAACCGAAGTTCCAAGCTCACAAGCCTGTCCACATAAGGCGTATCTCTTTGTTGCAGGGGTAATTTTGGTGGTAACTTTGCCCATTGTGTTGTCAGTAATGGTTTTCATAATTTCTTCTCCCAAGCTAGCTTTTGGGAATTAATTTTTGTCGCATGCATTACACGAAAGTACGGCACCCGACATTTTATTAGTTTGTGGTTGATTTAGCGATCGCTCCCAATTGTAACCCCGGTGGAAAACTTCCTTCTTCTTTCACCCGCTTAATATCAGCATCGCTAAACCGCAAATTCAACTTTTGTGCTACAGTTCGCAGAATGTCGCCTCTGTCAATTACACCAGCGACAGCATCGGCGGGAGAAAGCACGGTAATATAAGATAGCTGTTCGTTTTCTAACTTGTTGATTACTTGCGCTAAATTTGTAGACTCAGCAACAGTTGGTATTTCTGTCAAGGGATGCACAATACTTTGTAAAGTTTTAGTTTCCCATTCGCTTCTTTCACAAGAGCGCAAATCATCAATTGAAATCATCCCTTGATAACGTCCATCAGCCGCTGCAAAATAAATTTGTGGTGCGGTGCTTTCTAATAAGTATAGGTCGGCAAAAGAACGCAAAGTTTGATTCGCATCGACTACGCGAAACTCGCGAGTCATCGCTTCAGTTGCAACTACTGCAAGCAAGCTTTCTTGCAATGTAGTCACGCTGTCATAGTTTTTGGCGTTGCGAACGCCAAACCAACCGAGCATTGCAATCCACAATCCTAACGCCAATTCTCTGGTAAAGAAATCTACCACAAATCCCAAGGCGATCGCACTATAACCCAAAATTTGCCCCGTTCGGGAAGCCCAGTGTACAGCTTGATAGCGGTTTCCTGTGGCTTTCCAAACTGCTGCTTTTAATACCTGTCCTCCATCTAAGGGTAAGCCAGGAATTAAGTTAAATACCGCCAAAACTAAGTTAATTCGCGCCAAATCTCCCAGCATTACACTCGCTGGGCTGGTGTCAGGCAACACATAAGCTATAACACGCAGTAGAAAAAACAGCGTCACACTAACCAATGGACCAGCGATCGCTACTTGAAATGCTTTTCCAGGAGTTTTCGATTCTTCCTCTATAGCAGCAATGCCACCAAAAAGAAACAGGGTAATTGAGTTAACTTTAATACCTTGTGATTTAGCAACCAAGCTATGACCAAGTTCGTGCAATAAGACAGAACCAAATAGCAGCAGTGCCATCACCACCCCAGAACTCCAAGCTAGCACGGGTCCCCATTCTAGGTAAGCTACCCCAAAATTGAGAGTTGCCAGCCCGACAATCAAAAACCATAAAGGATCTAAAAATAGCGGAATTCCAAACAAAGACCCAATTTTCCAACTTTTTTGCATTACATCACCTTAAAATTTAAATATCTCTCTTCTGTTGCGACATTTGAGTTTTAAGTTATTTTTTCTACAGAATAATAATTTTTGCCGCTTCAGCAACGCCAAAGAAACCATACCCTTCAATTTCTAGAATAGACAATTACCGGGTTTATAAAGAAGGATGAAAATCTGTCTTTCCCATGCGAGCGTGCCCCATTTTCAAGTCAAAATGCAAAAAGGCAACAGGCGATCGCCTTCTGTGATTAGCAAACGAAGGTTAAAAGACCTGCCACCTTTTAAGGGCGTTAGTTGTGATATGTTAAGGAAAAAAATTTACAAAATGCCGAGATTGGTCAATCCCAAAACCGCAGGAATGCCAATCAAGTGACCAACACTCATTGAAGCGAGGAATGCACCGACGCTGGGATTATTAAAGACTTCGGGGAAAGGTAAAGGCATCTTCTGACCAACGTGGGGAAGGCGAACTATCCGGGGAATAATTAAAAGAGCTAACACACAAGCGCCAATGATAACTGGTGTTCCACTCCAATTCCATTCGGTGCCAGTCTTGGCGACAGTTGATTGAACAGCGAATAAGATTGACGACATCATAGTTGCTTCTCCTGCATGAACAAATTTTACAGATTAGCTGTAGAAAAGTGATATTTGCTTTGTTTACAGCTACATTCATGCTGCGTCTGATGAAGCGCTGAGTCTTCCTTCAAAGGAGAGGTTTATACTTCCTCCCCTAGAAAGGGTGACAACAGAACACTTATCCCCTTGGGCGCTCACCTGGACAAAAATGAGACGGTTCCTTCAAGGGTTCTCTTAGACGCTTGTCTGCAACACGCTCCTTGATGTGCGAACATCCGATGCAGGTCGCTCAAGACAAGTGGATCTAGTAAACAAGGCGTATTCCTATGAGTGAAAGAGTGTTTGTGAAACCCTGACTTAAAAATGGGGAAAGGGAAGAAGAGATTTTCATGTCTTTTGGTGTACACAGTTAATGACGGCTACTTATTATCTATCTACTTCTGAAGCGATCGCATTAATCAAATGCTCAACCTTGTCTGAATCTTGAGAAAAATTTGCGTCTCGCAATACTGTAGTATATATGTATCGTCGGTTCTTGTGGAAAACTGCCACCAGAGGTAACGGGGAAAGTTCGGTGCAAATCCGGCACTGTCCCGCAGCTGTGAGCAAGAATTTTCTTGTAAGTCAGAATGCCCGCCGACAAATAGGTAAGTTCCAACTCATCTACGAGGTATAGATGAAAACTCAACATGCTTTGTTTGTTTGTACCACTTGCTCAAGTGTCTGGAAAGATGGAAAGCGAGTTGGCGAAAGTGGCGGTGATAAATTATTCAAGCAATTGCAAGAACTGCACCAAGACTGGGAATTGCATCAAGAATTTCCGATTCAGCCTGTAGAATGCATGAGTGCTTGCAATCGCGCATGTGCTATTTGCTTTGTAGCAAATGGAAAATACACTTATTTATTTGGTGATGTCTCGCCAGATTTATCAACTTCAGAAATTGCGAATGTGCTGGAGTGTGCCAGTAAGTATTACAATCATTCTGAGGGATTGTTGCCTTGGGCAGAAAGACCGGAACCACTGAAAAAAGGAGTTTTGGCAAGAATTCCTTCTCCAAAAGCTGACGCAGGCGAATTAAACTAGTTTATCTTGCGTTAAAGAAAGCAGATGAATTAAAAATTAAAAAAGTTTACCTTCTGCCTTCTTTAAAAGCGCGATCGCATATTTCTTCAGTTCCCCGACTTCGTAAAAGTTGTCAGGGATCTTGTATACTTCACAAAATCCCCACATGAATGATAAGGCGATCGCCAGAAACCGACTGCCTTAACTATAATATGGACTTATGAATCCCCAGTAACTCGCTTACCCGATAAAGGCAGCATTTGCCCCAAATACCCCTGCAACAAAGAGAGGAGCCTTATAAGGCGAAGGGTTGTTGCATAGAACCGGTGTGAAAAAGAAGGGTTTAGGGGGTGGCTGAGTGGGTGTCGGGGGGGGACGGCGTTGTCCGAGGCTTCCGAAGATAGACCAACGCAACGAGAGTGAAAGGGAGGAGGCTTCTGACCAAGCGCGTTGTTGGGGCAGGTCTTGCGCCCCACACCCTACACCCCACAACGCCACTTGCTTACTGCTGTGGAAACCCGTCCACCGCAGTGGCTCCCCCACACCCCGCCCGAACGGGGCTGGTGATTAGTGCGATCGCATGAAAAAGGGCACTCCGTGCGATCGCGCATTTCTGCGAAGGCTGCTAAGTTACTATTTAAGGAGTTAGTCAAAATGATTTGAAAGAGAGTGAATATTTTTATTTTTATGTTACAAAGCTTGACCGAGACCAAAAAATATAGTACAAGTATACTAATAAAGAATTTCCCAAATTGCACCTCAACGTCAGTAGGAGAGTAAAATTAATGAAGCTATCTAAGGTGGACTTGAGCAGTTTAATAGCGATCGCTCATTCTGAAGGATACTTGCAATTATTACTCGACCGAGGCGATGAGTTAGAATTTGTAGAAATTCCTGCACCTATACAAGCTTACGACGGACTGCAAGATTTAAACGAAATTATCGCTGATTCTCCTGCACTGACCGCACAAGAGGAAGCAATTGCCATGCTAAGTGTGAATTCATCAATGGCTGCATCTATAGGATACGACAAAAACGAGCAAATATTGCAAGTTGAGTTTCACAACGGCGCAGTTTATCAGTATTCTGGGGTAGAAGCGGATACTTGGCAAGATTTACATGACGCTGATTCAATTGGCAGATATTATAATCACGAGATTAAAGGCAGATATGAGTGCGATCGCATAGATAACACAGAATATTTTGATGATTGTTGCGATTGAACACTCTTATTGGGCATAGGGCATAGGGCATGGGGCATGGGGCATGGGGCATGGGGCATGGGGCATTGGTAATAATTCTTTCCCATGAGTCCCAATTCCTAGCAGTTGCTACAACGCGGCGGCAGTCGCTACAACGCTTGGTATCCCACGCCAGTCGCCGAGGGCGCTCGTGACCTCCGCACGGCGCTGGCTTCGCAACGCGCTGCCTTGGGAACCCGCGCAACGCACTGCCTCCCCTTTACCCTTTTCCCCTCTTCAAAAAGCCCATTGCCCATTAAACAATTGCCCATTGCCCCATGCCCCAGTTTAACTTAACTTAAATTTGTCCTTGAGCTTCTTGGATATCGCTTTCTGCTTGCTCCCAAATAGCTGAACGGACTTGATTTAATTGAACGAATTTTTGCGTAAATATATTAGAACTTTCTTTCAGCTTATATTTTTTAGTTAACGGAACATTTTTTATTTTAAAAGAATCAGGTATCCATAACACATTTCTAAATTCTATAATCCCAGCAGATAAAGAATTCTGGCATTTTCCTTGCTGGCAATATTGCCAAACAATTAAAGCATCATTATATCTATTTAAAGCACTTTTCAACGCCTTAGCACTGGGATGATTTTTTGTAACTGGAGCTTCTTTGAGAATATCAGTAAACTTTTTATTCAAATTCTTAACTTTGTTTGCATAATCTTGATATTCAGTTCTACTATTAAGCGAATCAGCAAATGTAGAAAAAAGCTTCACCAATGGTTCTAGAAATCTCGAACCAATTAGATAACGAATACCTTCTATTTTATCTTGATAGATTAATATAGTATCTTGACTTTTTGGGCTAACAGTTGTTCCTTTGCGAATAGTTTTTATAATTTTAATAGCATCTTTAACTTTTGATTCGGCTTCATTTAAAGTTTCTAAACTTGGGGAATTCCGAGTAAGTTGATCGGCTTCATTCTTCAAATCTTCGGCACGATTAAAAGCGTTAACGGCTGTTTGTTCTTGCTGAAGTCTTTGGTTAACTTTTGAAAATTGATTTTGATAAACTTTTAGCGCTTTTTGAGATTGAGGATAAGTATTTACATCATTGGGAATAGTTTTCAATAAATCGATAGATTTTTCTAAATCTGAGCGCATCCCCTCCCATTCTTGAACCGAAAAAGTCATTTCCTCATCAAACAAGAAAGCTTTTCTACTCAGCCTTTTTGCTTCAAAAAAGTTTTCTTTGGCATTAACGGTTTTTATACATGTAGAAAAATTATTTAATTTGGTTTGAGCTTGTTGATAACCTAAACCTGGTATATTTGGAACGCTATATAAAAGCTTGGTTGCTTCATTAACTTTTTTAGATGCCTCTAAAAAATTACTATTTGCAGAAATATCAGTTTGACATGCCTGTGTCAACAAAGCTTGAGATTGCTGAACTTTTTTTTCTTGTTCTTGCTTAAATTTAATCCAGCCAATCAAGCCACCTGCGAACATAATTACCGACATCAATCCAACTAATACAAGCTTCTTATTTGGTATTTTATTATGATTGTTTTCAGCAATATTCATTGTTTTTATTTTGATTGCTAATGATGCAAACCCTAAGCCGAGTGTGAATGATGGGGAGTATAGGTAGTAGAAAAAGCAGCATCCCCTACTCCCCGACTTCCCCCATTTCTTTTTTAGGGGTTGTTGGGACTACTGTAAGATATAAAAGTCTCTATTTTGAATTTAAGAGTAAATGGTGCGTAACTTCTCAAAAAGTACACAAATGTATAAAAAGTACCTCTTGCCCAAGTAAGCTTTTATCAGATTATAGCTGGAAAATCGCGGCAAACACGCATTCAAGTCGTGTTATTGTTTGGTGGGTGGTATGAGGGCGATGTCTGACGAAAAGACGCTTTGGGTTTACGCACACTCATCACCTTAATCTGTGGCAAGCGACGCAATTAATTGCCCAAAGCGCTTGTCTTGTGCAATCTCATCAAAATCTATGTCGGTTTCTGCATCTTGCTTATAACTTGGATTCAAGTCAATTGAGAAGTGCAGATTTTCTAAGGCTAATTCAACTTTTCTTTGCAGCGCGTAACAGGCTGCTTTGTTGTAATATGCATTAGCATAGTCAGGTTGAATTGAAAGCGCTTTATCGAAGCATAAAAGCGCTTCTTCATCACGTCCTAACCTAACTAACACATAACCTCGGTGATTCCAAGCTTTGTATGAATCTGGCTTCAACTCTATAACTTTATCAAAAGAAGCGATCGCTTGCTCATATTCTTCCAACTCTTCTAAGGCTAAACCTCGATTTAACCACGCTACTGCGTCATCTTTTTTAAATTGCGTGGCTTTATCAAACGAGATAAAAGCTTCTTGATGACGTCGTAAATTTCCCAAAGCAACACCGCGATCGCGCCATGCTTGATGATAATCTGGTTTCAGTTCTATTGCTTTGTCATAGCAAGCGATCGCGTCTTTGTATCGTTTCACCCTCGAATTAGCAATACCTAGCTTAAACCAAGCAACAGCTTTCTCTGGTTCGATTTTTATTGCTTTATTATAGCAGGCGATCGCCTCTTCATAGCGTCTTTCTGATAATAAAGCATCTCCTTTTTCCAGATAATCATCAGCATTCAACTTCACTCTAGGAGATGCAGGTTCTTCTAATACTTCCGGCTGTTTCGATTCGTGTATTTTTTCTTCAACTGCACGATTCACCGCTTCTTGAATTAATAAAGGTGAACTTTCAGAAACTTGCTGAATAATTAACTCTTTTCTTTCTTGAGCATTTCTCTGTAATTTAGATAGTTGAGCTACATCTGACTCTAATTTATCTAGCTTTTTCAGAATGATAGACTTTTCTTGTTCTGCATCTTTCTCGAATTCCGAAATAAAATCTAAACCTAATTTTTCGAGATTTTCTATAATTAACTCTTTTCGTCGTTCAGCATTTTCTTGCAAGTGAGAAATTTGAGAGACAAATTCTGAAGAGGTTTTTTCTAAACTTTCAATATATTTATTTTTTTGCTGTTGCGTTTCTAACTGTAATCCTGATATTTGAGATGTAAACGTTTGTAAATTCTCCAGCGTCAGGTTCTTTTGCTGTTGCGTTTCTGACTTAAATTCTGATACTTGAGATTGCAATTCGGCTTCTAGCTTTTTCAGATTCTTTAACGTCAGTTCCTTTTGTTGTTGCGTTTCTGAGTGGAATTTTGAGACTTGTGATGTAAACTCTGATTGTATGAAGAGGAAATTTTCCAGCGTTACATCTTTTTGTTGTTGGGTTTCTGACTGGAGTCTTGATACTTGAGATGTAAACTCTAACCCTATATTTTGTAGATTTTCCAGGATGTGAACTTGTTGCTTTTGAGCATCAAACTGTAATTCTGAAAGTTTATCTGTGCCCGCAGATTCTAAATTTAATAAATTTTCTAACGTTATATCTTTTTGTCTTTGAGCATTTAACTGTAATTCCGATAGTTGAGAAGCAAAATCCAATTCTAAACTTGCGACTTTTTGTTGAGTCGTTTGGATTTGAGTTGATAATTCTGATAATAATTTCTCTTTTGATAGTAATAATTCCGATGTAAATCCAGATAAAGTATCTTTTTCTAGCTTTATCTTTTCTTGTAGTGCTGCGGCTTCTGCTGATAATTCACGAGTAGTATTTTTAACTTGTTGTATAATATTTTCAGTTGATTGTTTAACAGAGATTAACTGGTTTTGTAATTGTTCAACTTGCTGTAGCTGTTTCATCGCTTGATCGACGATCGCACGAATTACAGCTCGACGAAATAGCCAAAGTGAAGCGATCGCACTCACCGGAAGTAAAGCTAATATAACTAGCCAGACATTGCCTTGGATAGTTCTGCGACTTAAAGCGCGATCGACTTCAGATTGCACTTGCTGTTGAATTCGCACCTCTTCTCGATTCGATATAGTCGTTGGCATTTGCTGGAAAGACACCTGTGACGCAGGTTGACTTCTAGCAACACCAACAGACAGCACAAAAGTGGAAAAAATAACAGCGCTTCTCAATACTAAAGCAGAAACGCGCCTAGAGCAGCTTTGAGTTGATTTTTCTATATGCGCTCCACGGAGAAAACCGCAGGCTAGGTTAGAGTAGACGAGCTGCTTTTTGCTCTTCATACAAACCATCCGTATCCGTTGGTGAGTTTTTTTAGTAGCGAACCTATCTCTAATCTAGCAGCCCTGATTGAAGCGTCCCAATTTTGTCACCGACACCCTAAAGGGTGCGGCTACACGAACCAAGTCCGCCTGCGCGGACTAAAATCATGTTAGCCTGCGGAGGCAGGCTTTGTTTGTATAGCCCCAGGCTTCTAGCCTGTAGGGTCTTTTTCATTTTTGCGTATATTATCATTCATCCTTTGAACCATAAAAAGTATCAAAAGCATCAAAAGCCAGTCCCAAACCCCAGCCCAAGATAGACCAATAAGCCCAATTTAACTTACCATCTGTCATAAAATCGATAACAACTAAGAAAGTGTTAATGATGAGATACAAAAAAAGATGTGTCTTAAATTTGCGGCGACGACTATTACTCATATTACTTAATACCTGCTTTGCACGTTGTTTTTCCGATTGCTGTATTAACTGTTTTTCTGCGGATGCGATCGCTTCTTGAGAAATTCCCAAATCTGCCGCCATTTCCAACAATTCCTGACGGGAAAAATCTCTACCTTCTGCCTTTTGCGTCATGGCTAGCTGGAGAATTTGTTGTACATCTTCTGAACGATACGAATTTGTCATGTGGGGAGTGGGGAGTGGGGGACAAGGGGACAAGGGGACAAGGGGACAAGGGGATTAATGACCAATGCCCCATGCCCAATTCCCTATGCCCTATGCCCTAACCCTTTTACCTTTTTTTGATTTATAATTTTGTGCCTTATGCAGCCATCAGTTGTCAGATAAATGAAAATATGCAGCGCTTTCTATTCAACTGTTTTACTTTTTACCTTTTCTTGCACTTTGGCAATGATTTTACTAACCTTCTCTGCATCAGGAGATTTCAGCCGTTGTAATATCTCCAAAGATGGCTGTAAATCGTTTATTGCAGTCACAAAATCTCCTTGCTGTTCTGCCAAACCTCCCAACCACCACAAATTCATTGCCTTACCGTGAACATTACCAATGCGTTCATTAATTTCTAAAGATTTTTGGAAGAGTACGATCGCTTCATCCACATCCCCCCGATTTGCGTAGATAATTGCAAGACAGTGTAACGTCGCTGCTTTCCCTTGAAGATTACCAATGCGTTCAAATATTTCCAAAGAGTGATTATGAAGAGCGATCGCTTCATCCACATCCCCCTGGTTAGCGTAGATAATTGCAAGTTGGTGCAACGTCGCTGCTTTCCCTTGAAGATTACCAATGCGTTCAAATAGTTCCAAAGACTGATTATGAAGAGCGATCGCTTTTTCAACTTGCCCCCGATTTGCGTAGATAATTGCAAGTTGGTGTAACGTCGCTGCTTTCCCTTGAAGATTACCAATGCGCTCAGTTAGTTCCAAAGACTGATTATAAAGTGCGATCGCTTTTTCAACTTGCCCCAAATTATTATAAAGCGAACCTAAATTGTAGGATATACTGGATTTATTTTGAGCTAACTCTTGCTTCTCATCAACCAACTCTAAAGCTTTTATGAGAAAATATTCTGCTTTTTTTACTTCTCCAATACTGCGATAGGCGATTCCTAGCTCTTGCAAAATATTAATGCACCTATGTACATCAACTGATGCTTTATGATTATTATCCGGGCTGTATTCCATTAACAACCTCTCAAGTAAATCAATGCGCTCTTGTCTCTCTGCTAATTTCAAAGTTCCTCTTATTTTGTCAGAGTTAAGCGTTTGATCAATCGCATAATTTTTGGTTTTTTCATCTGTTTTAAAATGAAAAACTCCTGCTCTCCAATCCCAAAAATCTGGAGCGTACTTTCCTAACCGAGTCAACGCATAATTTGGTAAAAATAATAAAATAGGATGAGGAATGCTAGTTGTAAAAGCATCGCGGACAAAGTTGAGGTCTTGCAATACAGGGGGATATTCGCCAAACATTCCTATTGATTTTTCCAAACCGATAATAATTACAACTAACTTTTTGTTGTCTTCAATTTTTATGACGGCTAATTTTTCAACAATTGCATCCCGCACAAAACGCAATTCTTTAGAAAAATTCCATATTTGAAATTGTATTTCCTGACATTGTGGATGATTATGTAAAATTTCAATTAAAGCATCTCTATCTTTAGCAAAGTTGATTTCTACAAAACCGATTGTTAACTTCTCATCGGCAAAATCGATAAATGTCAGCAGTTCTGCTAATGACTGCTGATTAAGCGTCAAAAACTTTTCTATCTCTGAATTCAACTCAGGGATTTGCTGTAATGAATTGTAGGGCTTCTTGGAAGGCATTGCTTTGCCTCACAGTAGGGTTAATATAATTCCAGCGGGTTTTGCCGTTATATTCAAAAACCCAAAGACTAAACAGCATCAACCGTCCAATTTCATCTTTAGGAACATCTTTAGTTAAACACACTTCGGCTAATTCAGAATAAAGTTCTGTAGGGATACTCCGCTCAAAGTTAAATTGCTCTTGCTTAATCGCATAAGTAACATCATCGGCAGTTACTTTATTATGTTTCCGAGTTGCTGCTGTGAGAAAAGCTTTTGCAGTTATTCGCATTAATTGGCGTACATGACCACCGCTAGCTTTGGCTAATTCGAGCAAATCTTGACGCGATTCAAATACAGCATTTATGTCAACTCGTTGCTCTATCAAACTCGCAACCGCTTTTATCCCTACATCATTATATTCTAAATCGCAGCGTTGCCGCTCTAATTTATATATATTTACCATCGGCACAATGTTGGGTGTGTCGAAAGCGTTACTTAAACTTTTTTCGGAATAAACTAGAGAAATTGGTGTTGTAAAAACAATCGTACAATGTAAGCTCTGCAATTGTTCCGAATAGTCAAAAAATAAATGATTGGCTACATTGGGCGGAACTCGATCCAAGTTATCAAATATAATTAAAAATCCCTTTTGATATTCAGGATATTTTTGCCTTAGTTTAACGAAAGCATCACCCAATAATAAATTAATATCGGCTTGCAAACGCCCGATATCTTTTTGCAATAATTGGCGAATTATTTGCTTTTGTTTATCAGCTCCTTTAATTTGCGCTTGAATTTTCCCTAAAAGCTTAGAAATAAAGGGAATTTGTCCGCCTGCTTCGGCACTGGCACTGATACTAACAGACCTTTCAACTGTTTGTTCTGTTTCTTGAGTAATTTCTTTAAACCAAGATTCAAAGTTGTGTAAGAGTTGAGCGTCAAACTTTAAACCCAATTTATATAGTTCATCAGCAACCTTTTTAATAATTACCAAATATAAATCTGTGTATTCAGCATCCAAAATATCAATTTCCGCATCCGCTTCGATATAAATTACTTTGTATTCAACTTCCCAACGTTTCTGAATCTTCCTTAGTTCAGTACTTTTACCACATCCCCGATGCCCAGTAAACAATATGCTACAAAATTCTGCGGGTTCGAGAAAATCTAACTGAGTATTAAGACTTTCAATTGCTTCTGTGTTGCGGACGTTTGACAAGTCTACATAATATCGCTCAATGTCTGCACCAACCAAGGGTCCGACATCACAAGCGCGAAACGCTGCTTTCAAAGTAGTAGCACGGTTAGGAGGAAATGAAGCCATCGGTTAAACCTAGTTAAAGTCTCCATACTTATATCTTGCACCTACCCAATCTCCCGCCAAGAAATAAATTTCGCTCTTCTTTAGCTGAAGTCCACGCTTTGTGGACTAAAACTCTTCCCCAGTCGTCTTTAGACGACTTTAGCTATAAGCCTAGGAATTTATTCCTAGGCAGATTTTGCCACTGGTGGAAGATATGAGCATAGGCAAATTTTAGGCGATCGCTCATACCATCACCAAACACATTTTTTATTAAAAAAGGTTGAGAGAAACATTTTGATGATGGTACGGTCTAAAAGGTGACACAGGAGTTGAACGGATTTCTCAAAGTATGAAGCGTTTTATCAGTCTTGCCTTAATATCTACCTTTCTCGCACCATTCAGCGCGATCGCTGCACCCCCCAGAAACCCAGACAAAACTGTAAATTGTGACATCTTGGTTGTCGGTGGTGGATTATCTGGGGTTGCGACAGCTTACGAAGCTTTACTTGCGGGTCGAACAGTTTGTCACACAGAAATTACCGATTGGTTGGGAGGACAAATTTCTTCTCAAGGGACATCTGCGTTAGATGAACGTCCTACCCAACGCGCAAAACAATTCTACTCTCGCGGTTATCTAGAATTGCGAGAGCGGATTGAAAAGAAATATGGCAAACTTAACCCTGGTAACTGCTGGGTAAGCGAATCTTGCTTTCTTCCCCGCGATGGACACGAAATTCTCACCCAAATGCTTAAAGATGCGGAAAAACGCGGCAAAGGCAAGTTACAATTATACCCCAACACCGTAATCAAGGAGTTGGAACTTAGTAGTGATGGCAAAATAATTAATAGTGCGATCGCGATCGAACACAAACCAACTGCTTCTACACCGCTCAACACATATACTTTATCTCAAAGCATCGAAGACACTTATCGCTACGAAAATACATCCAAGTTCACTAAAAACATTATTCGCTTTGTCCCCAAACAAACAAATAAATCAGGTAACAATGCACCTAACTGGTACGTTGTAGACACCAGCGAAACCGGAGAAATTATCGCTCTAGCTGATGTTCCCTACCGTTTGGGGATTGACGATCGCTCTTACTTAGAGCCTTCTTCCTCTAGTGCCACAAATGACCAGTATTGTACTCAAGGCTTTACCTACACCTTTGCAATGGAGGCAACCAAAGACCCGCAACCGCAAACAATGCCTTCATTTTACCAGCAATACTCGCCATATTACAGTTACGAATTAAAGCGCCTGGCAAGCTTCCCGTTAGTTTTCACCTATCGTCGGATTTGGAGTCCCCAACCAGGACAGCCAGGACAATTTGGCGGTGTCAAGTTTACAAATCCCGCACCTGGGGACATTTCCATGCAAAACTGGACTTGGGGTAACGATTATCGCCCAGGAACCGCTCAAGATAATTTAATCTACTCCCGTCAACAATTGCAAGCTAGCGGGCAATTGCAGCCAGGAGGTTGGATGGGTGGACTGCGGACAGACGCTTTACGCAAAGCTGAAGAAAATGCCTTTGGATATTATTACTGGTTGGTAGCCGGGACTACAGATTCTCAATTGGGAGATGGTACAAAACAGCCACAACCCAATAACCGCTTTCTTTCCGGGCTAAATTCGCCGATGGGCACAGTGCATGGTTTATCAAAATATCCTTACATGCGCGAAGGAAGAAGAATTATCGGGCGTCCTAGTTGGGGACAACCCGCAGGCTTTATGATTTGGGAAATCGATATTTCTCGCCGCGATTACAGCGATCCGTATTACGCAACAACACTGGGAGATAAAGAATATCGCAGGTTACGAGCAGCACTTTCAGGTTTAGAAGCCGCATCCGTACTTTCCGGACAAACCCCAGCACAAAACGCTGCGCGGCGAACTCGTTCTACTATTTTCCCCGATGCTGTGGGTATCGGTCACTACGCGATAGATTTTCATCCTTGCATGGTGAACAGCCCAGCCGAAGCACCTGGTAATAAAGAACGTCCAGGTGAAAGACGCGGCGCCGGACAAGCTTATCCCTTCCAAATTGCCCTGAGAGCGATGATTCCCCAGAAAATCGACAATTTGCTAGTTGGGGGTAAAAGTATTGCTACTAGCCATATTGCCGCCGCCGCATATCGAGTACACTCATTTGAATGGTCAGCTGGCGCCGCTGCGGGAACTATTAGTGCGTTTGCTTTGAAAAACGCGATCGCACCTTACCAACTAGTAGACAATTTGCCGCAACCAGAACCGCAACTCGAAACCGTCAAACGTCTGTTAGAACAAAATGGCAATCCCACTGCCTTCCCCGATACCTCGATTTTTAATCAAAATTGGGAAGATTGGAAATAGGGGAATTGGGCATGGGGCATGGGGCATTGGGCATTGGGCATCGGGCATTGGGCATCGGGCATTGGTAGTTATTTCCATTACCCATTCCCCATTCCCCATTACCCATTGCCCATTGCCCATTGCCCCATGCCCAATGCCCGACTATGAACTAAACTAGTAATTTGTAGTGTAGTTTTGTAAAATCCTCTTGTATGATTACCAGACTTTCAGCAGCTGTTTACGGGATGGCGACAGCACCAACTGTAGCTCCTGAACGGTCTAGTCAAGCTACTCAAAAGCTTTATCCAAACTTTAAAGTCATTGTCTTGAATGATGATTTTAATACATTTCAGCATGTGGCTGAGTGTTTGGTAAAGTATATACCAGGGATGACACCCGATCGCGCTTGGGATTTGACTAACCAGGTGCATTATGAAGGTCAAGCGCTCGTTTGGGTTGGTCCACAAGAACCAGCGGAACTGTATCATCAGCAGTTGCGTCGAGCTGGCTTAACAATGGCTCCTTTAGAAGCAGCATAATCACAATGGGCAAACCTACTGATGCCAGATTAGTTTGGAATCACTCAACCCACATTCCCGGTCTTATCCCCATTTTAGAACGTCTCTGCCAGCACGAGGGACTGCAAACTGTCACACCGGGAGTGATTGGACGGGTGAAAGGTCACTGCCCAAAAATGCAATTGCGCGTGTCTGTACCGATTCGCGGAGGCTTTAAGGTAATCGCACGTCAAGGTAAAACGGTGCAAGAGGTGTTTATCCTGACCAGTTTGGATCAGGATGAACTCGAAGAAGCGATCGCTCAAGCCATGAGAAAGTAATAGTAATTTGTCCCCAGTCACAAATAACAAATAACTATTCTTCAACCTGATGCACTGCAAATTTGTGTAGCGGCAGACTGAGAATGCAAGAAAATGTTAATAAATATGACAATGCTGTTGTCATTCTCAACGACATTACTACCGCTGACCATTCCGGTAAAATTACTTTCTCAATACCAAAAGCAACGCAGTAAACTAACCAGTAAGTAAAGCTCATTCTTAACAGAATTCGCTCGGTTTCTTCCCATTCATTTTTTTGTTGCTTGCGATCCCACAGAAGCAACAAACCAGCAATACAAGCCACAAAAGAAACAGCAACGACAAACTCGTGACAAATTAAGTTTACTGAATGCATGTTTGGATGTCCCAACTTTTTCCGATTGTTGATCAGTCTAAAGGAATAGTTGTTTGGCATACAAAAAACTTTAACAAACTGCAATATCAACTGAGAAAAGTGTAAATAATTGAAACAAATTATGAAGCTGGGTAATGGGGAATGGGGAATGGGTAATGGGGAATGGGGAATTGGGAATTGGGCAATGGGCAATGGGCTTTTTTAAGAGGGGGAAAGGGGAAAGGGGAAAGGGGAGGCAGTGCGTTGCGTATTTTCCCCCCGTTGTAGCACCTGCCGTGAAAGGGACTCATGGTAAGTGCCCAATGCCCCATGCCCCATGCCCGATGCCCCATGCCCGATGCCCGATGCCCCATGCCCCATTCCCTTTATTCACAATCTTGAGTTTCACAAGCACCAATGCTTACCCAGCTACTCGAACCGTCTTGCCAATGTTCTTTTTTCCATATCGGTGCGGTATGCTTGAGGGTATCAATCGCATAACGGCAAGCTTCAAAAGCCTCACGGCGGTGAGGACAACCCACCGCTACTAAAACGCTGATTTCGCCGATTTTTAAACGCCCAACGCGATGAGAAATCACAACTCGACTCACATCAGACCAAGAGGAACGAATATCAGCCGCAATTTGATAAAATACCCGCAGCGCCATCGGTTCGTAAGCTTGGTACTCCAGTGACATCACAGCTTTGCCATCTGTTTGATTGCGAACCATTCCACTCATCAGCACGATCGCACCATTGGCTTGATCGTCAGCTTTAGCATAGGCTTCCTCAACAGACAACGGCGCAAAAGTAATCGCAAAGCTATCTTTCGCACTTGGTTTAATCGCAGAGGCAGGTGTTGTTGTCTTAACTGAGTTCATTTTATTCGGCATCAGTATCTACTCTTAAGTTTAAGCTTTGCTGGCACGCTGCTTAATTTAAACAGACAAGAGGCAGGGGAGAGGGGGGCACTTTGCAGGGGGCACTCTTGCAGGGGGAGTTTGTCTTTTCGTCTTCCTTGTCTTCCTTGTCTTCCTTGTCTTCCTTGTCTCCCTTGTCTCCCCATCCCCCCCAACCCCACTTCGTGGGGACGCATGTGCCCCCCATCTCCCCATCCCCCCCAACCCCACTTCGTGGGGACGCATGTGCCCCCCATCTCCCCATCCCCCCATCCCCCTCTCCCCTTATTACTTCATCTACGCTATAAATACTAAGTAGTTCAACGTAAAGCTCTAGTTTTAACAGCCTTTTTCTCAAAAAAAATGCCAATAAATACGTAATTGATGTATCTATTAGGTGCATTTGCGGAATTTTCCCAAAAAATCTGTCATCCTCCTAAAGACATATTACTATAGGGACAGTGACGAACTTAGCTGCTGACTGTTTTAGATATCCGGATAGTGACTTGTTTGAAGCTCTTAAGCACAGTGCGATCGCCCTACTAGCTATGTGGGCAAATTAAGCGCAAGGCAAGTTTTTGGCAGATGTGTATGGCTGGAAGGAAAAATTTGAGGTATGCAGCATTCTCAAGCCATGACTCTTACAGCTTCCCTGCTTGTTGAAGCGAGCAACAACCATAAATAAGGCAAGGGCAAGTTGTAATTAAGCAATTGTTAGGAAAATTTTATGAATACTTTAACTGTTAAAAACGAAGCAAGAAGGCTTGAGGCTCTGCGTCAATATCAAATTCTCGACACTCCACCAGAAGAAGTATTTGACGATTTGGCATTTTTAGCCGCGCAAATTTGTGGCACAGCGATCGCCGTAATTAATCTCATAGACAGCACGCGTCACTGGTTCAAAGCCAAAATCGGGCTGGATGTCCAGCAAATGCCTAGAGATATTGGGTTTTGTCCGTTTTGCATCGAAAATGGCGATAGTTTGGTTATCCCTGACACCTTGGCTGATGAACGATATGCTTCAGCTTCTGTAGTTACGTCTGAACCTTATGTAAGATTTTACGCTGGTGTACCTTTGATAGCACCAGGCGGAGAAGCGATTGGGACTGTGTGTATAGTCGATCAAAAACCACGCCAAATTACTTCAGAACAGTTACAAGCACTCAAAGCTCTTAGCCGTGTGATAATTAGACAATTAGAAACCAGGCGGAATTTAACTGAATTAGCAAGCATTAAAACTGACTACAAGCAAGCAAAAGAAGCACTACACGAAAGTGAATCTACCCTCCGCAGCTTTTTCGACAGCGCACCAATGATGATGGGAACTGTGGAGCTAAGGTATGATGACATCAAACATATTTCTGACAATCCTGCTAGCGCCAAATTTTTTGGAGTCACTCCCGAAGCGATGAAAAATCGCTTTGCGAGCAATATGGGTGTACCTCAAAAGTATGTACGGAAGTGGATTAATCACTACAGTCAAGCAGAAAAAACGCGATCGCCTGTCAGCTTTGAATATTTTCACGATGGGGAGGCTAAAAAATGGCTTAGAGCTACTGTCTCTTCAATTGCTGCATGTTGCAGTAGCCCCCAAAGATTTGCTTATGTAGTTGAGGATATCACAGAACGCAAACAAGCAGAACAGCAAGTCCGCGAACAAGCAGCATTACTTGATATCTCTACAGATGCAATTGTTGTGCGTGATTTATCCAACCAAATCTTATTATGGAACAAAACCGCCGAAAAGCTTTATGGCTGGAAAGCAGAAGAAGCTATGTGCCTGAATATTAATCAATTAGATAATAAACCTTTGCTGCAACAAGAAATTTATCAGGCTGTTTTGTCAAATGGAACTTGGCAGGGTGAGTTACAAAAGCATACCAAATCAGGTAAACAAATTATAGTTGAAAGTCGTTGGACTTTAGTTCGCGATGAGCATCAAAAAGCTAAATCAATTTTGGTTGTAGATACCGACATTACACAGAAAAAACAATTAGAAGCACAATTTTTACGTGCCCAGCGGATGGAGAGTCTCGGCACACTTGCTAGTGGTATTGCTCATGATTTAAATAACATGCTGTCACCGATTTTATTGTCTGTGCCACTGTTAAAGGCAAAAGTTTCGGATGAGCGCAGTCATACAGTTCTATCGATAGTAGAAAACAACGCCAAACGCGGTGCTAGTTTGGTTAAACAAGTGCTTTCTTTTGCGCGGGGAATCGAAGGCGATCGCACTGTGCTTCAGCTAAAATATCAGATTTTAGAAATGAAGCAAATTATCGAGCAAACATTTCCCAAATCAATTACACTTCAAAAAGAAATTCAACCAGACTTATGGCAAATTTGTGGTGATAGCACCCAAATACATCAGGTATTAATAAATTTGTGTGTCAATGCTCGTGATGCTATGCCCAATGGCGGCACATTAAACATTTCTGCAAAGAATATTTTCATTGATGAAAACTTTGCCAAAATGCAACTTGATGCGAAAGTTGGTTCTTATATACTCTTGAGCGTTGCAGATACAGGAATTGGCATTAGTCAAGAAACCTTAGAGAGAATTTTTGAGCCATTTTTCACTACAAAAGAGTTTGGTAAAGGCACAGGTTTAGGACTTTCCACAGTAATGGGCATTGTTAAAGGTCACGGAGGCTTTATCACCGTATCAAGTGCGAAAGCCATTGGCACAAAATTTCAAGTTTATTTGCCAGCGGTGAATACAGACGCAATCCAGCAAGAAGAAAATCAGGAAATATTCACCGGACAGAAAGAATTGATTTTGATTGTCGATGACGAAGCCTCGATTCGCGAGATTACCACAACCTCTTTAGAAAAATATAACTACAAAGCAATTACTGCAAGTGATGGCATTGAGGCGATCGCACTCTACGCCCAGCATAAAAACGAAATTAAAGCCGCAATTATTGATATGATGATGCCCAACATGGATGGAGCCACCACCATTAACACTTTGAAAAAAATGAATCCGCTACTGCCTATTATTGCAGTCAGTGGATTGCCAATAAGCGAGCAAGTCTTATTAAATAAAACATATTCGCACGCAGCCTTTTTGCCAAAACCCTATACCACACAAGAATTATTACAAAGTTTACATCAAGTCCTTGGGCATGGGGCATAGGGCATGGGGCATGGGGCATAGGGCATTGGGCATTGGGCATAGGGCATTGGGCATGGGGCATTGGGCATTGGTTAGAGTTTATAATCCATAATGTTAAGGTTTTGAGCCTTAGAGGATGTCTCTTGAAGTATTTTATGAAACATTAAAAGCCTCGGAAACCTAACCCCCCTGCCCCCCAACACTCGGAGGGAAGGGGGTTTCAAAGCCTCTCCCCCCGTGGGGGAGAGGTTTGGAGAGGAGTTTTTGGTATATTTTAGGACTTTTCAGACATCCTCTTAGAAGCTCTTATGTTGAGCCTCGGAACTCGAAACTTGATGTTCCGAACTCGAAACTTCGTGTTCCGAACTCGAAACTTGATGTTCCGAACTCGAAACTTGATGTTCCGAACTCGAAACTTCGTGTTCCGAACTCGAAACTTCGTGTTCCGAACTCGAAACTTCGTGTTCCGAACTCGAAACTTGATGTTCCGAACTCGAAACTTGATGTTCCGAACTCGAAACTTCGTGTTCCAAACTCGAAACTTCTCGTTTTTATCATTACAAGACTCTGCCTTGTAGTGTAACTACCGAGTCTGAAGCTCGTGTTAAATTTGGAGACAGCAGCCAGTAGTGAAGCATTCCCAGTCAAACACTGGCAACGAGTTACCAATGCCCCCTGCCCAATGCCCCATGCCCCCTGCCCCATGCCCCATGCCCCATGCCCCATGCCCCGTGCCCAATGACCAATGACTAATCTAATTCTGGTTGTAGACGACAACGATTTAATAAGAATGCAGCTGTGCGACTTGATGCAAGAAGCAGGATATCAGGTGGCAGAAGCAAGTAATGGTTCGGAAGCGCTAGCTGCTTATACTCGCCTACAGCCAGAAATTGTGCTGATTGATGCTATCATGCCCGTGATGGATGGATTTACCTGCTGCACCGAATTACAAAAACTTCCTGGTGGGGCAAACACACCGATTTTAATGATTACCGCTCTTTACGATCAAACATCTGTAGAGCGAGCTTTTGCAGCTGGTGCGAGTGACTATATTACCAAACCAATTCAATGGGAAGTATTGCGGCAACGAGTCAGTCGTTTGGTCAAAGCTAGCCTTCATGTGAAAGCATTACGACAGCAAACAGAGCAAGCGCAACTGCGAGAAGCGCAATTGCGGATGGCATTAGATGCAGCTCGCATGGGTACTTGGGATTGGGATGTCCTGAGCAATCAAATAACTTGGTCAGATAATTTAGAAGTGCTGTTTGGCTTGGAACCAGGTAGTTTTGAGAGTACTTATGCAGCTTTTATTGAATGTGTACATCCCGAAGATCGCAATTTTATCAGCCGCTCGGTAATCCAGGCAATTCGGGAAGAGGCAGAATACGACATCGAATATCGCTTTGTTGCCTGTGATGGTAGCCTGCGTTGGGCAGCAAGTAAAGGAGTTGTTTTTCGCGACTCTTCCGGGATGGCAGTGCGGATGTCTGGGGTAACAATCGACATTACCAAGCGCAAGCAAGCGGAAGAAAGTCTGGAACTTTACGCTAATCGGCAAGCATTAGTGGCAGAACTTAGCCAAAGCGCTTTAGCTGGTACAAATCTAACTACATTAATGAATTCAGCCGTGACGCTGATTGCCCAATCGCTGAAAGTTGAGTATTGCAAAGTTTTGGAACTACTGCCTGACGGTAAGGCAGTATTGTTACGGGCGGGTGTAGGCTGGCAACCAGGGTTGGTAGGAAAAGCAACCGTCAGCAGCAGTATTGATTCGCAAGCTGGCTACACTTTGCTTTCTGCTGAACCTGTTATTATCAATGATTTGCGTACAGAAACTAGGTTCAACGAACCCAACCTGCTGCATGACCATCAGGTAGTTAGCGGTATGAGTGTTATTATTCAAGGTAAAGAGCGTCCTTTTGGCGTTTTAGGGGCACACACAACACAAGCACGCAACTTCAACCGAGACGAAGTTTATTTTCTCCAAGCTGTTGCTAATATTTTGGCTACAGCCATTGACCGTCAAAAGATCGAAGATGCACTCAGGGAAAGTGAGCAACGCTGGCAGTTAGCCGTGCAGGGTACTAATGATGGTATCTGGGACTGGAATATTAAAACTAATCAAATGTTCGTTTCAACTCGTTGGAAAGAAATGCTCGGTTTTGAACAGCAGGAGATTTCCAATTATTTAGATGAATGGTCAACACGAGTGCATCCAGATGATATCGTTCGGGTGAGACAACTTATTCAAGACCACTTTGCCAAAAGAATCCCGTTTTACATCAGCGAGCATCGAATGCGGTGTAAACATAATGCTTACAAATGGATTTTGGATCGCGGTCAGGCACAGTGGGATGAAGATGGTAATGTAATAAGAATGGTTGGTTCTTATACGGATATTACTGAGCGCAAACTCGCAGAAGAACAACTTCGCCAAAGTGAAGAGCGTTTCCAGATAGTTGTCCGTGCTACTAATGATGTTGTCTGGGATTGGGATTTATTGAAAAATCAGGTGTGGTGGAATCAAAATGTGCAGGCACTTGGTTATTCGACAGAATATATTAGTTTAGATACTAGATGGTGGCAGGAACACATACACCCAGAGGATAGGCTGAGGGTTGTTTCTAATATAAACACGGCGACGAAGAGTGGTAAGCAATTTTGGTCAAATGAATACCGCTTTTTGCGTAGCAATAATACTTATGCTGACATTTTAGATCGCGGTTATGTCGTTTATGACAATACTCGTAAAGCTGTGCGGATGATTGGGGCGATGATGGACATGAGCGATCGCAAGCGAGTAGAAGAAGAATTAGTCAAACAAAACATGCGATCGCAATTGTTCAGCGATGTGACTGTAAAAATTCGCGAATCTTTAGATATTAACGAAGTTCTCCACACCAGCGTCACCGAAGTGCAACAACTGCTACACGCAGACCGTGTAGTTATCTTTCGGTTGTGGTCGGATGGTTCGGGAACGATAGTTAAAGAAGCTGTAGTTCCCGGTTTCCCCGTGCTTCAGGCACAAAATATGATTGACCCTTGCTTTAATGAACATTACATCGAAAAATACCGCCACGGCAGAATTGGTTCTATTCACGACGTAGACAAAGCTAACATCGATCCTTGCTACTATAAAATGCTGCAATCGTTTGCTGCCAAAGCTAATTTAGTTGTGCCGATTCTCTTTAAAAATCAACTTTGGGGACTGCTAATTGCCCATCAGTGCGCTCATCCCCGCAACTGGACTACCTGGGAAACAGAACTTTTACGACAACTAGCAGACCAAATCGGTATTGCTGTCTCCCAAGCGCAACTTTTAGAACAAGAAACTCGGCAACGTCAAGAATTAGCCCGTTCTAATGATGAACTGCAACAATTTGCTTTTATTGCTTCCCACGATTTACAAGAACCACTACGGAAAATTAAAACATTTGGCGATCGCTTAAAAGCTACTTGCGGTGATGCATTCACCGCACAAGGACGCGATTATTTAGAACGAATGCAAAACGCCGCTCAACGAATGCAAAGTTTGATTGAAGACTTGCTGACACTATCACGAGTTACCACCAGAGCGCAACCTTTTGTATCTGTAAATTTAGCACAAGTAACACAAGAGGTATTGTCTGATTTAGAAGTGACTATTCAACAATCCGGTGCATGTGTGGAAGTCGGCGAATTTGCCACCGTTACCGCCGATCCGCTCCAGATGCGCCAATTGTTACAAAATTTAATCGGCAACGCTTTAAAATTTCATCGCCCAGAAGAAGTGCCTTTTGTGAAAATTTACACTGAAGCTAGTAGAGCGATTAACGGTTCAGAATTTTGTCACATCGTCGTCGAAGATCGAGGTATTGGATTTGACGAAAAGTATATAGATCGCATCTTTAACGTTTTTCAACGTCTCCACGGTCGCAGCGAATATGATGGCACCGGCATCGGTTTAGCTATCTGCCGCAAAATTGCCGAACGTCATAACGGAAGCATCACTGCACAGAGTCAACCAGGACACGGAGCAAAATTTATTGTCACTTTACCGATGTAATTGCCTTTGCCCATTTTTTATTGCTCGCCAGGGTTTATCATACCCCCATAGAGATATTTAAATACAACACTACTTCATAATTTGTTGCGATTTAATACTAAGTAGATACAATCACCAGCGCTAAGGGGAAAATTCAGAGTGAAAGGTCGGCAAACAACCGTCACAATTTTGATGGCGGATGATGATGAAGACGACTGTTTGTTAGCTCGTGAAGCATTGGCAGAAAGCCGATTGTCAAATGAGCTACACATTGTAGCTGATGGTGAAGAGTTGATGGATTATCTGTACCACCGTGGTCAGTATACCAACGCTAAACTTGCACCGCGTCCGGGTTTAATTTTGCTCGATTTAAACATGCCAAAAAAAGACGGTCGGGAAGCACTCAGAGAAATTAAAGCCGATATTAATCTGAGGAAAATTCCGATTGTTGTGCTGACTACTTCCAGAGCAGAAGAAGATATTTACCGTACTTACGATTTGGGTGCAAACTCCTTCATCATAAAGCCTGTCACCTTTGCCTCATTAGTCGAGGTGATGAAAACGATAGGCAAATACTGGTTTGAAATTGTGGAACTACCGCTAGAAGTAGTGGGAGGGAGAAATGAACAACAGTCCAATCAAAGTTCTTCTAGTTGACGATGACGAAGATGATTATATTTTGACTCGTGATTGGTTCGATGAATTTCAGGTAACTGGTAGCGAGCTGGAATGGGTAAGTAGTTATGCAAAAGCTAGAGAAGCGATCGCTCAAAATCGTCACGATATCTATCTGGTTGATTATCGTTTGGGTGAGGGGGATGGACTGGAGTTGTTGAGCGAAGCGATCGCAAATGGTTCCACCGCTCCAATAATTTTACTCACCGGTAAAGGAGATAGAGAAATAGATATCGAGGCAATGAAAGCAGGTGCAGCAGATTATTTAGAAAAAAGTCAGCTGTCAGCACCTTTGTTAGAGCGTTCGATTCGCTACGCGATTGAGCGCAAACAAACAGAACAGAAAATTCGCGAACAAGCAGCTTTACTTGATGTCGCTACCGATGCGATTTATGTGCGCGATTTAGACAATAAAATTTTATTTTGGAACAAAGCAGCCGAACGTTTATATGGTTGCAGAAAAGATGAAGCGATCGGCAAAAGAATACAAGATATTTGGCAAACCAAAAATAAACTGCAACTGCAAGAAGCCCTGAATATTTTGATGAAAAATGGCTCTTGGGAAGGAGAGTTACATCAAACAACCAAATACGACAAAGAAATCATCGTCGAAAGCCGCTGGACATTAGTACCATTTGATAAAAAATCACAATCTATTCTAGTTGTTAACACTGACATTACGCAGAAAAAACAGTTGGAAGCGCAATTTTTACGCGCCCAGCGATTAGAAAGTATTGGCACTTTAGCAAGCGGTATTGCCCACGACCTAAACAACGTCCTCGCGCCGATTTTAATGACCGCACAGCTATTGGAGACACAATTGCATGATGCGCGAAGTAAGCGACTGCTACCGATATTAGTAACCAACGCCAAACGTGGAGCGAATTTAGTCAAGCAAGTATTATCTTTTACTCGCGGTGTTGAAGGCGATCGCACAATCTTACAATTAAAGCACTTAATATTAGAAATTCGCCAAGTTATTAAAGAAACATTTCCTAAATCAATAGAAGTTGACTGCGAAACCTCACGAAATCTTTGGACTGTTTCTGGAGATGCTACCCAGTTGCATCAAGTATTAATGAATTTATGTGTTAATGCTCGTGATGCTATGCCCAATGGCGGAATTTTGACAATATCTGCCGAAAATTTTATCGTAGATGAGCATTATGCTAAAATGCATCTTGACGCGAAAATTGGTTCCTATATCGTCGTTATAGTTGCTGATACAGGAATTGGCATTACACATGAAGTATTAGACCGAATTTTTGAGCCATTTTTTACCACTAAAGAACTCGGTAAAGGCACAGGTTTAGGACTTTCCACAGTACTTGGTATAGTCAAAAGTCATGGTGGTTTCATCAATGTATACAGCGAGGTAGGGAAAGGCAGCAAATTTGAAGTATATTTACCTGCCCAGGAAACAACAGAAACCCCCGAAGAAAAAGAACTAGAATTGCCACATGGCAGCGGAGAATTGGTTTTGATCATCGATGATGAACCTTCGATTCGAGAGATTACCAAAACATCCCTAGAAGCCTATAACTACAAAGCGATAACCGCTAGTGATGGCATAGAAGCGATCGCCCTTTATGCAGAATATCGCGATAAAATATCTATAGTCTTAACAGATATGCTAATGCCCTCAATGGATGGCATCACAACCATTCGCACCTTGCACAAAATTAACCCTAACGTCAAGATTATTGTCATCAGCGGACTTGCTACTAGCGATAAAATGAATGCAGCATACGATTTAGGAATCAAAGCTTTCTTATCCAAACCTTACACCGCAAAGCAATTATTGGAAACAATTAATACAGTGAAAAATAGTTAGTTGTTGGTTGTTAGTTGATAGTTGTTAGTTGTTAGTTGTTAGTTGATAGTTGTTGGTTGTTGGTTGTTAGTTGTCCCCCTTGTCTCCCTTGTCCCCCACTCCCCCACTCCCCCACTCCCCCACTCCCCCATTCCCCATGACACCTGAAGTTTTAGCCGCTAACACAGCTTTTTATCGAGCTTTTGAAAAGAAAGACATCGAAGCAATGAGTGTAATATGGTCGCAGGGAACTGGTAGTCTTTGTATTCACCCCGGATGGAATGTACTGCGGGGTTGGAAGGAAGTTCGCACCTCTTGGGAACAGATATTTAAAAATACTGCCTACATTGAAATAAACACAGACATAATTACTACAGAAGTTCGCGATAATATTGCCTGCATTGTACTTGTAGAAAACGTCTTTCAAGTCATTCAGGGTAGACGAATTCAAGCACAATCAATCGCTACCAACGTATTTGAACTTCTCGGTGGAAAGTGGTATTTAATTCATCATCATGGTAGCCCGATTATGCGGTAGTGGGGTTCGGGGGAGATGGGGGACATGGGGGGACAAGGGGGACAAGGGGGACAAGGGGGACAAGGGGGATAAGGGGACACTCTTGACAAGGGGACAAGGCAAATTATTCTTTTTTCCCATTACCCATTACCCATTACCCATTACCCATTAGCCAATTACCCATTACCCATTACCCATTCCCCATTCCCCAATTACTAATCCCCAATTAACTCTACCCCATCTCGTCCATCCCAATCTTGGAGGTAAACTTTGACAACCTCTTCCTTAGCGGTGGGTAGTTGCTTGCCGATAAAATCAGGATGAATCGGTAACTCACGATGACCTCTGTCTACCAGCACAGCTAAACGAACCACTTCTGGTCTGCCATACTCTTGTATTGCATTCAAAGCAGCACGAATTGTCCGTCCTTTAAAAATTACATCATCGACAAGGACAACCGTTTTTCCTGTCAGGTCAATAGAAATATCACTTTTTGCCGGAGTTCGCAAGCCAATTTGGTCAAGGTCATCCCGATATAATGTAATATCTAATGCTCCTACTGACACGGATACGTTTTCTAGAGTCTCAATCTGACGTGCTAGCAATTCGGCTAACAATGCACCTCTAGAATAAATACCCAATAGTACTAAGTCGGATAAGTCGCGTGTCCTTTCGACGATTTGAGAGGCAAGACGGGTTACGGTACGACGTATTTCTTCTGCTGAGAGAATTTCAACGACTTTGGCAGACATAATCATAAACAATACCCTGAGTTATTGATTATACCGTTTATTGGGGAGTAGGGGAGTGGGGGAGTGGGGAAGAGTTATTTAGATCGTTACCTTTTTAGGAGCAAAAAGAATAGGGATGTAGTTAGGAATAACCACAGTAAAAAGCAATATCGAGTTAATTGCAAAGCTTTTTGGATGTGAGTTGGTGCGATCGCATAAATCGCATCTCCTAGCAGTGGTTTATATGTAGCTATACCGCGATAGTAGTTTGTACCTCCCATTTGCACACCCAAAATAGCAGCGTAACAGCATTCACTCCAACCCGAATTAGGACTGGAGTCTTTAATCGCATCTCGCTGGCAAATCCTGAAAACATGCAATGGTTTACCTGATAAAAGCGCTAATGTTATCACTGTTAACCTACAAGGAAGCCAAGTTAAACAATCTTCTAACCGCGCACTGAACCAACCCAAATAAGTATAGGGATAAGATCGATAGCCCACCATTGAATCAAGTGTACTACTAGCTTTGTATGCTAGAGCTAGGGGCGCTGCCCCCACAAATGGCAAAAATGCTCCCACAATTGCATAAAAAAGAGGAGCCATGACCCCATCGGTAGCATTTTCCGTAACTGTTTCCAGAACAGCTCGCAAAATTTCTGCTTCGGTGAGGTTTTCTGTATCTCGTCCTACATAATTACTTAAAATAGACCGAGCCGAAGCGATTTGTCCTGTACCTAAAGGTAGTAAAACTGAAGAAGCTGCTGTTCTTAAACTCCTCAAAGCAAAACAGCTGGCAAGAAGAATACTTTCTAATATTATTCCCAATAGCGGATGCAGCCATCTCGCAGTTTGAATTATAAAAGCGCCAACAATGCCGCTACCTATTATGAGAATTGTGCCTAGTAAAATTCCCGCTATTCGCTGTGTTATAGAATTGTGACAAAATTGAAATGCGAATTTGCTCAAACGAGAAATTACCCATCCCATAACTTGCACTGGATGAGGAAAACCCGAAGGATCGCCGATTAAGTAATCTAAAGTGGCGGCAATGATTAAAATAACAGATGGTGTCATTGGTTAGGAGTCAAAGGTCAAAGGTCAACAGTTAAGAATTTTGGACTATCGACTATCGACTATTGACTATCGACTATCGACTATCGACTATCGACTATCGACTAAACAATAAAACTAGCTTCTTCCCCTTGAGCTGCTTGCCAACTACGAGCATCATAATAGAGGTCTGCGAGGGTAATACTATATAAAGCTTCTTTAAGTTTTTGCTGTAGCCTCTGCCATAAAGTATATGTTACCCAATCTTCTGCTTGTGTTGTTTTGATGTCAGAATGAGGTAATTGGGTAATGCTTTCACCGACAGCTTCTAAAATTTGTCCTACAGAGATTAGTTCGGGCGATCGCGCTAATTGATATCCACCAACACTGCCGCGAATTGATTTTACCAAGCCTGCGCGACGCATTTCTATAAGTAATTTTTCTAAATAAGCAGCGGGGATATCTTGACGAAGCGCGATCGCTCTGACAGATACAGGACCAATACCTGTCTGTAAGCTCAAATCTAGCAACGCTTTTACACTATAGTGTCCTTTGGTCGTTAGTTTCATTCAGCAACGCAAGAGTCAGCTTGTAAGTTGTTGGTTATTTAAGTTAGATTACAGCCACGCTCCCACGCTCCCACGCTCCCATCAAACACTAGCTATTGACACAAACGATCGGTTTTGCTTATCATTCTGCGTCTTGTATTATCGGCTGATGGCAACTGAACAACTTGCCAATCGCAACAAAGGCAAGGAAACTTCAACCAATATAGTGTAGCAGTATTTCACAAACTATAGATATATCCATAACAATCTTCTTTAAGATATATTGCCCGGAAAAATATTGGAGAAATCGTAAAAATTCTGTCTATTCGTGTAATATACTTGGCTAGGCTGAGATAAAAACTAAATAATTCCCACTCACGATTTTGAGCGTGTGAGCTATTTGTCAGCTAAAATAAAATCGATTCAAAAAGTTCAACCATTCATTTTCGATCTAAGTTGATGGCTAAACAGAAAAAAATTGAACCCCTAGTCGGTGAAGATCTGCTCCATAAAGTCAAAGAGCTAGAAAACGTTAGCAAAGAAGACAAAGCTAAGAAGTGTGGCTACTACACCGTTACCAAAAACGGTATAGAGCGCGTCAATATGATGAAGTTCTTAAATGCCCTAATTGATGCTGAAGGCATTCAGTTGGACAGCGCTCCCAGTGCCAATGGGCGTGGTGGACGTAGTGCTAGTTATAGAATTAGCGTGCAGTCTAATGGTAACTTGCTGATAGGATCGGCGTACACAAAACAGATGGGTCTGAAAGCCGGAGATGAGTTTCTAATTACTTTAGGCAAAAAGCACATTCGTCTGCGACAGGTAGACGCAGACGAAAAAGAAGATGCTGATGTACTCGAAGAAGCTACAGCTTAATAACTAGTCAAGAGTCACGCATTCCATAGTCCATAGTCCATAGTCAAAAATTCTAAACTGAAGACTTGTGACTATTAACTGCGTGACTACTGACGAATAGCTAGACCAGTTTTTTGGATTACTGGTAAATAGTGGTGAATTGCTTTGCGTGTTACTGCTAAATTGCAGGTTAAAGCAATTTGCTCTTTTTGTAGTAAACCTAAAATGCGCTCGTGGTTGTCTCGTGCTACCACGGGTAACTGTCGCAAACCTCGAACAGACATGCGGTCTAAAGCCTCAGATAAAAGTTCATCCCAGTAAGCATAAACAATTTCTCTGGTACAAATTTCCATGAGGCTTAGATTGGATATTTGCGCCTGCATTTCGCTCTGTGAATTTGGATATTCCGAAACAGAAAGAGCGCGGTTAATATTTTCTAAAGAAAGGATACCCACTAATCGCTCTTTTTCATCAACTACTAAAGCACTAGAAGCGCGATCGCGTGTCATTTCCAAAGCTGCCTCGAACACCTTCATGGTTGCCAGCAGCTTTTTTGGAGATGAAAGCATAGCATCTTCTACCAAAATTGAAGAGAGAATTTCTACTTTTTCATCTTTTAATTCCGCAAGACCGATTTGCTGTAATTTTGAGTTAGAGTTAAAAGTTGGCTTCATCCGCTCCACCAGCCAAAAACTCAAACCCACCGCCGCCATCAACGGTAAAACAATCCGATAGTCTCGCGTTAATTCAAACAATAATAAAATTGATGTTAACGGCGCTCTGACACTTGCAGCCAAAATTGCTGCCATTCCCACCATCGCGTAAGCTGGGGGAGCTGCCATTTGTGCGGCGATTCCCGGAATAAGCATTGCCAAAATTTTGGCGTAAGCGCTTCCAAAAGAAGCACCTAAAAACATTGCTGGGGCAAACACCCCACCAACCAAACCGCTACCAGCACTAATTGCTGTCATCAGCAGCTTGACTATTAGCAGTACAACCAAAAGTGAAAGCGAAAATTTCACATCTTGAAGCATCGCTTCCACAGTTCCATAACCGATACCCAAAATTTGCGGGAATTTTAAAGCTACAGTACCTACTATTGCACCGCCAATAATTGGATGAATTGGCTGCGGAATGCGTCCCAAAAATTCAAAACCGGAAATTTTACCCGCAAAACAGGCTTTTGCCAAACTAATTGACTGGGTATAAGTCAAAGAAACTAAACTTGCTCCCAAACCCAAGCCCAGATAAAGCGGTAATTCCAGCGGACTGATGACTTGATAAACAGGTAAATCAAAAGCGGGTTGTGTTCCCAAACCAATTTGAGCAATCAACGCAGCTACCACCGCTGCTAACAGCACCACACTGACGGCAGAAGACGCAAAAGATGTCGCACCTAGCACCACCTCTAAAGCAAAAAACACACCAGCGATCGGCGCATTGAAGCCCGCAGCCAAGCCAGCCGCAGCCCCAGCACCCAAAAGCAAACGCTGTCGCTCTTGAGATACTTGCATCACTTTAGACATCAACATCCCCAAATTTGCGCCAACTTCCACACTCGGTCCTTCGGGTCCGAGGGAAGCACCACTTCCTAAAGAAACAGAAGCCGCTAACATTTTGGTTACTGGTCGTAGTTGTCGCGTGACTTCTGTTCCTTGGGAGGCGATGAGAGTTGAAAGCCCAGGTCCAAAATCTTGAGTGCGCCAGCGCATCAAGCCGACAATTAAGCCGCCAAGGGTAGGGACACAGGCTAAAGTCCAAGCACCCCTATGAGCGATCGCGCCCATGAAATTTTCTAGCATTAAGCGGTGAATTAGCTCAATCAAATAGTGAAACGTGACGACACCCATACCCGTGCCGCCACCAATTAGCACCGCTAAAAAGAGCACAACAGTTTCTGGAGATGGTTGAAAACGATTAACCAAGCGAGTTAAGCGCACGGAAAAAGTAGGAAAGGCAGGTTGTTCCGTTACCTTCCTAAGTTCAGCGGGAGGCAGGAGAGTCATTGATAGGCGGGGTAAATGTAAGAAAAAAATTAAGTTTTTATGTGTTAATTCTTATTGTGAAGCATGATTTAGCATCTAGACAAGTAAAGAGTTTGTGTGTTAATTATTTAGTTTTTTTGCTTGCTTTACAAAGCTTTCGTAAAAACTTGCCACTACTTCATACTTTTATAGGGATAATGGTTGAATGGGAGAGAATTAATGGTCAATAGTGAGCTAAGGGAATGCTTTTTTAGCGCAGACTCTATTCTCTGAGCGCGAAAATGTAGTACCTGTAAGCTCACAGACGCACACCCACAGCAAAAGCAACTAGGAGTCATAACTACGCCAAATGTAGCTACACTCGTGTTGCAAAAAGAAGTGTCGAGCGGCAACTGCTCAAAACTTCGGAACTTAAGTGATGCTTAGTAAGATAAGCATCCCGCTTGTCGTAGAAATACTAAATGTGTGATTCATGACTTATGTCAGCAAGTTCCCGTCTTGGCGCTTTGCGTCGATGGGAAACTTGCTGACCCGAAGGGTCAAACCACACTCAGTAATTTACGAGGGTGTTCGGAAATTGAATATAGTTATTGTTATAGAGCGAGTGAGTGGACTAAGCGGACAAGGTAGATGAATACACACACCTTTGATAATCATTATGTTACTTGCCCAATTTGCCGGAGAAATGCAACGCCAAAGCCAGTTAAGACGTGCATTGGCTTATTTAGCTGTCCGTATTGCCAGGAACGCCTAGTAGTTTCTCAAAGCGGTCACTACGTCCGCGATCCGTTTATCTTGAGACAGATGATAATCTCATCATCGCTACGTCGTCAAAGCAGTCCTTTAGCTAGAATTATACGAGATTTTATCGTCCTCAAGCGTCCTTTGCTAGCTTTAGCTGTAGTAAGTGCTATTCTTTTAGGGATGATTGGTGTCACTCAGCAAAAGACTTCCGAAATCCCTAGTCTTCCAGGAACGGAGAAGGTGGAGAATAGGGAATAGGGCAATGGGCATGGGGCATGGGGCATGGGGCATAGGAAAAAGATTTGACTTTATTCTCACATTCAGTAGACCGAAAAGATTTCTAAAAGGCTTACCATGCGTTCATTTGACCGAGTTTATACAATCCGCCAGAATGCCCGTATCATCTGCTTTTTGAGCAATAGGGTTGTAGATCAGTTCTCCAGCCCAGGCAAGCGATCGCTCTGGTCAGTCACAGAAACGTCGCCTGAAACCCTTGTTCTTTCGTCAACTTACAAAAGTTTTCGGTCTACTGACATTCCCATTGCCCATTGCCCATTGCCCATTGCCCATTGCCCATTGCCCAATTCAATATGTGTCTTTTGTAATCAGTGTGAAACCTTCGGTTTCGTCAATTCGCTTCACTGATTCTAAATGGAGATTTTTCAGAGCAGATGCATCGAGTAAAAAGTAGGGTTGCTCGTTGTATTGCCAATAATATTTTAGTTCAGCATCAGAAGCGGGAATAATGTTGCGATCGCTATAAAAATTCAATGACGGGCGATTATACGGAAAAGATGTATAAATCTTTCTGACTGTGGGTTTTGCCCGCTGAATCATCACAGCGACTGGTTTAACAGGATAAGCTTCTTCTAATTCCCAAACCCAATAGTTTGATTTCATCAACAGCAGCAGCGAAATATAACTTCCCCAAAACAAAATTTTCAGGAATTGTCCGTCACCTCGCTCTGCTAAAATAGCAGCTAAAGCCATAGTTACAGCTACAGCAGCAAAAATCATCTGTAAGTCAGATTTACCTGTTGTACCCCAACTGTAATAAATGCTGCCAGCAGAAGCCACTACAGCTAGTAATGAAAAACTAGCTATCCAAGCGCGGGGATAAGATGACTGTAAAGATGGATTTTCTGTCTCTGCCAGCAGCGCACCAAAAGCTAAAGCTAAACTGGGGTAAATCGGAAAGACGTACCAGGGTAGTTTGGTTCCCATGAGGGAAATCGCTAGCAGGTAAACAGCACTCCACACTAGTACGAGTTTTGCCCAGCTAAGATTGCGATTTTCCCAAGTTAAGCGTAACGCTTGCGGCAAAAACATCAGCCAGGGCCATGCGTACTTTAAAATTTCTAACAGATAATACCAGGGTGGTCCGGAATGATTCTCAACATTTGTGTTAATGCGGTTGAGGGATTGACCCATAATACCAATGCGGGCGAAACTTTCACCATAATGTATCCACTGGGAACCAGACCAGAAAACTATCGGTATAGTGCCAATGATGATGGCTATCCACATATACCAACTGGTGAGAAGTCGTGGGGTATCCCACAGAAGAAATAAAAATGCGATCGCTCCTAATAATATGCCTAACATACCTTTAGTTAGACAAATTAAGCCAAAACCGATGCCGATACCCAGACAGTAACGCAAATCTCGACGCGATCGCAATACACACAACATCATCACCATAAAAAAGCAGATTACCGCACCATCTAACATCGCCAAGCGTCCATGACGCACTACCGGCAACATCGTTAGATAAATCAAAGCACTGTAAATCGCTGCCCAACGTTGGCGAAATATCTCTCTACCAATGCAATACAGCAAAGGTACAGAAATAGCTGTTAACATTGCTCCTGGTAAGCGCGTAGTCCACTCATTTACGCCCAACAACGAATAAGTCCAAGCAATCAGCAAATGCATCAGCGGCGGTTTGTTGTGATATGGTTGACCTCCTAGCATCGGGTAAAGCCAACGCATTGAACCAGCCGGCGCACGGTAAATTTCACGGGCAACTTGTGCCACAGTACCTTCATCCCAATCTCGCAGTGGCAATTCCCCAAGATTTATGCTAAAGAGTAACACTGCTGCCAACAACAGCACTATCACCCATCCCCAATCAATCCTTTTCTCAACCACGCGATATTGTTTTTCTAGACGACTCCAAGTAAAGCTTCCTTCTTGCATAATCTAGGATAATCATTTGAAAAGCACACTTCGATTACACTCCAGACGTTTTGGAGTCTCCAATGTTGCCAACTACTTAACAACCACAGCCTTTATGAATAATTCCTAGATTTAAAATTAGCTCAAATTTGCGCGATCGGGAATAATCTTTTTTAAGAATTTCTTCTCATAATTTTTTTTAAATTATTTAACAAATATTTCCCAAAAAAACTGATACCCATAATACAATACACAATATTCTACCGAAGAAGGAGAGTCAATCAATGAATCTACCTGTTATTTTCGATTTGGCGTTGGGTTTAGTATTTACTTACTTGATTTTAAGTTTATTAGCCTCAGAAATTCAGGAATTGATTGCCACTGTGTTGCAATGGCGAGCCGAACACCTAAAAAAATCAGTTGAAATCTTTTTAGCTGGTGATGCTGACAAATCAGAAGATGCTCATGTCATCCAACTAGCTAATAATATTTATTCTCATCCTTTAGTAAAAAATATTAACCAAGAAGCTAAAGGATTTCTTGTAACTTTACCGCGCAGACTTACATGGGGAATAGGCTCATTATATCGTTCAATAAAAACAGCGCGACCCGGAGGTGATAAAGATGAAACTATTTTTGGAGAGAAAAAACGTACTGGTCCTTCTTACATTCCTTCAGACATATTTGCGACTACGTTAATGGAAACCTTGCAATTCCCAACGCTGATTCAGACATTAACTCAATCCAGGCTGGAAAAATTTAAGAATGCTCAATTAGCTAAAATAGAACAACTTTTAATCGAATTGCAACAACAGACAAATGATGATGAAACTTCTGCTTCATTTATCAATACTATGTTTCAGCAATATGCAGAAACTCAAGCCGACTTTGAACAAATAAGTTGGAATTTTCAAAATCAAAAAGCTGATTTGAATACTAGTGTTACTCGTTTGGGAGAAAGTCTGGATAGATATATAGAAACTTTTCAGACAAATATGCCGAAACAGGATTTATTTGACAAAGCATTGCGAAAAGTAAATTTTATCAAAAAAAATATTTTTGAAGATATCGAAAAAGCAATTTTATCAGGAGGTTTAAGACCTAATCTCAATGAAGTTGTCGAATCTGTTGACAAAGATAGTGCTGTTCATAATGAAATTAAAGAAGCAGCAATTCAACAAGCAATTTCCTTAGGAGTGCTACAAAAACCTAATCTCAATGAAGCTGTCGAATCTATTAGGAGAGATAATGCTATTTTTCAGGAAATTAAAGAAGCTGTAAAAGATAAAGAAAGCGCTACAAATCAAGGAATTAGAAATGTAGTTCAAAGTATAGATTTAATTGAAAAACTCCCGAAACCTGTTGTAGAAAATATTACTGTTTTAGGAAAACGTGCCCAGTCAAGGATTCAAACCACAGAAGAAGGTATTCATACATTACGAAAAGAAATTGAACGCACGTTTGATACTTCAATGGAACGAGCTTCTGGTGTTTACAAGCGTAATGCTAAAGGTGTAGCGATTATGCTCGGCTTAAGTCTTGCTATTATCGCTAATGCGGATGCATTTCACATGATTAGTAGATTATCAAAAGATTCGGCTTTACGAGAAACAATTACTAATAATGCTGGGGAAATATTACTGAAAAATCAAAATAATCAGGCGATCGCCAATCCAGATTCTCAGCAAGACCAAGTTAATTATGCTTTAAATCAGTTGACAAGACAAGCTGATGGTGCTTTAGAAAACGTTGCTTTACCGATTGGTTGGTCTGATGTTAACTTAGACCAGCAGATTGCCTGGACACCTAAGAAAAATCAGAGTTTCCCTTTCTTGAGAATTTTATATATGATTCCTGGTTGGATTTTCAGTGGTATTGCTATTGCTATGGGTGCGCCTTTTTGGTTCGATTTACTTGGTAAATTTGTGAATGTGCGTAATGCGGGGAGACGACCTGCATCTTATTCTAGAAGTCAAGTTGAGAACGATGAAAATGGGGGAGGGTGAAATTTAATGGGAATAATATATATTATGTCCGGCAAATTAACCTTAATTCCACCCTTGACCTCTCCCTGGTTTTGCTACGCAAAACCTGTCCCTCCCCTACTAGGGGAGGGAAGACTTTGTGACACCAGTCAAAGACACCTTCTAGAGGTTTGTTTATTAGGGGTAATTGAGGGGATATGATATAAGTTAAAAAATAAATATGATTTGCAGTTGCCAATTTTGATTTTCGCGAATAATCTCAATTTTGCGAATGAATTCTCGCAGGTAAAATCGTCGCTCTGCTTCTGATAAGTCTAACCAAAATTGGGGAATTGAAACAGCTTGAGCAACAGAACGCAAGTTCACCGGAGGGAGTGTTGCTAACTTTGCTTGGAGTGCAGAAATTTCTATACGGAGTTTGTATGCTCTTAATTTTGCGGTTTCTGCATCCAAAATTCCGGTTTCTACTAAGGTGGGTAGCTGTTCGAGTATTTGTTGTTGGCGATCGCTCTTTTCCCCTAAACTATTTTTAACGGCATCTAATTGAGGAAAATTCATCTTAGCTACTGCACTCGGTAAGTCACGACAAACCGCTTCAATTGTCTTTTCTAAAATTTCTGCGTAAGGAATAGCGCGACATTTTGGGCTTTTGGCGCAGCTAATTGGACGTAAATAAAGATACTCTTTATCTGAGTTACGCTGAGTAACACGGGTAACTGTCATATGTGATTGACACTCGCCACAGATAACCAAACCCGCTAGAGAACGCGGTGCGCTTGCAGTTCGAGATGGGAAACGGCTATTGCGGCGTAAAAGTCGATCAACTTGCGCTGCTTCCTCTTTAGTAATAATTGGCACATGCGTATCAGAAATAATTTCCCCGTTCTGATAAGCCGTATCGCCGCGATATACTGGATTTGTCAGCCAGCGTCGCCCAGTGGTGACAGAGATTTTCTTAGCATATTTTTTCGCCAGATAACGCACTGCTGCTCGCAAAGAACCGTAAAGTAGAAAGTTATCAAAGAAATCTTTGACTACTGGCGAAGTACTACGGTCAATAATGTATTTTCCATTACCTCGGCGGTAGCCATAAGGTGCTTTACCTGGTGGTGGCGCAGCCTCCAAACGATTGCGGGCGTGTCCTTTGCGGATGCGATCGCTGCGTTGCTGGCGCTGAATTTCGTGTAACAATTTGAATAAGTCAGCGCGGAGATCGATTTCCGTGGCAATTATTGCTATCCCTAGCGCTTCGAGTTGGGTAAGGCGATCGCTCACTTCTTCTACAGTATCCCCCAATTCCGTCAACCGACGAATCAGGAGATAATTTGCTCTTTCGATTTGACAATCAGTGAGTAATTCTTGTAATTGCGATCGCTTACCTAAATCCTCATAAACTCGATCCACTTCCCATCCCCAACTATGAGGATCGGGTGAGGGTTCTAGTAGAGGGTCAGTGTAAGTGTAAGCGATAATTTTCATGGAATTTGGAGTCAAAAGTTAGGAGTTAGGAAAAGCGGTAGAGACGTTCGGTGTGGAACGTCTGTACGAGAGTCACCCCTGTCCCCCTTGTCCCCCTTGTCCCCCTTGTCCCCCTTGTCCCCTCCTCACCCCTGACTCAACTCGACAATATTCCCATCTGGATCTTGGGTGAAAAGAGCGGGGCGACCGGATGCGCTGGGTTGAAAAAGGCAATTATGATCTAATAGCTGCTGTTTTGCTACGTCCAAGTCGGTGACAGAGAAAGCGATGTGAGGATTGCGTCCCCATTTTTCGTTTTGGTTGTCTGTAGGGACAGTGGGTGCGACTATTAGGTGAAGTTGATATTCGCCGATTTGATACCACGCACCAGGGAATTTTAGGGAGCGATCAACTTTGGGCAATCCTAATACTTTGCCATAAAAGTGTTCTGATTGTTCTAGGTTAGTAACGAGAATGGTTGTGTGCAGACTTTGTATGATTTGCATTGTCGGTGATATGCGATCGCCTTTATTTAAGGTTAGTTGAATAAACCTCTCCCTCCCAACCTCCCTCTCCTACGAGGAGAGGGAGGAGAAGCAAGACAAAAATAAAGCTTTTAAGCCTCTCCCCGCTTGCCTAACGGCAGGCTGACGCCAACGGAGAGAGGTTTGGAGAGAAGTTAAATTGTATCTATCGTTGCCTTTATTTAGATTGTGACAAGGAATGAGGATAAATATGGATGCTCAATTAACAAGTAACGAAATCAATCTTGCACGCGAGATTTTACACGATTACGACCCCGCACAGCACGCATTAAATAACTTAGAAAAGCACAATGGCAATTTAGAGCGCTATGAATGAGGATTTATGGACAGAAAAAAATGGTCCACCACCGACGATGAGGGGTAACAAATCAATGAAAGCAAGTAACGCTGAAAGCTTTGCGTAAAGAACTTTGCGGAGATGATGGTTTTCGTGGTCAACAAGTGCGAGTATACTAAAAATCCTCTCTAGTGCGCCTTTGCTGTCGGGGTTGATAGTTTCTAAGAGTGGGGATAGCAGGAGCGCATGGTTTACCGCTCGATCCGGCGATCGCTTTCCTTCGATACAGATTTCCAAAGCAAAAGGTTGGACGTTTGCTGAGATCGGTGCAGGTTTGACACTTTTTCGCACCATCACACAGTCTACCGCAAGCGATCGCGTTAACTCTGGGTCATGCAATGCTACGAAAATGCAAAGCATGAAATTCAGGCGTTTTACCAACAATTTCAATTGATAGTTCCGACAAATCCCGCCGCAGTTGTCGATATTCACGCTCAAGCCTGATTCTGCCCAAAAACTTGCTGAAATAACCTTATGCCGTAGGTTTGCACACTCACAGCCGCTTCTTCAGCCTTGGTAATGTCAGTGAAGGGAAAAGTTATCCAGTCTTCAAAATACCACTCTAGGAGCTTTTCTTCCTGCGGGGTGAAGGGGTCAGTAATTTTGACATCCTCCCCGGTCTGAAGACACGGGGATTCCAAGAATCACTTCTTGGGTTTCCTCTTTCCGCGACTCGGCTTATTTAAAGGAGTTTCCCCACCCAAACAGAGGTCGATGTCTCCAGAGGC
>JAESGF010000136.1_pt1 | contig 59465 bp, 62 predicted proteins | sample 9269621 | NCBI WGS metagenome assembly JAESGF01 (sample SAMN14515066, study PRJNA621663) | algae metagenome | isolation source: Tolypothrix carrinoi HA7290-LM1 and co-occurring heterotrophs from dry rock... | place: USA: Makauwahi cave, Kauai, Hawaii | collected 2011-01-06
TGGATAGTAGATAATGCTAATGAAAGGAACCGACACCCTAGAAGGGTGCGGCTATACGAACAAAGCCTGCCTTCGCAGGCTTCATTTGTAGAGCCAGCGGCTTCCAGCCTGAGGGCTTTGTGACACCCAACACCCAACAACTATCAACTATCAACCAACACCCAACAACTATCAACTATCAACCAACACCCAACAACTATCAACTATCAACTATCAACGCTCCAACTATCAACCAACACCCAACAACCCCTAATAAAGCATCGGATTGGTTTTCGCTTGATAATCAAGACAATTTATCGCTTCTTCTGTATTCGCAGCGCTGGGATGTACAGTGCATTTGAGACGGTAATCGTCGGTAAAAAATTGACAGCCACTACAAGGGATTTGATGCATTTGCTTGGCTACACTGACACTATCTCGCGCTGTCGTCCAAAGACTCCAAACTACAAGAATAATTAATGTCCAAGCAGTAACAAAACAAATCGGCACTACAAACGGTTGAATAGTATGAATTAAAAAATAAAGTGCTTTTAACACAATTAGTTCCACGTTAAACCTATAAATTAAGAGTGAGAAGTTATGAAGTTATGTTACTTCTCGCTCCTCACTCTTATCTCCTACTTAGGAAGTATAAATCAAATCGCCGCATGATGACCTAGTGCTATACCAGTCACAAGCATTCCCAAAACGAGAAACGGTTGAGCGCTTGCTTGGTATTTCACGTCATTGTTTACTGGGTCACGTAGGAAATACATATCCTGGAAGGTGATTTGCGGGATGATTAGCAGTACGAGAATTGCTGCGTATAAATTTTCATGGATGCTGACGAGATAAGCTGCAATCAATCCTTGAAATAAATCAATCATCACCACACAAATCAAAGCAGCATTGGTGACGCCAAACATTACAGGTAGTGATTGTAATCCTAATTGGCGATCGCCTTCGACACTCTTAAAATCATTGACAATGGCAATGCCTAATCCAGCTAAACTGTAGAACATTGTCAGAATGACAATAGTTAAATTTAGGTCGCCAAACAAAGCATGACCAGTACACCAAGGAAAGGTAATATAACTTGCACCCAAAGCATAACTACCTAACCAGCCGTTTTGTTTCAGCTTTAGAGGTGGGGCAGAGTAGATATAGCCGATGAAAGAGCCGATAATCGCGATTGATGTAATTGTCGGAAATGGATTACCAGCCCATTTATCGAGAGCAAAGGCGATCGCTAACCCTGCAATAAGCAATACCCATATCTGCGTAATTACCTGGGGTAAAGAAATTGCGCCAGAAGGAATTGGGCGGTAGGGTTCGTTGATCGCATCGATTTCGCGATCGTAATAATCGTTCATGATTTGTACGTAACCTGCCATCAAAGGTCCTGACAGCAACATACAAAGTCCTGCCTTCAAGACATTTTCCAGCGTCCAAGTATAGTTTCCACTTGAAGCCGCACCGCAAACTACACCCCAAATTAAGGGAATCCAGGTAATCGGCTTCATCAGTTGCAAGCGGATTTTCCATACCGAGGTTTCTCCGGCTGCGGCACCTTTCATGCCCAGGAGTTGCCTAGTTTTAGAACCGCTTTCGACAACAGCTTTAACTTCCTCGTCGGCATTAATTGCCTCAGTAGAATTAGAATTTGGGGTAATCGGAGTTGATTCAGACATAAAGCATATTGGTTAATTGGGCATAGGGCATAGGGCATTGGGCAATGGGCAATGGGCACGCTCGCATTGGGAATTAGGAATTGGGATGGGAATGCGTTTTTTACCATTACCCATGCCCCATGCCCCATGCCCCATGCCCCATGCCCCATGCCCCATTCCCTAAAAAGAAATTATCAAATAATTATTCGCAAACTTCGCTCCAGCAACAGATTTGCCACTTAAAGCCGGAGGTAGAACAATATTGCGTCGTTGATCTCCGGCTTCTACAGTGACTTCCGGACCGAATTGAGTCAGCTTGACCTGTTTTTTATCGAATCCAGGCAAAAATAAGCGTACCTGACGACTTGGGACATCAATTTCAATTGGTTTGGGAGCCTGCACTGCTTGTGCTACAAAGTCGGGTAGGGCATTCATTAGTGGTTGCCAATCGCCTGCTTTTAAGTCAGGAACAACACTAACTGGCAGGGGGGCAAATTCCGGCGACAAATTGGCGCCCGTGTCGGAATTAACCAACAGGACACCGCCAACAGTTAAACCAACTTGTTGAGCGCTACCCCACAAATAACGGGCAGTGGCAACTTCTATCGGGTCTGGTGTAGTTACCAAAAAAGCCGCCATGCGCTTGGGGTCTGCAAGAGCGGCTTTACCCTTTTCTAGTAAATTATTCGCGGTGTTGGTGGGTTGGGCGAAATTATCTGCTGTCCAGTTGACGTTAAAAAAGGTACTAACTAGCGGTTGAATAAAAGGTGATTCAGAAATTGCCTTTCCTAAGTCGGAGTTGACAAATAATTGCCGAAATCGCCGCAGATACCAACTTAGAGACTCTGGCAAACCGAGCGATCGCAAAGTGGAAGAATCGCCTGTGCCATTGTATACTATGGTGTCATATTTGCCGCTTTCGTCGTGCTGACGAATAGCATTCAAAGCAAGGGCGCTGTCCATCCCTGGCAACACTGCCAGTTCTTGACCAAAAACCTCTTTGAGGATGGGTGTGCGAAGGTATTGAGCCTCAAGTTTTTTCACTTCTTCCCAACTGCGTTCTAGCAGTGCGGATGTTTGAAACTGCACTACTTGTAAATTAGGAGCGATTTCTTGGGGGTCTGCTGCTAAAGTCGTACCTAGGAGAATTGGTAGTTCTGGTTCTGCTAGTCCTGCTAGGAGTACCCGCTTTCCTTGGCTTGCTAATAACTTGGCGGCGGCGATCGCGCAAAAAGTACGAGCAGTGCCGCCTTTGCCCAAAAATGTCAATATCTGGGTCATTACTTGATTCTCTTTTTACCGCCGTTTGTGTCAACTCCAACTTAGCACTCGGCAAATCATCCAACTTCTGCCTTGAAGTGCGATCGCAGAGGCTTCCGGACGAAGTTTCGAGCGGAAGAACTCTATCTTTAGACTTTCTGCTGGAAGTTCTGTCTATTGTTCGACTCGGAGTTCATCTTCAAAAAACCAAGTAGAAAAATTATCTTCAAACTTCACCACCACACCGACACCGCTAGCATCAGTCATTTTGAAGCTTTGGATGACACCGACTTGTCCTAGCCTTTTGACCACAGGAGGAGACACGCGATCGCGCAAACGAAAGACTTTAACTTTTTGTCCGATTTCCATGCCTATTTACAATGCAATAAACCACTGATCAGTGTAGCTGAATCCGTGACTCAGGGGGAGTAGTTCTGTGGGGAGCAACACTAACTGTATGGCGATCGCGTTCTTCTTGCAAAAAACAACACAAAAGCAGTTGAAATTGATACCAACAATTTGACTACCGCCGATCCCAACCGGGAATATAGCGCTACAAACAATTTATGGTACAATCACCAAGATGATTTTGAGCTAGCTTTTTAGTGGCTCTTTATTAGAATGGAACTTTCGTAGCTATATAAGCTTCATTGAAAAAAACTAAGTGCATAGATAGCAAGCGAGGAAGCAGGAATTATTGTTAAACTTTGTTGCCAGACTCATTTCATCCAAATAGCAAAATGTTAATACCACTCATAGGTTTCATCTTAGGAATACCTATACTCGTCTACGCAGTTTCTTGTTATACAGGTATTGCCGTTTTTCGTAAAATACCACAATTTAAGAAACAAAAAGGTAATTTGCCTTTAGCGATCGGGCTAGGTTTAGTCGCAATTGCTTTAATGCTGGGTATTGTCGGCTATTTTAGCTTGGTCGCAGGTAGCGTAGTACGTAATTTTCGAGTCATCATTGGGACTTCTGGCTTGTTTATAACTAGCTATCAAATCGGTAAAATTTGGGTAACAAGTGAATCGTTCAAAGCCAGAATTAAACCTTTAAGGCAGCATATAAAGTTGCAATTGAAAGCATTACGGCGCTATAGAGAATTGCTGCATGTCTTAGTAAATCGTAATTTGAAAGTGCGCTATCGAGGCTCTTTTTTAGGTGTATATTGGTCACTGCTAAATCCATTGATTATGACAGGGTTATACAGTGTGATTTTTGGGACTACTTTTGCATCATATTATAATAACTCAATACTGAATTATGTGTTAGCAGCGTTTACGGGACTGGTGGTAATAAATTTTTTTTCAGCTTCTACCTCTCAAGCATTAAGTAGTGTAGTAGGTAATGGCTCACTTTTAAATAAAATTCGTCTCCCAGTCAGCATTTTTCCAGTATCAATGATTGCAGCCAATATATTTCAGTTTGCAGTCGGAGTATTGCCCTTGTTAGCAGTCATGACTTTCATAAATTCCAAGAGTCTGGTTAATGTAATAGCTCTACTGTTTCCATTTCTAGCACTAATTTTAGTTTGCACAGGTGTAGGGTTTTTAGTCAGTGCTTTATACGTATTTTTTAGAGATTTGCCTTATTTTTACGAGTTAGTTGTATTTGTGCTTTGGATTAGCAGTCCTGTGTTTTATCCTCCAGCTATTGTTCCAGTGCAGGTAAGACCGTTTTTAGGGTTAAATCCGTTATCACCAATTATTGAAAGTCTGCGTCAGATTACATTGTCAACAGAATTACCGGATTTAAATTTAATTTGGGGTGCTTTGCTCAGTGGTGTAATTATCTTGTCACTGAGTTGGGTTTGTTTTCAATTGTGGCGACATCAGTTTATGGATTTGCTGTAAATGGAAGTAATTCGCCTAGATCAAGTATCGCTGTTACGACGGACACAAGAAGAGTTTTCTTATGACCTAAAGAAAACTTTCTTGTCAATTTTGGAGGGTAAGTACCGCAAACCAATGAAGAAATTGGTAATAGACAAAATTGACTTAGTAGTTACAAGAGGAGAAAAAATAGGCATAGTCGGGTCAAATGGGTCTGGAAAGTCAACGCTGTTAAAAATAATTTCTGGGATTCTTCAACCAACAACTGGAACGGTCAGAGTACGCGGTAATATTGCACCGTTGATTGAGCTAGTAGCAGGGTTTGATGAAGAAATTTCTGTAATGGATAATATCCTCTTATATGGGGTGCTATTAGGGTTTTCTATGGCAGAAATGCGAGAAAGATCGCAGTCAATTTTGGAATTTGCAGAATTACAAGATTATGCATTAGTGCCAGTGAAAGGATTATCTTCTGGTATGGTTGCAAGACTAGGTTTTGCGATCGCTACTGATGTACAACCAGATATCTTGATTTTAGATGAAGTATTGTCAGTAGGAGACGAAAGTTTTAAGCATAAATGCAAGCAAAGAATTGATAAATTTTGGGATAATAACGCTACAGTCTTGGTGGTTTCGCATGATTTAACTTTTGTGCAACAGTCTTGTAATCGTGGTGTATGGTTGGATCAGGGAAAAATACGGTTTATAGGAAACGCAGATGAAACGGTAAAATGTTATTTAGATTCATTAAAAAATATTTAAAGTAAAGTCTATGACATATATCGTTTATCCAGTATTAGCAACTCTAAAAGTATCCCTAAATTTGGTATTTTGGTTAAATATTATGGCAGCAAATACCACATTCTATCATAAGCTATTTTTAGAATGAACTAGATACAATACTACAACATCGATATAGTGACACATAACTCATGAATAGCTTCTTTTAGATTATTTTTTAATTTAAATAGTCTAAGAAGGTAACTGAAAATTAATTGACGATTATGAATAAAAATATTACACATCAGGAGAACCAGATGAAATCAGAAAAAATCTTAGATCGTATTAAGAATGTTTACCAAGAATCTACTAGATTTTATCATCCTCGAAATGAACAAAAGGATGAGAATAAAGCAATTAATACAGAGAATAAATCACAAAATCAATCAATGCATAATAGTTACGTTACAGAAATAGACGGTAACTATTTGCTATTTTTTAATGAGATATATACAAGTATTTTTAGTAAATGGCTCAAAAATATTCTTAAAAAACTAGCATGGCCTATTTTGAAAAGACAAGTTTATTTTAATTCTGTTATTAGACAGGTTTTATACAATTTAATGCAGAAAAGCTATGAAGATTCTGTAAGAGATAGAGAAATAAATGAAAAGTTAGCTCAAATTGAGCAGCAGTTACAACAGCTACCTCAACTTGAAGAGAAAATAGGACGACTACCCCAACTTGAGCAGCAGTTACAACAGCTACCTCAACTTGAAGAGAAAATAAAACGACTACCCCAACTTGAGCAGCAGTTACAACAGCTACCTCAACTTGAAGAGAAAATAGGACGACTACCCCAACTTGAGCAGCAGTTACAACAACTACCTCAACTTGAAGAGAAATTAGAACAAATTTCTATTGAACTACATGCTGATAATAGTGTGATAAGTAAATGTACTTCTGGTGAAGAAGCGAAGATGAAGAGTGGGTTGTGGTTTAACGATCCGATATGGGTGGGTTATCGTGATACCGGCGAAGCTTATTGGGTTGAGACTACTGAAAGGATTTTAGAAAAAACTTTTGTGATGCATTCTTTAGCTCATTTGTATGAGTCTAAGAATATAGAAATTTTGGATGTAGGGTCTGCTGAAAGTCTTTTGTCATATGAATTAGCTAGTTTTAATTACTCGGTTACAGCAATAGATATTCGTCCTATAGCTTTATTTCATCCCAACTTAAAGTTTGTAAAAACTGATATCTGTAAGCCTGTACTACCACCAGCCAGCTTCGATTGTGTAATTGCTTTATCTACTTTAGAACATATTGGTTTGGGATGGTATGGTGACGAACAGGGAGAGAGTTATGATGTTGAAGCTGTCAAACAAATTAAATTACTTTTGAAGTCAAATGGTCATTTCATCATCACAGTTCCTTATGGCAAAAAAGCTTTAACACCAGTACATCGCATTTATGACAAAGAAGCACTTCAAAAACTAATTCAAGACTTTTTGCTCATTAAAATATCCTATGGAATACGCAAGGATGACTTCACATGGACTATTACTGAAAACGAGTTAGAAGCATCTTTAAAAGAACATAACTCAACTAACTACCTTCCCGGCGCGGTAGCTATGCTGGTATGTAAAAATAACTGATATTGTCTCAGAAAATCAAAATTAAAATAGGTGCATTATGAAAATAGCGATTGATATTCAAGCCATTCAAACAAATAATTCTAGAAATAGGGGGATTGGTCGTTATACGCAATCTGTTATAGAAGCTCTATTTAGTCAGCAAAATGCTCCTAACTACCAATTATATGCTAACAACACTTTGCCAGCCCCAGAATTCGATGAAAATAGCTTTCCATATAACTCTGTATATTATCCGTATATTGGAAGTTGTCACCTAAACGATCTACTTCTAAAAACTGTTTTCATGTCATCAGATGCTGACATAATATTTTTACCTAGTCCGATGGAGGGTTTAGACTCCACAATCCCTGAATATAGTGATTTTCCTAAAAAAGTTTTTGTAATTTGCTATGATTTGATTCCACTTATATTTGCAGACAGATATTTAAACGATCCAAATATGAATTTTCTGTACATGAAGCGATTAAAGAATGTACAGAATGCTGATTTTATATTTGCAATTTCTGAATCTACTCGTCAGGATGTAATCAAATACCTGAATATATCTCCTAACAAAGTTCTCAATGTTTCTGGTGGAGTTTCTCCCTTCTTTACTCCAATTAATATTAATGAACACCAAGCTTGGCTCAAGCTTTTGGCGAATAAGTTTGGCATCTATAAAAAATTTATTCTTTATACAGGAGGTGAGGATTGGCGAAAGAACATTGAAGGATTGGTCACTGCTTTTTCTAAGTTACCAAAGACGTTACAGGAATCCTACCAATTAGTTGTTGCGTGTAAAGTTTCTGAATTTTTCCAGAAAGAAATTATCAGTTTGGCTTCCAAACTACAAGTTGAAAATTCACTTATTTTGACAAATTATATTACAGATGAAGAATTGAGAGCTTTATACTCAATTTGCTCATTATTCGTCTTTCCTTCTTTCTATGAAGGGTTTGGCTTACCACTACTAGAAGCTATTTCATGTGGGGCATCTGCTATTGCAAGCAACAATTCATCCTTACCAGAAATTTTAGGTTCTGCCGATCAGATGTTCGATCCATATTCGACTGATGATACAGCTAGAATGATGCAAAAAGTTTTATCGGATGAAAACTTTAGTAAAAAAATCTCAGAGAATGCACTTAAACACGCAGCAAAATTTTCTTGGCAATCTGTTGCCGGAAAAATGGTCGATGTATTTCAAGAACATCAACCATTAAATAAAGTATCTATTTCATTTAAGAAAGTTAAATCGGTTAATTTCAAGCCACAAATGGCTTTTTTTAGCCCATTTGCACCCGTTAAATCTGGTATCTCAGATTATAGTCAAGACTTATTGCCATCATTGACACAACATGTTCAACTTGACTTGTATCATGATGAGAGTTATTTACCTAATGAGAACATAAGTAATAACTTATTTTGTCATAGTAAATTTGAAGAAAGATTACAAGTTAAAGAATATGAAGGTATTATCTATCAAATAGGTAACAGTAGTTACCATTGCTATATATATTCCCAATTAATGAGATATTCTGGTATATCGGTGTTGCATGACTATTACTTGGGAGGTCTAATTAATTATATGGATGTTCGTCGTCCAGAACTTGGTGTCAACTTATTAAAAGAATTGGAACATAGTTATGGAAAAGATAGAGCAATAGAAATACTAAACTTACTTCAAACGGGAAACTTGAATGTTGACGATAAGTTATCTGAAGCCGAAGTTTATATAAATAGGAGAATTTTTACACGTTCTCTGGGTGTTGTTTTGCATAGCCGATGGGCTTATAACTGTGCAGTCAAAGATTTTAGTTGTGATAATGATTGTATTGTTCACATACCCCAACTTGTTCCTAAGTTTACCTCTAAGGAAAAATCAATTATAGATGAACGTCAAGAGTTAAAGATTCCAAACGATAGCTTCGTAATTTCTACATTTGGTTTTGTCAATCAAACTAAACGTCCACTGCAAATTCTTCATGCCTTTAACAAATACCTAGCAAATCAACCAAATGCTTATTTAATATTTGTAGGTGGTACTGATTACCTCGGTTCAATTAATCTAGAACATGAAATTAGTAAACTGAGTTTACAAGGCAAAGTAAAAATCACTGGGTATGTAAATATGCAGGATTTTTACAGATATATAGAAATATCGAATATTTGCCTCAACTTAAGATTTCCATTCAATGGTGAAAGCTCTGCCTCACTTCTACGAATACTATCTGTTGGTAAGCCGACAATTGTTACAGATATAGGTTCCTTCTCTGATTTTCCTGATGATGTAGTCTTAAAAATACCCCAGCCTACTCACAGTAATGAAGTTGAGGAGATACTTAAGGCTTTGGTTGTACTAACTGAAAATTCACAGTATAGAAATTCTTTGAGCCGCAATGCATTTGAGTATATTGCAAGAGAGCATTCTCCAGAACGATGTGCTAACCTATACGCTGAGTTGATTCAGCAAGTTTTGTGTTCGCCTCAAGCGAAACGCAAACTGCTTGCTGACTATGTAGGACGGGAAATAGCCAAAGTAGAAGCTAATTTTTCTGAAACCCTACTTACTACCTTTGCCAAAGTAGTTGATACTAAAGTATGACGATAAAAAAAGCACTCATTACTGGCTTAACCGGACAAGACGGCTCTTATCTTGCTGAACTACTCCTAACGAAAGGCTACCAAGTCTTCGGGTTAGTTCGTCGCTCTAGCACCAGCAACTTGGAGCGCATTACCCACCTTTCAAGTAACATCCAAATCGTATCCGGTGACCTCCTAGATCAATCTTCACTGATGGATGTGATCGCCCAAACCCAGCCAGACGAAATTTATAACCTCGCTTCTCAAAGCTATGTTCCTATCTCTTGGACACAACCAGCCCTCACCGCTGAATACACAGCCCTCGGTGTTTCCCGCCTTTTAGAATCTATCCGGCGCTGCAAACCAGATGCCAGATTTTATCAAGCCTCGAGCAGCGAAGTTTTTGGTCAACCGGACGAATCGCCGCAAACCGAGCGCACCGCTTTCCGTCCTCGCAACCCCTACGGTGTTGCCAAAGCTTACGCCCACTGGATGACAATTAATTATCGCCAACAATACAACCTCTACACCTGTTGTGGCATTACCTACACCCACGAATCGCCTCGACGCGGTACGGAATTCGTGTTTCGCAAAATTACACAAGCAGTTGCCCAAATAAAACTTGGTTTAGCAAATGAATTAAAATTAGGCAACTTAGATGCTCGTCGTGACTGGTGCTATGCCAAAGATGCTGTTTATGCCATGTGGTTGATGTTACAGCAATCTTCACCAGATGATTATATTATTGCTAGCGGTGAAACTCACTCTGTTAAAGAATTGGTTGAGTGCGCTTTCAACTGCATTGGTCTAAATTGGCAAGATTATGTCTCAGTTGACCCAGCATTTTATCGCCCTGATGAGCCAGTGCAGTTGGTTGGCTGTATTAATAAAAGTAAAACCCAGCTAGGTTGGCAACCTCAGCATTCTTTCGAGCAAATGGTGGAGTTAATGGTTGATTATGACCTGAAAAAATTGAGCAATGGCGGATCGTAAACACTCTTATGCTAAAAGTTGTAGTTGATGCCACGCCAGTAGCTCCAAGACCGAGTGGGGTTGGCTTTTATGTTGCTAATTTAATACGCGCACTCAATGCGTTACAAGAAAAAGAAAACTTTCAATTAGGAATAGTCAATCAACCAGGTGTAAAAAAGTGGCTACGAGGTAACTTAAGTTTTCCTGACAGCCTCCAAGAGTATTGTCATCGGCATATGTTGCCTATACCTGTGAGAATTTCAGATTTATTATTGGCGATCGCCTTCAAACCAAGTTTGTCTTATTTTGAAAAATACTTTGGCTTTCCAGATATATTGCATGGTACGAATTATTCAGTTTATCCATGTAATAAAAGCTTAAAGGTCATGAATATTTATGACCTAACTTTTATTAAATATCCTCACTATGTAGATTCTGTTGTCAAAACATATACAGAGCGAGTCAAGCGTTGCTTGCAGTGGACAGATTTAGTTATAACGATTTCAGAAAGCTCTAAAAAAGACATTGTTGAGTATTTAAAGGTAGATCCAGAAAAAGTCTATGTCACGCCTCTAGCTAGTCGTTATTATGCTAATTACTTGTGTACTGAAAATATTTTGGAGTTAGAGAAGCAAGTAAACTATGATTTTTCTCAGCCATACCTGCTTTTTGTCAGCACTATCGAACCTAGGAAAAATATTCTAACACTAATATCAGCATTTAATTATTTGAAGCAAAAATATAATATTGAACATAAATTAATATTAATTGGTAAGAAAGGATGGAATTACAAACCGATATTTGCTGCTATTGAAAATTCACCTTGGAAACACGATATTCATCATCTTGATTATTTATCCGATGAATTAGTTGCCTTATTTTACTCAAAAGCCGATGTTTTCGTTTATCCTTCTCATTATGAAGGATTCGGTTTGCCTGTATTGGAAGCAATGACGCTTGGCACTTGTGTTGTTAGTTCTCAGACTTCTTCAATTCCGGAGGTTGCGGGAGATGCGGCTTTATTAATTAACCCAAATGAGCCAATACAGCTGGCAGAAACTATTTTAAAAGTAATTAGTGATTCTCAGTTGCGTCAGCAGTTAATTGATAAAGGGAAAGAACAGGCTAAATTATTTACTTGGGAAAGAACGGCTAGGGAAACTTTAAAGGCTTATAAAAGTCTTATTAAGTGATTAAGAATGTGAATTTACATAAAAGCTAGATAATTTTAACTGATTCATGATAGAGCGATCGCTCTATCATCCAACCTCAGTTAAGAAAAGTAGTAAAAGCCTCTATCTAGGTTTCATCTACTACCTGTAAGATATAAAAATGAAATTCTGACAACAGTATGACGGCACACCAAAATCCATGAACATTGTGCCTACCGAAATTCCGGAAGTTCTGCAAATACAACCCCAAGTCTTGGCAGATAATCGCGGCTTCTTCTTTGAATCATACAATCAGCAAAAATTTAGAGATAAAACAGGCATCAATCTCAACTTTGTCCAAGACAATCACTCCTTGTCTAAACAAAACGTTTTACGCGGATTACATTACCAAATCATACAACCCCAAGGTAAATTAGTCCGCGTCGTTGTTGGTAGTATCTTCGATGTAGCCGTAGATATTAGAAAAAGCTCACCTACATTTGGTCAATGGGTGGGTTGTGAATTGAGCGCTGAAAATAAATGCCAACTGTGGATACCACCAGGCTTTGCTCACGGCTTCTTGGTGCTTTCCGAAGTTGCGGAAGTTCTTTACAAAACTACAAATTACTATAATCCCCAAGGCGATCGCTCTATTCTCTGGAACGATCCAGATTTAGCCATAGATTGGCATCTCACTGCACCACCAATTTTATCTGCTAAAGACCAAGCGGGTAAACCTTTTACAGTCGCAGAGGTCTTTTCTTGAGAGTGTATTTATTGATCGTAGCGATCGCACCATTTAAAAACAAAGTGCGATCGCCATGATTAATCAATTCAATATTTTGACATTAGGTAGAAATTACACCAAAATCTTGCGTCCAGTAGAAGTGCTCATTGACATTACCCGTATCATTCGCCAGGTAATAGTAACCAATGCCAACTTCTCGATAACTGGGATTAAAAATATTGGCGCGATGTCCTGGACTGTTAAGCCATCCTTGAACAACATCTTCAGGTGTAGCGTAGCCTGCGGCAATATTTTCCCCAAGCCGAGAAAAGTTATAGCCCGATGCTTTAGCGCGATCGCCCATTGAAGATCCGTTTGAACCCTTATGGTCAAAAAAGTCATGAAGTGCCATGTCTTCACTATGCGCTTGAGCAGAATTATTCAACTTACTATTCAACGTTAATGGCTGTAAACCAGCTTGCAAACGTTGAGCATTCGTCAGTTCCAAAACGCGATTTATAAAAGAATTGCCAGATGATGGCTCCTTGGGTGACTCAACTGTGATAGACGTAGATGTAATTGTAGGTTTAGCCGGTTCAAGTGTGGCAGGCGTCGCAGACAGGCTCAAATTGTAATTAGTGTCGCTGCCCTCGGCTGCTTGGTACACCCGGATGTAGTAAGTACCAGCCTGTAAATTGCTGACATTTAACAATTCACTGGCATTATCAGCATAGTTTCCACGACTTATTGCTTGCCCATCGCTATTGAGTAGCTCCACATCAGCATTTGCAGTCAAACCATTGAGCAAAATTTTAAAGTTGCTGATTGGAGACGCGAAATTGAAGCTATAAAAGTCAATCGGGTCAGTATTGCCAACAGAGTCTCTAAAGGTAACTTGCTCTTGGTCTATAGCTATTTTGTGAGCTTGATTCCATAGATTACCGGCGCGATCGCTCTTGATATAGTCGCTCGCAATGCGACTCTCAGGCAAACCATTAGTTAGGAAGTGTTGCAATGCTTGAGAGTAGCTCAAATATGCTAAATCAGGATTCTTAGACAGATAAAACTTTGCATTGAAAGTCTCTGATGATGCACGTCCCTCAATTGAACCAGAAAGTGCAAAATGGTCTAAAAGTTCTTTGTTACTTAGCGTTGTTGCAGCTAAGTCAGAATTGGCACTTCGATAGTAATTGACATCAAACGTAAGTGAAAATTTGCGTCCTTCATTCAGTCCATAAGTTTCAAAGTGATTAAATGCACCCTCTTTGTTACCTCCATAAGCTTGAGCTACATCAGGGTTATCAGCAACATAAAAATTGATATCGAACAACGGTGAAAATCTGCGTCCTTCTGCTACACCGTATTTTTCTAGATGCTCAAATGCTTGTTTGTTACTGAAGCTAGCCAAGTCACTATTGCTTGCACGATAGAAGTTTAGATCCACAATTGGAGAAAAACGAAGACCTTGGTCTAAACCGTATTTCTCAAAATGTGATAATGCTTGTGCATCATTCAAACCGAGCAAATCAGAATTTGCGGCGCGATAAAAATTCGCGTCGAATAAATTTACGGGCATAGGTAAGTTTGACTTATTAGTGTCTACTTTTTTGTTGGAGTTAGTATTCCCTATGCCATAGAACTTCTAACCCTAAAATGAAAAACTTTTAAGGTTATAAGCACACTTAAATTTTCTGGGAACACACGTAGGCATTGTATCAGAGTGCCTACACCAAAACTTGTATCTGTCACAAGATAGAAATTCTCAAGCCAGGTATTAATGGTTGCGCGATCGCCCAAAATCATCAAAAAGTCTAAAATTTACCAAAAATTAGACTGAGTAAGCGATCCCCAAAAAAATTCACTCCTTAGCAAATACTGATTTAACGTGCCATTTTTAATAAGTATAATTTATGTATAAGAATTCTCTGACGGTATAAAAAATAAGTCTTCAAAGCTCTGGAAATTGACTTTCTTGATTAAGATTTTTAGGAATGAGCGCAAAAATAATTGTAAGGCACATTATACAGTAGCGGTAATTCATGAATTATCGCTTTCAAGCGATCGTATGATGCGCTCATTCCTGATTTTGTAGTACTAAACTCTTAAAAAACTTGCGCCTAATGGTATGGTTAACATTAAACTCTTGATGGGGTTTTGACCCAACCGCCTTTCTTTATAGCTAATAAAATGAGTCAATCAATTTTGCTGATCGGCAATAACGGTCAACTAGGCAAAGAACTAGAAACAATTCTCGCCCCGTCAGGTAATATCATTACAGTTGCACGCCCCACCGTAGACCTTACCCAAGCGGATATTCTCCGCAGCGTCATTGCTTTAAACCAACCACAAATCATCATCAACGCTGCTGCTTACACCGCTGTTGACAAAGCCGAAAGCGAACCAGAACTAGCAAAAATTATCAATGCAACAGCACCTCTGATTCTCGCTGAAGAAAGCCAAAAATTGAAAGCTTTTTTAATTCATATTTCCACCGATTACGTCTTTGATGGCTTATGTTGCAGTCCCTACCAAGAAAGTAGCGCAACTAATCCCTTGAGTGTCTATGGTAAAACTAAACTTGCAGGAGAAGAAGCGATTCAAAATACTTGCAACGATTACCTGATTCTTCGCACTGCTTGGGTTTATGGAACATATGGCAAAAGTAACTTTGTCAAAACTATGCTGCGATTGGGTGCCCAAAAAGAAGAAATCCGCGTTGTTGCCGATCAAATTGGTAGTCCCACTTGGGCTCAAGATATAGCGGGTGCGATCGCTTCTCTAATTAAAAATAGAATTACCACCAAAATTACTGGCATTTATCACTACACAAACAGCGGTGTTGCTAGCTGGTACGACTTCGCCGTTGCTATCTTTGAAGAAGCCCAGCAATTAGGCTTCCCTTTGAAAATCCAACGAATTGTCCCCATCACCACTCCCGAATATCCCACACCAGCTTGTCGTCCCGCCTATTCCGTCCTTGCTTGTGAGAAAATATCCGCAGTTCTCGGAACTTATCCCCCCCATTGGCGACAAAGACTTCGGAAAATGTTAAAGGAGTTAGTTGTTAGTTGATAGTTGTTAGTTGTTAGTTGTTAGTTGATAGTTGTTGGTGAACCACTGCGTTGCGGAGCCAGTGCTGTGCGGAGGTCACGAACGTTGAGGCACCTGGCGTGGGGTTCCCCCCGTTGTAGCAAGTGGTGAACCCGAAGGGTTGATAGTTGTTAGTTGATAGTTGATAGTTGATAGTTGTTGGTTGAACAAAAACTACTAACCACTAACCACTAACCACTAACGACTATCCACTATCCCTTATGAAAGCACTAATTCTCTCCGGTGGTAAAGGTACGCGCTTGCGCCCCCTTACCTACACCGGGGCAAAACAACTCGTACCAGTTGCCAATAAACCAATTTTGTGGTATGGCATCGAAGAAATGGTAACTGCTGGTATTACTGATATTGGCATCATCATCAGCCCGGAAACAGGGGCAGAAGTTCAGGCAAAAACAGGAAATGGAGAACGTTTCGGGGCTAACATCACCTACATCTTACAAGATAAGCCAGCAGGACTTGCTCATGCAGTGCAAGTTGCCCGTCCCTTCTTAAGAGATTCTTCGTTTGTGATGTACTTGGGCGATAACGTGATTCAACAAGGCGATTTGAGTTACTTTTTGAAAAAATTTATCCAAGAAACCCAAGATGCGTTGATTTTGCTGCGTCCAGTTGCCAATCCTAGCGCCTTTGGGGTGGCAAAGGTAGATGACACGGGACGGGTGTTGCAATTGATTGAGAAACCGAAAATTCCCCCTTCTAATTTGGCATTGGTGGGAGTTTATTTCTTTTCTCATATCATTCATGAGGCGATCGCCACCATCCAACCTTCCACCAGAGGTGAACTAGAAATCACCGACGCTATTCAGTGCTTAATTGACCGGAAAAAGCAAGTTATAGCTTGTCAACTTGAAGGCTGGTGGTTAGATACTGGCAAAAAAGATGACTTGTTAGAAGCTAATCGTTTGATTCTTGACACCTATCTGACAAAATCAATTTTAGGTATGGTGGACTCTGAAAGTCAGGTTATTGGACGAGTGCAAATCGGTGAAAGGTCTAGAATAATTAATTGCACAATTCGCGGTCCGGTAGTGATTGGTACTGATTGTCATTTAGAAAACTGCTTCATCGGTTCTTACAGTAGCATCGCCGACAATGTAACCTTAATCGATACTGATTTAGAACATAGCGTTGTTTTAGAAAATGCAAAAATAGTCGGTATTCATGAACGTATTATTGATAGTGTAATTGGGCAACGCGCACAGTTAACAATTGCACCCCGTCGCCCCAAAGCTTTGCGGTTTATGATAGGAGATGACTGTCACATTGAACTGACGTGATTTACTTTTTAACAGTTAAGATTGCATTCCAACTTACAGTGAAGGCGTATTAATTTATTTTCGGCAATAATCTACACTTACTGACATTTTTATTAAAAATGCTAAGTTAAAATTATCTTACTCAGTTATAAAGTTACAGGCGATCGCTATGGTTGTAGAAACCCCACCCCGTCACTACTCGATTGAGGAGTACTTCGCTCTTGAGGAAACTACCGAGTACCGCAACGAATACCGTAATGGAGAAATTGTTACTATGACAGTCGGCTCAATTAATCATAACCAAATTATTGTAAATTTAGTAATTGCTCTGAGCCTTGTTTTGCGCGAGCAAAATTATGGAGTTTACGCAAATGATTTACGCTTGTGGATTCCTCGCTATCGCGAATACACTTACCCAGATATTTTAATTATCAAAGACGAACCTGTTTTTGAAGAACGACGCACCGATATTGTAGTTAATCCTTGTATTATCTTTGAGGTTTTATCAAAATCTACAAGTAGCCGCGATAGAGGTGATAAATTTACTTACTACCGAACAAGATAGCGAATTCCAAGAATATATTTTGATAGACCAATATCAAATACATATCGAGCAGTTTAGCAAAACCCCAGAAGGAAACTGGCTACTCACCGAATCTGATGCTGAAGATAAAATTTTGAATTTAGTTTCAGTACAGTGTCAAATTCCCCACCGTCAGATTTATGAGCGAGTTAAGTTTGAATAAATGAGCAATATATTAGTTAACTTATCGATTGTTTTTTCTAAACCAACAGGTATAAGTAACTATGCCACAAATCTTTTTCCCTATTTAAAAGCTCTTAACCCAACTTTATTAACGGCACAAAATTACTCTGAATTTAATTGCTATCCTGTACCAGATAATCTTACTCCGGCTCAAGGCACAAAAGGGCATTTAAATCGCTTACTTTGGACACAATTTGAACTGCCACAAATCTATAAAAAGCTAAAACCTCAACTTTTATTTTCTCCTCTGCCGGAAGCACCTTTATTTTCTCACTGTCGATTTGTTGTGATGGTTCACGACTTTATCCCGTTGCGCTTTCCTAAACGCTTTTCACCTTTGTTGCCTTATCATCGCTACTATATTCCCCAAGTCGTTGCCCAAGCACAACACGTTATTTGCAATTCTCAGGCTACAGCAAACGACATTATTAAGTTTTGTCAAATTCCCGCGAGCAAAATTACGCCTATTCCCCTAGCACATGATGGCGATCATTATTATCCTCTCAAAGACCTAACCCCCCTAACCCCACGCCAGTCGCACGCCAGGTGCTACAACGGAGGGAACCTCCGCAACGCACTGGCTCCTCAACGGAGGGAACCTCCGCACGGCGCTGGCTCCCTTCCCTATGAGGGAAGGGGGGAATTCTCCCCTCTCCTTGCAGGAGAGGGGACGGGGGAGAGGTCAGCAGGAGAGGGGATGGAAGAGAGGTCAAATTGCCCCTACTATCTTTATATTGGGCGACACGACCCTTACAAGAACCTGCATAGACTAATTGCTGCTTTTGCTGCAATTCCTAACTGCAAGGACTACGAACTCTGGTTAGCAGGATCAACTGATGCGCGTTACACTCCAGCTTTGCGATCGCAAGCCGAAGAACTGAACATAAGCGATCGCGTAAAATTCCTCGATTATGTATCTTACAATCAATTGCCGAAAATAATTAATAACGCGATCGCCCTCGTCTTTCCCAGTCTTTGGGAAGGCTTTGGTTTCCCAGTTTTAGAAGCAATGGCTTGCGGCACTCCTGTCATCACCTCGAATCTCTCCTCATTACCAGAAGTCGCCGGTGATGCAGCGATTTTGATTAATCCCTACAACACCAGCGAAATTACAGAGGCAATGCAAACAATTGCTACTGATAGAGAATTGCGCGATCGCCTTTCTGCCCAAAGCATCATTAGGGCAAATCAATTCAGTTGGGAAAAAACCGGATTTGCTACTGTCGAAGTCCTCAAACAATATCTTTAAGGGAATGGGGAATGGGTAATAGGTAATGGGTAATGGCAAATAGGGAATAAAAATAATTACCAATCACCAATTACCTCTTCCCCAATTACCAATTACCATCTTTAAGACGTTCTCACTGCCCCAGAGTAAATTAAACCGCGTTGCATATCCATTGTCAAAATCGCTCCATCGCGAATTACTTGCGTAGCTTTCTTCACCCCAACAATCACCGGCACGCCGAGACGCAAGCCAATCACTGCTGCGTGACTTGTGAGACTTTCCTCTTCAGTAATAATCCCGGCTGCTTTTCTAATTGCGTCAACAAAATCAGCACTTGTGCGGGGGGCAACTAAAATATCTCCGTGATTAAAGTTACTTACATCTAAGCCGCTGTTACCGACTCGTGCGCGACCGCTGACGGAACCTTGTCCGAGTCCAATTCCTTGACCTAGTATTGCCGTTACGACTTCAACTTTAATCAAATCCGTCGAGCCAGAAATCCCTTGGAGAGTGCCGGCGCTCATTACCACCAAATCCCCTTCAAATAAAAGCTGATTTTCTTGAGCAACATTGATCGCAGCTTGAAAAGTCTGACCGGCGGAAGGCAATTCTAGCACCAACAGCGGTTTTACTCCCCACACCATCTGTAATTGCCGTGCCACATTGACGTGAGGAGTTACAGCCAAAATCGGTGTTTGCGGACGGAATTTAGAGACATTGCGAGCTGTTGCGCCGGTTTGCGTTAAAGTCATAATTGCTGCCGCTCCGAGTTGCTCGGCAATTTGCCCCACCGCTTGACTGATGGCGTTAGGAATTGATCGCCTGGTATCTCTAGAGAGACGATTACTTGATTCTCGCGCTTCTTCCTGCTCAATACGCTCGGCAATTCGTGCCATAGTTGCTACAGCTTCCACTGCGTATTCCCCCACCGCAGTTTCATTAGAAAGCATCACCGCATCCGTGCCATCTAAAATCGCGTTTGCCACATCCGACACCTCGGCGCGAGTTGGACGGGGATTGTTCACCATACTGTCTAACATCTGGGTAGCGGTGATGATGGGAATTCCCATGCGATTTGCCGTGGCAATCAGCCGCTTTTGCAGGATAGGCACATCTTCTGCGGGTAATTCTACGCCTAAGTCGCCTCTAGCTACCATCACACCATCACACAAAGCCAGAACTGCTTCCATTTGTTCGATCGCTTCGTGCTTTTCAATTTTGGCAATTACTGGCACTTGTTTACCCGTGCTAGAAATTAGCTCTTTAATTTCGATCATGTCCTGCGGATTGCGGACAAAGGAAAGTGCTATCCAATCTACGCCTTGGTCTAGACCGAACATTAGATCCTCGCGGTCTTTGTCAGTCATCGCTTTAATTGAAAGGTAAACTCCGGGAAAGTTCACCCCCTTGCTGTTAGAAAGTTTACCAGCCACGGTGATGCGACAATGCAAATCGCCTTTTTCGCGGTTAATTTCCTCCACGACCATTTCCACTCGTCCATCGTCAAGAAGGATTTTTGCGCCAACGGGGACTTCCTCTGCCAAATAATCGTAGGTAACGCAGCTTATATCTTGCGTGCCAATCACCGGACGATTTGTCAAAGTAAAGCGATCGCCTTTTGCCACAACTATAGATCCATTCTCAAACTTACCCAAACGAATTTTTGGTCCTTGCAAGTCTTGGAGAATACCCACAGGCTGATTTAGTTCAAAGGCAGTTTGCCGAATTAAGCGAATATTACGTTGATGATCGGCATGACTACCGTGGGAAAAGTTTAGCCGCAGCGTCGTTGCACCAGCCTCAATAATAGCTTTGAGCATTTCTGGGCTGCTGGTAGCAGGACCAATCGTAGCGACAATTTTTGTCCGGCGTAGAGAATCTCTTAGTTGCATAAGGCTGAATAAGCGCGATCTATCTTGGGAGTCATACTAAGTTAACTGGCGTTTGTTTTCCGTCGCTCCTATATCCAAGCAGTCTTCTTGAGTGGGGGAGAGGGGGAGGGGGAGCACAGGGGGGGCAGGGGGGGCTGTTCTTGAGCAGGGGGAGCAGGGGGAGAGAGTATTAAATTTTGAATTTTCCTTATCCCCTTGTCTCCTTGTCTCCTTATCCCCACGCCCGTCGCCCTTGTCCTCCTTGTCCTCCTTGTCCTCCTTGTCCTCCTTGTCCTCCTTGTCTCCTTGTCCCCCCATCTCCCCATCTCCCCATCTCCCCATCTCCCCTAAAGGGTTCGTCACAGAATCATATCGTTATTCAGCTACAGATATCCTAAAATGGGGATAAATCTTGCTACACAAAACTTTATTATTAATGAGTTTGTATCGTAGTAACTACAAAATTTGATTAACAAGGAGTTAAAAATGGTAACGTCGGAGGCACAAAAGCCACTGACAGTCCCACCGAAGGAATTTTTAGCGCCTCCGGGTGATTTTAATCCGACGCTGCTAATGTTACTAACGGCAGTGACAATGCTTGTTTTATCTAACTTCGGTTACTGGCTGTGGGAATGGCAGCACTGGCTATGCTTTACTGTGAATACGATCGCTTTGCATATAGCCGGCACGGTGATTCACGATGCTTGTCATCAGTCTGCCCATCGGAACCGGGTAATTAATGCCATTTTGGGACATGTCAGTGCATTGATGCTCGTTTTTGCCTTTCCTGTGTTTACGCGGGTACATTTGCAGCATCATGCTCATGTGAACGATCCAGAAAACGACCCAGACCATTATGTTTCTACTGGGGGACCGCTGTGGTTGCTTCCAGTCCGCTTTTTATACCATGAGGTATTTTTCTTTCAGCGGCAACTGTGGCGCAAAAATGAGCTGATAGAATGGTTTCTCAGTCGGTTGTTTGTGGCGGTAATTTTCTATATCTCAGTTCAATACCACTTTTTGGGTTACATTCTCAACTTTTGGTTTATACCTTCTGCGGTAATTGGTTTAACACTGGGATTATTTTTTGATTATCTGCCACATCGTCCTCATCAAGAGCGCGATCGCTGGAAAAATGCCAGAGTTTACCCCAACCGAATTCTCAATATGATGATTATGGGGCAGAATTATCACCTAATTCATCATTTGTGGCCCTCTATTCCCTGGTATAATTACCAGCCCACATACTATATGATGAAACCCCTTTTAGATGAAAAAGGTTGTCATCAAACTTCCGGACTGTTACAAAAGAAAGACTTTTTCGAGTTCGTCTATGACATCTTTTTAGGTATTCGGTTTCATCACAACAAAGTAGAATAATAGGGTAGAGACGTTCGGTCCGGAACGTCTCTACTAAATATCCCAGTTAAAATCCAAGAAGAGTAAGCAGTTTATTTAGTATCTCTCAAACTTTAAGTAGTAAGCGGCTCTATCCCTTAAAATGTTATGAGCGGTAAACCCTCACCCTCCGCTCCTCGCCAGTCGCTCATGGGGAGCCAGTGCGTTGGGGAGGCAGTGCGTTGCGTATTTTCCCCCCGTTGTAGCACCTGCCGTCGGCTCTGCCGACTTGAAGCACCTGGCGTGGAGACCACGCCACTCTCCTCAACGCGGGGAACCCGCGCACGGAGGTGGCTCCCCAAGACCGCGCTGGCTCACTACGAGCATAGTATATTTTATGTTTAATTACGCCCACTTACTTATCTCTAAAAGACCCACAGGTAAATACTTTGCTTCTCTTCTTTTTATAGGTCGGCGTAGTAGTTCACGCTGTTTAAGAAAGCACTGGTAACAATCATATGAAAATTATGAAAATTTGGATGTGGAGTGCCCTTGGGCTTTTAGTTGTTAACTTATTTGTAGTTGCAATTGTGGCATTTTTGATTCACAGAGATAGTACACAATTAAACCAGAATCAATCACAAAGCCAACAAAACCAAGTATACACAAATTGGGTTTAATAATTCGCCAAGGTTAACGAAAAAGCCCTGATGGTTTAGGCTGGGAATTTTCGACTTGAGCAGGAGCAATTACCTGCAAAGACCAATAGCTCACGACCATAAGAATTAAACCAGAAACTGCGCCGATTAATAAGCCCATCAGTAAAGCAGATTTACTTGGAAAAATAGAAATAGTGGTATCATTTGTATAATTGTTTAAAAGCTGTGCTGATACCTCCGATTCAAAAACTTCGTTCGTGTTGTCTGTGGATAAAGGTATTTGAGGTTCAAATGTAAAGTCTTCTGATAGTAGAGTAATATCTGACTCATGCAGTGGCGTGTATAAATTTTTAAGTGGCAGAAGTGCCTCTAATACTTCTTTTGCCGACTTATATCTATCTTTAAAGTGATAATGCACCATATTATTGAGTACCGAGGCAAGCTGAGGATTAACCTGAGTTAGGTGTTGCCAAATTAGCTCACCTGTATTGCGATCTTCTGGTAATTGTGTTGGATGTACCCCAGTTAAAGCTTGGATGCCAATTATGCCTAAAGCATAAATATCGCTATTAGGACGTGGTTTACCTCGCTGTTGCTCCTGCGGCATGTAGCCCGGAGTGCCGATCGCGATCGTAGAATATTCAACAGGAATGAAGTTTTCTTGACCTCTAATCAATTGATTCCAGATTGGCTTGACAGCACCAAAATCAATCAGCACTAACCGATTATCCTGCTTTCTTCTAATAATATTACTCGGCTTGATATCTCGATGAATCATTCCCTGGCTGTGAACAAAATTCAGGATACCCAAAACTTCTTGCAGTAGTTGAAAAACTTTATTTTCCGACCAACGTTTACCAGGCAAAAATTCTGCATTTAAAGGATGTCCTTCAATAAACTCTTGCACTAGGTAAAACTCAAGATTGTCTTCAAAATAAGTCAAAAGATGAGGAACCAAATCGTAGTTATTTAGTTTTTTTAGAGCCTCTGCTTCTCTAGTAAATATCCTTCTACGAATTTCTACCGGGATGGGACATTCACTGCTAGGTAAGAAATGTTTAACAATGCAGGTGGGATGCTCGGGCAGATGAGTGTCTTGAGCCATGTAAGTTCGACAGAATAGACCTTGACTTAAAACTTGGACAACCTGGTAACGTTGTTTTAGTAACTGGCTTAACATGTTACGATCTACCTAACGGTTGTATTAAGTAATTTTACTTAAATAAATTTATCTATAAAATTAATATATAGTTTTTATGTAAGAAGCTTTACGTAAATTATCTACAGTTGTATTTAAACTTCATAAAAAATGTATCTAGCTCTTGCACTCCTGTTTGTCAAGCAGGTAAATTGATCGGTGAACCAGAAATTGACATTAAGTACTCATTGCATCCTGTTTATGACTAACTAAATTACAGGAAGAAAAAAATGAAGAATACTAGCAAAAAAATCCCACTAAGCAAAGATGCCCAACAAATGATCAGAGGTCTGATATTTGGCGAACTACTTACAATTGTAATAATTGGCGGACTGTGGTTGTGGCTAAGACCGCGCTTGTGGGTCAACAATGGTACTTTTTCTTCCTCTGGTCAAGATACAAACACTACCTCTACTTCTGCAACTTCAACCTTTGAAACTGTTAGTGATGTGCCAATTGGTGCATTTAAATACGGTGGAAGTACGACTTGGGCACCGATTAGGCAACTCGTAGATTCTTATATTCAAAACACTCGTCCGGAACTACAACTCCAATATGTAGACCCCACTAACGGTAGCCCTGGTTCCGGAGCAGGTATTAAAATGTTGCTTGATGGGAAATTAGATTTTGCTGAATCTTCCCGTCCCCTGACTGCCGAAGAGTATGCGCTAGCTAAACAGCGAGGTTTTACACTTGAGCAACGCGAAATAGCTACCGATGGAATAGCAGTAGCAGTCAACCAAGCACTTAATTTACCAGGCTTAACCGTTGAGCAGTTGCAACAAATTTATTCAGGGCAAATTACTAACTGGAAGCAAGTAGATGGACCAGACTTGGCGATTATCCCTTTGTCGCAGCAGCCAGAGAACGCAGACACAGTATTATTCGACAAGCCATTAAAACAGACGCTTGGTTCTAATGTTCAGTATGTCTATTCTACCACGGAAGCACTACGCCGAGTCAGTAAAACTCCTGGCGCTGTATATTACGGTTCTGCGCGAGGTGTAGTACCTCAGTGTACCGTCAAGGCTTTACCTTTAGGTCGGGTGTCTACGCAGCTAATTTCTCCTTATCGTGAACCGTTAATACCTTCAAATCAGTGTCCGCAAAAGCGCAATCAGGTTAACACCGAAGTTCTCAAGAACGGTAGTTATCCAATAAAGAGCAAATTATTTGTGATTGTTAAGAAAAACAACGGTCGAGAAGAGAAAGTTGGGGAAGCTTATACTAGACTTTTGCTGAGTGACCAAGGAAAAAAGGCGATCGCTCAAGCTGGGTTTATCCCCTAGTTCGTCGTCAGCAGTTTACTGCTCATGAAAAAGATTTTAAGGACTGAAGTCCTTACTACCTGACGGAGCGTTTACTTAATAAAAGTTTATAATTAACTAGAGAAGTTAGGGCGAATTCCAGTCTGGGCGCAAGTTAGCAGCGTCACGCAAATAGATATGGTGAATTGGTTCGGAGGGTGGGAGGTAGGCGTGAACTAGAAAACGGACGCAACGTTCCAAACTACCCTCAACGTGCATTTGCTGCACATCTAACATTGCCACATTATCCCAACAAGAACGAGTTCGTGCGATCGCCGCCGGAAAAATAGCATCCAAATCCTGTGTCACTGAGAAAGTAACACTAATCATGTCTGTTGGATGTAGGTGATTTCGTTTTTCCAGTTCATCTAACAGTTCTACAACCGCTTCACGCATCGCCTCAACGGTATTTTCCGCAACAGTTGTTGCTCCGCGAATAGCCCGCATTCGCCACTCCACGCCAATTTCCTCCTTTTTTCGATTTTGCGAAAAGTTTGAGCGGAGGTTTCCTCCGATCAAAGCTTTTCAAGACGGATTTTAGATTTGAGATTTTGGATTTAACAACAATCTCAAATCCAAAATCTCAAATCCAAAATTCCCTTTACGGTCGATACAACCACAAAGGCTGACCGCTGGTGGACATTTCAAATTCCATCCAATCAATTCCAGCCTTTAGTCCTGACGAAACCTGAGCGCTTCCTGGTAGCAAGCGACTCAATAAGGGTTTATGTTCTTCTAAAGTGTAAGTGAGCGTTTTTTCTGGATCGAGACCCACTAGTTCTGCTGTCCAACGTCGCGCATCTTCTTCTGTTCCCAGTCGGTCTACAACACCCAACTCTAAAGCTTGCTGTCCGGTAAAAATCCGACCATCGGCGAAACTTTTCACAGTTTCTTCTGCTAAAGAACGCCCTTCGGCTACTGCTTGCACAAACTGTTGGTAACTTGTGTCAATTAGCTGTTGTAGGATGTTTTGTTCTGGTTCAGTTAGTTCCCGGTCGAATGACAAAATGTCTTTGTAGGGACCAGATTTAACTACCTGAAAAGAAACACCGATTTTTTCCAGCAAGCGTTCTATATTATTTCCACGCAAAATTACACCTATACTACCCGTAATTGTACCAGGGTTAGCAACGATGTGTTCGGCTCCCATGCCGATATAGACACCACCAGAAGCGGAAATATTACCAAAACTAGCGACAATTTTGATTTTTTCGCGCAAACGCTTGAGGGCGCTGTAGATTTCTTGGGAATCTCCGACTGTACCACCAGGACTGTCAATGCGTAGCAGCAATGCGGGGAACTTGCGTTCCTCTACAGTTTTTAGGGCTTCTAAAACACGTTTGCGAGTAGCACTGGCGATCGCTCCGGTAATTTCAATCCGAGCAATTTGTTTACGAAACTTGGACTTAAAAGGCCAAACCATGAGCAGTCAAAAACCTCGTTATAAACTTAATATAAAATGCAAGAGCGCGAATCTAACTCGATGAATCTATATAAATAACAACGAGCAAGCCGCAGTGCTATCGGCATTTTAATTGAATTTTTGTGATTTATGCGTATCTTCATTTATTATCTTATCTCCTACCCATCAAGCCTTTAAGCCGAATCGTGCGTTTTGGGTAGGTGATAACTTTTAAATTAATATTTAAATAATAATTAAGTTTTACCAATCCCTTTGTAGATAAGGACTAGCAGCTTTTTCAAGTTCTGTTTTATCTATTTTTTAGAAGTTATGCAATTTACGAGCGAATCTATAATGCTGTTTGCCGCACTTAAGAACCGCTTCGTAAAATTTGACACCGATAATAAACATACGTATCAAATAGCGCACCAACGAAACTACAAGTTAAACAAATTACAAATATTCCGCGTAAGGGAGTGCCGCTGCCAAAGGTTGCAAGAAAACGGATAATAGATGTGGCGATCGCGCTACTCACATCTTGTATACCTGGAATGTTACCGATCAGCGATAGAGAAAACAAACAAACGCCCACTAAAAACAAAGGAGCGACAAAACTAAAAATAATCGTCAGCAGCAGCGAGCGGAGAAAATTAGTAAAAATAGTCATTTTCGGACAGGCTCCGTGAGTGAATTGGTAAGAGCTATATACCTGTATGTCACTTTCTACAATAAGTGCGATCGCCCTCCCACAGACAATATGTCAAAAATCTTAAGTTTTCATTAAAATAATTATCTACCACTTTTACTAGATGCTAAGAGCAGTTATAATACCTAAAATTATTAAAAACCTGGATAAATAAAGCTTTCCATCAAAGATTGCCGCACTTAAGAGACTACCAAGCAACCTCAGACACGCTTAATATTCTGAGAGGAGCTTTAAGCTAAGTTAATATTCCGCCTAGGTGGGGAGATGGGGAGACAAGGGCGACGGGCGTGGGTGACAAGGGGAGGACGAGCGCGAGTGCGTATTTTCCCAAGCCACTGCGTTGCGGTGAGTCCACTCGGCGGTGTCGGTTTGGGTCCCGTCGAAGTGGCGAACCCGAAGGGAGGTTCCCTCCGTTGAAGCATGTGGCGTCCCCGCCCGTGGAACGTGTCCACTGGACTTGGGGGACAAGGGGAAAAAATGCCCAATGCCCAATGCCCAATGCCCAATGCCCAATGCCCAATGCCCAATGCCCAATGCCCAATGCCCAATGCCCAATGCCCAATGCCCAATGCCCAATGCCCAATGCCCAATGCCCAATGCCCAACCACTAACAACAAATAACTGACTTTCGCTATTCTTAAGGCAGTTACCGAGTTAAGTTGTAAAGTTTGAGCAAGACTACATCCAAATTCAGCTTAGGAATATGGAGTCAGCGATTGCTGGCGGCAATTCTTTTAGGTGGACAAGTATTAGTTCACCTAATTAGGGGCAAAATCCATCGGCGCAACACCTTAGAGCAAATGGCAGCGGTTGGACCCGATTCGCTCTTCATTGCTTTATTGACGGCTGTTTTTGTAGGTGCGGTGTTTACCATCCAGGTAGCGCGGGAGTTTATCAATTTTGGGGCAGGAAACGTCGTTGGCGGAGTGTTGGCGATCGCCTTAACAAGAGAACTCTCACCGGTGCTGACAGCAGTGATTTTGGCGGGACGAGTCGGTTCGGCATTTGCAGCGGAAATCGGCACTATGCGCGTCACAGAACAAATTGATGCCCTGCTAATGTTAAAAACCGATCCGATTGATTATCTAGTTATTCCCCGCGTAATTGCTTGCGGCTTGATGTTGCCAATTTTAACTCTTTTGTCTTTAGTCACAGGCATGTTGGGAGGATTGATAATTGTCACGAATATATACAACCTCTCGGAAACGGCATTTTTAGACTCGGCTCGTAACTTTCTCGGCATTTGGGATATTTGTAGTGCCTTGATTAAAGCGGGTTTCTTCGGAGTTTTAATCGCCGTTATTGGTTGCAGTTGGGGGATGACGACAACCGGCGGAGCCAAAGGTGTGGGACAATCAACCACAACTGCGGTTGTTACCGCTTTGTTGATGATATTTGTCTGCAACTTCTTTCTTTCTTGGTTAATGTTTCAGGGAACCGGCAGTGCATCGGTACAAGGATTGTAGTAGAGGCGGGGTCTGCCCGCTCTAAAATAGGAATAATATCTACATTGAGTCAAGCAGGATTTGAGACTATGACCAGAACCTATGCTTCTAACGCGGCATCAACCGTAGAACTCAAGCCTAGTTACAATATACCTGTAGTGTTGGTTATTGCTGCCATTCCTCTGATTTTGGTGCAACCAATAGTCGGAGGTGCTTTTGCCCTTTTTGGCTTGTTTCTCATGTTTCAAGCAGTAACTCTGCGTTTGCAATTTACCGCTACAGACTTAGATATTTACAGAGGTGAAAAATTAATTCGCCGCTTTCCTTACCAGGAATGGCAAAATTGGCGTATCTTCTGGAATGGGGTTCCTATATTGTTTTACTTTAAAGAAGTCAAAAGTATTCACTTTTTGCCGATTATATTTGACCCCAACACCCTAAAAACTTGTTTAGAAGAACGTTGTCCGCGTATTTGAGTCAAGAGTCCACAGTCCAAAGTTTATAGTGAAAAAGTCAATATTTTGATTCTTGACTCAAGACTATTGACTTTTAACTCATGACTGCGATCGCAAGTGAATTGTAATATTTCACTTTTAGCTATCTATATATTGCACTATTGTTTATGAACCCAGAGGAATCTCAAACTCCAGAACCTATTAATGAGTCATTAATGGAAAAACAAGAACAAAGCCCAGTAGTTGACCCAACAGAAAACCCATCTGTTGAGTCTGTGGTTGAAATTCAAACACAAAGTCAGATAACCCAAACACAATCAAACTCAAATTTTGATTTGCCTACACCGCAAGCGCAAAATCTGACTGTTGAACCAACAGAAAATTCATCCGCAGCTACCGCGCTAAAGTCAGAAATAGAAGCATCAAAAGATAATTCACTTATAGAGTCAGCAGCGCAACGAGTAGCAGAGTTACAACGTACTGAACAAGCGCTCAAAGAAGAAATAGCTAACTTGCAAACTTCTTACAAAACTCTTCAAGCGCAAGTGAGTGATACCCAAATAACTATGGGAAAAGTAGTGCAAGAAGCTTTGACGCAATTAGAACAGCGCAAACAAGCGCTACAAATTTCTGTAGAACAATTGGAAAGGCGTCAAGAACGCATCCGCAACGAAATGCGAACCACTTTTGCAGGTGCTTCTCAAGATTTGGCAATCCGGGTACAGGGTTTTAAAGATTATCTCACTGGTAGTTTACAAGATTTGGCATCAGCAGCAGAACAGTTGCAATTAATGCCGACTGTTAGAGAACGGGAAAAAGTACCTGTAAAAGAAGCTAAATCAGTAGATATTGACCCAGGAACGCCTCAATTTGCCCAACAGCAGTTTCAAGATACCACAAAGCAAATTCGCCGCTTAATTGACCAATACCGTACCAAACCAGATTATTATGGACCGGCTTGGCAACTGCGCCGCACTTTTGAGCCGGTACACGCAGAACGAGTTTCTAACTGGTTTTTCAGCCAAGGGGGACGCGGTGCTTTGCGGACGATGAATAGCCGCTTGCAAAATATTCTGATTTCCTCAGCGGTGATTTCGATATTACACAAATTGTATGGCGATCGCCTCCGCACTTTGGTATTAGCAAATACACCAGAGCGTTTAGGTGATTGGCGGCGCGGCTTGCAAGACTGCCTAGGAATCGGTCGTCCAGATTTTGGACCCGACAGAGGCGTGGTATTGTTTGAAACAGCCGAAGCGCTAGCGCAAAAAGCCGATCGCTTGACAAAAGCAAATCAACTACCCTTAATCATAATTGACGATTCTGAGGAGCAAATTAGTTTAGGATTGTTACAATTTCCTCTTTGGTTAGCGTTTGCTCCTGACCCGAAAATGATGCGAAATTCTGATGATGACTATTAAGAGTTAGGAGTTAGGAGTTAGGAGGAGCGTGGATAGTGGATAGTGGATAGTGGATAGTAGTAATTTTTGACAGCCGACAACTAACAACTAACAATTAACACTACCAACTACCCTTCGGGTTCGCCAGGTGCTTCAAGTCGGCAGAGCCGACGGCAGGTGCTACAACGGGGGGAACCCCCGCAACGCACTGCCTCCCCAACGCACTGGCTCACCAACTAACAACTAACAACCACCAACTAACAACTAACTACTAACAAACAACAACTAAGAATATGGCTATTTGGTTGACTTTGTGCGGGGCAATTGTGATTGTAGCTTATCTGCTGGGTTCGTTTCCCACGGGTTACATCGCAGTTAAGCAGTTGAAAGGTATTGATATTCGCGCAGTTGGTTCTGGTTCAACTGGGGCAACTAATGTGTTAAGAACTTTAGGTAAAGTACCGGGAGCGATCGTTTTACTGATTGATGCTTTAAAGGGAGTATTAGCGATCGCTCTGGCTTACTCATTATTTAACTACGCACCTTTACAAAACTTTATCCCTCCAACGGTAGATGCGAATTTATGGCAACCGTGGGTAGTAACTTTAGTTGGGTTAGCAGCGATATTAGGACACAGTAAATCGATTTTTTTAGGGTTTACTGGTGGTAAGTCAGTTGCTATCAGCTTAGGTATTTTATTAGCGATGAATTGGCAGATTGGTTTGGCTACAGCGGGGGTATTTGCGGTTGTAATTGCGATATCGCGGATTGTGTCTTTAAGTTCAATTGTGGGTGCTGTAGCTGTTCCAATTTTCATGACACTTTTGCATCAACCTTTACCCTACATTTTGTTTGGTGTCGCGGGTGGATTGTATGTGATTTTGCGACATCGCGCTAATATTGAGCGTTTGTTTGCTGGTACAGAACCAAAAATCGGACAGAAGGTGGAAGTAGAAGCGGAAGAAAGTTTAAATTCGGCTGGAACAACTTAAGGTACTTTGCGTAAAATTGTAGCGTTTTGAAACGCAGAGGAACGCTGAGTCAGCGCAAAGGAACGCAGAGTTTTTAGTTTATTTAATTGGTGACGAATTTGTGCAATTTTGCACTTAGGAGGATGCATATCATGGTTAAGGTAAGCAGAGAAAAACAACTTACTTTAGAAGAATTTCTGGTGCTTCCTGAAGGAGATGTAAACTATGAGTTTGTTGATGGTTATGCAGTAGCGAAGGTACAAGCAAAATATTTTCATTCTACTTTACAAACAGCTTTATTAATCCTCTTACATATATGGTGCAAAGGTAAAGGTAGAGTCGGATCAGAATGGGCTATTTTGTTAAAGCGTCGGGGTAAAGATTGGGCACCTTTACCGGATGTGACGTATATTTCTTATGAACGATTACCTAAAAGCTGGAAACGTAATGAAGCTTGTCCAGCAATTCCGGAATTGGTAATTGAAATTATCTCTCCAGACCAAACCATGAAGGAATTTGAAGACAAAGCGAAGGATTATTTTGCGGCTGGAGTTTCACGAGTTTGGATTGTAGATCCGGAAGCGATAAATATTAAAGTGTTTTTCTCGGCTGATTCAAGTCAAGTTTATACAGATACTACACCGATTGTTGATGCGCTGCTTCCTGGTTTGGAGTTAACAGTCAGGCAAATTTTTGAAGAGGCAGAATTGATTTGATTTTTGGGTGGTTTCGCATTTGGTTGAGTCTACCCACCTGGGAATGAATTCCCAGGCTAATAGTTAAAGTCGGCTTAAGCCGACTAGAAGATTTTCGTCTTAGTTTGATTTGGTAAAAATCGCGGGAATACTAAACGGAGGACATTGCAAACAAAAAATTACTTTCATGGCTCTGTGGCGACTTTACTATCATCTCCTGAAGGGGCGACCAAAGAACGTCAGCCGTTAATTACTTGCGATCGCGAAACCCAACTTTATGGTTATATGATTGGCAAATCGGATGAACTCGGTAGCATTATCCATGCAATTGGCGGTGTAGAAAACCATATTCATTTAGTGGCTTCCATTCCCCCTAAACTTTCTATCTCTGATTTTGTCCAAAATATCAAAGGTAGTAGCGCTCATTATCTCAATCATCTCTCTTCTGAGCAAGATGCGTTTGGTTGGCAACGCGGATACGGCGTTTTTTCTTTAGGAAGTAAACAACTTGAGCAAGCTGTGGATTATGTGAAAAATCAGAAGGAACATCATTCAAATGGGACTACAATTTCATCTTTAGAACGGCATAATCATGAAGATGATAGTCCAAAACGTACCAAATAAATGATGATATTTGAGCATAGTCAGCTGAAGCTGACTTAAGCTATGAGCCTCAGAATTCATTCTGAGGCGGACTTGTGGCTTTGAGCAATATCTCAGCAATTATCCAAATATATCACAGCTACTGTAACCTGCAAAAATAAGAATGCGATCGCTTTAGCTTCATGCTCAGAATAGCAAGCAAAGAAGCGGAAGCATTAACTAGATTCTTTCCGTTTAAAAGTTAGCTTAATTGCGCTTTTACCTCCACCCTTCGCACCGCTTCCTAATAACTTAACTTCTCCTTCACCGCTGATTTCTACCGATAACTCAATTTCCTCTAATTGCATTGCTGTGTTTCCCTTAGCTTGCGCTTCAGCGTGGCTAAACACCTTTCCCAAAACTTGCAAAAAGCGCGTCATTTCTTGCTCTAATTTTTCCGCGCTAACTTTAACAGCATCTCCTACCCCTCTGCTACCGCTATCTCTTTGAACATCGTCGTCCCAGTCACCTCCTCTAGTAACTTTGCGTGTCACTTTTTCAGCAATTGCTATTTGAGGAGTATCATCAGTGACGATCCAGATTGTTTCTTCGTTCTGCATATACGTAAAATTTGCCAAATATTTCCGATATAACTACATACTAGAAAGCCTGAATTTCGTGAAAAAAGCGATATTAAGCATTAATCACTAATTGGCTGAGACGTTTAAGTATTCTGAAAACATCATATAAATCATTTCCTGGGTTGCGAATTGCAAACAACTTTGATGTCGCATACTGCGGAATTTCGCTTTTAACTAATTTGATGAAAATGAAGCTACCGCCTGTAGTAATCATACCAAAGCTAGGTTTTTCAAGATGAGGATTTGCTAGCATATAAGCGAGAATTTGCGCTAATCCTGCTTCAATAGAATAAGATGCTCTTTTGGATTCAATAACCATCACCCAAAATTGGTCTTTTAAAACTAAAGTGTCAATTCTTCCTTTGACAATTACACCTTCATCTTCTGTGACAATATCAACAGATTCCTCTGATTTGACATAAAAAGGGTGTAAGTAGAAGTCGGCGATAAACAGAATTGGATCGAGTACCGCCATTCTGACGATATCTTCTAGCATTGGTGGGTAATTCAGAAGATTGATAAAACCCGCTTTTACTTTGTCTAAAAGTTGTCTATCTAAATCAGTTATTTCTGGTAAATCGTCTTGCCACTCGCGGAAAAAATCGTCCTTTTCAACTAGCTGAATACCAAATGTATCGATTAAGTAGCGTAAGTTTATATCTTTTGCTTGGATTGCTTGTGTCATAGTATTAAGTTAATTTTGGTGAGACGTTAAAATAAGAAAGCGAATGGTTAACTTGGACACTGTAAGCGCTGTGGCTTTCATCGCTGAAGGCTCGGTTGTACGCTATCTGTTGCGACAATATATACAAGAGCAACAAATCGTAAGGAAGGAAGACAGCTTTCAACGAATTTACAGCTATTGTGCAACAAATTGGGGGGGTATTAGAACAGGCAAGAGCTAGCAGATTTTTACAAAGAATTACTATTATTTACGATAATCCTTCATTTAGAGCTTTAAAACTTCAGCCGACTCGGAAGTTAGGAGTGAACGATATTATTATTTTAGGAACAGGCGATCGCTTGGGCATTATAACTATTACAGCCGATGCTAAAGCTATCACAGCAAGTGTTCAAGGTGTAGATTTTAATGTTTACATACATCCACCTTGTCCTTTAACAGGTAATTAATTATGCAAGTAACTATTGCACCTCATCTGCAAAGCACCTATCAGTTAATTAAATGTGCCTTTCCCAATGGGATAGAATCACAAGTTTATTTGCCGCTTTTGGCACTACTTTATGATGAAATGTCAGATCGCAATTTAGCAGAAGTTGTGGCTTGTTACACTGGCAAGGATTATGGCGTTGTGTTGAATGATGTGTATCGGGTAAAGTCAACTGATATACCAAGTGCTGAAGCAATTACCAAGGTAAAACAGCGTCTACTAGCTTGTGGTTATAAAGACTGGCTTGAAAAAGGGTGAGGGTGAGTGCTATCGCGTTTTATATTGAGAATGCGATCGCACTACCTTAAATTATAAAGCGAGGAGCGATATTCAAACATCGCCAGGATCTTAATCTGGAAGTATTACCGTCCTAAACGTTAATGAAACCCGTCTTTCCCGCTTAATGATTTCACCTTGCCACTTATCACTTTTCCTTTTAGCTATACCATGATTCCACTCATATCTTGCTTCACCTCGCAATACAATCAAACTTCTCGGTTCTAAGAAAAGTGACTTTTTTAATTCTTGCTTAGTATTAATAAAATCCATTACGCATGGTGAACCTAGACTTAGTGAGATGATAGTATCTCTAAAACAAGTCTTACAATCTGTATGGTTTGCTATCCCCTGACCTGGTTCATACTCATTGATAATTACTTGGTCTGGTAAAGTTTGGCTATAGCTTTGATGTAATTTCTTTGCTACATCTAAAGCCCAATCAGGTAAGGGTGCAATATACATTGCTCTATTAATCTTGTGGTTTGCATAATCATACTTATAACCGTAGTGTTGCACTCTTCTCTTTAAGTCAGTTAACCAAGGTTCACTATCTATTTTTTGCAATAGTAAATCATGCTCAGACTGGCAGATGAAATTACGAACATAAGTCAAACCATTAATTTCATCTATCTGAATTACTTCTGCATCATTTAAATCTATATTATTATTTTTTAAGTTGATGATTTCTTCTGCTACATCATTTTTAGGAAGCGTGCTAAACAGATCCAGTTGGATACCTTGTGAGGATAGTTGCTCTGTCTTTTTATTTTTCAGCATTTATTAATTATCCTATTTATCTAAATAATATGTCATAGAAAAGTTTGGTTTCTCTTAATCCTTGATTGTGAAGATCAAAATATTCAAACGTATCGCTTCTTGCTCCATTTATTTTTGTTTTCAATTTTAATACTTGGTTTTGGAAAAAGTGCCAATTTTTATTTAAATTAATTCCTTGTGGGTTTTGAAAAATCAGACATACTTCCTTATATAAATACTTATTTAGCAAATTTTTAACAAAACTAATTAATCTATCAACTTTGAGCGAAGGACTTGCAAATAAGTAAGAAAAATTTAATACTATCAATGTCTTGTCTGAAATATGATTATCTATATAATCACATAACACCTCGATGAAATTAGGTGAATAATTAGCATAAGTATTGAAAAATTGGAATGTAGTATTACTGTGAAAAAGACCAGAATACAAACTAAATTCGCTTGCTTTTTCAAGCATTGATTTTGCTTTGTCCATGCCAATGTAATTAAAGTTTATTTTTTCCCCGGAATTTTTTGCTGATTTTGCATAGTGCAGCGCAAGTGCTATACCAGAAGTGAGTGGTCCACAACCAAAATCAATAAATAGTAATTTTGTATTTGGATCAAAAATATATTTATCAAATATATCTTTGTGCTTTTCAAAAAGATACTTTTGACTCACAACGTGCTGTTGCATATTGCGGTTACAGTAAACTAGCACTCTTTCTTTTGGAGTCAAACCCCTAAATGGTGTATCAAAATCTGCCTGTCCTCCTCCTACAATAGCTCGAATTTTTTGAAAATCTTTATTTATGTAAGATTGCAAAACTTCTTTTTGCCAAGCTTCTGTTTGAGGATGTTCATCAAAAGGCTTCTTGACCATTTCTGCAAAAAACCTTTCTGTGTTGGCTGATTGTTTGTACTCAATCTTGCCGTCTAGTAAATTTATTATCATTTTGTTATTTTGTCTAGATAACATTTATTTTTCACTGTCGGAAAAATCCAGCCCAAATGTCATCAGAAAAAATCACAAAATAACAAGACACTTATCCACAATTGAGGCAGCAATAAAACTGAAATAAAATTGTATAAAAAACTTTTATCCAGTAATTTTACTTAGTTTAATAACAACAACACTTGCACACCCTCCTAAAACTCAATCCAATTCGGTACAATGTGACTCTAACTCGCTACAATAAAGATTTGCAGTATTCTGCATCCTATACATGAAGTTACCTATTGTTGCAATTATCGGACGCCCGAATGTGGGCAAATCCACCCTGGTAAATCGTCTTGCCGGACAACAGTCAGCGATTGTTCACGATGAACCAGGAGTGACACGCGATCGCACTTACTTACCAGCTTACTGGGGCGATCGCGAGTATCTCGTAGTCGATACTGGTGGTTTAGTATTTAATGATGAAACGGAATTTTTACCCCTGATTCGTCAACAAGCTTCTTTGGCACTAAAAGAAGCAAGTGCCGCTATATTTGTTGTCGATGGGCAATTAGGATTAACATCAGCTGATGAGGAAATCGCTGAATGGTTACGCATACAAACTGTACCCGTTTTGCTTGCCGTAAATAAATGTGAATCCCCAGAACAAGGTTTAGTTCAAGCTTCGGAATTTTGGCAATTAGGATTAGGTGAACCGTTCGCTGTATCTGGTATTCATGGTAACGGTACAGGTGAATTACTCGACGAGTTAATTAACCACCTGCCAATTGTCGAAAATATACCAGAAAATAATGAAATCAATGTGGCAATTATCGGTCGCCCAAATGTCGGTAAATCAAGCTTATTGAACGCTTTCGTCGGTGAAGAAAGAGCGATTGTCAGTCCTATTTCTGGTACAACTCGCGATGCAATTGATACCGTCGTCGAAAGAGACGGACAAATTTACCGCTTAATTGACACTGCCGGAATTAGAAAAAAGAAACACATTGAATACGGTACTGAATTCTTTAGCATCAACCGCGCATTTAAAGCGATTCGCCGCGCCGATGTGGTTTTATTAGTATTAGATGCTGTAGATGGTGTCACCGAACAAGACCAAAAATTAGCTGGGCGAATTATCGAAGAAGGTCGAGCTTGTGTGGTTGTCGTTAATAAGTGGGATGCTGTCGAAAAAGACTCTTACACGATTTACGACTACGAAAAAATCTTAACTGAAAAGCTGCATTTCACCGATTGGGCTGAAACGATTTTTGTCAGTGCCGTCACCGGACAACGGGTAGAAAAGATTTTAGAATTGGTGAATACCGCAGCCGAAGCACATAAACGTCGCGTCAGCACATCCGTAATTAACGAAGTCTTGGAAGAAGCAGTTAGCTGGCATTCGCCCCCAGCGACACGCGGCGGACGCCAAGGTAAGATTTATTATGGTACGCAAGTCACCAGCCAACCGCCAACAATAGCGCTGTTTGTCAACGAAGCGAAACGCTTCAACGAAAACTATCGGCGTTACATTGAGCGCCAATTCCGGCAACAATTAGGATTTAAAGGCACACCGATTCGTTTACTGTGGCGGAGTAAGAAAGTGCGTGATATGGAAAGTGGTAGTGTCAATAGAGCAACTCGCGTGAAATGAAGTTATGAGTTATGAGTTATGAGTTATGAGTTATGAGTTATGAGTTATGAGTTATAAATTGTGGAGTATTTTAATTTCCAACTCCTAACTCCTAACTCCTCACTCCTCACTCCTAACTTTATAATGGATTTACTGCGATCGCTTCCACTTGGTCTTTACCTCGAACAACCGATAACTTGGCTGCACAAACTCGATCCGCGTGTCAAGTTTTTCTGGTTGATGAGCTTTTTAACTACCTATATATACGCGAGAAACGAGTGGCGGGTATTATTGGTATTAATTTTAATTGTCGCTACCCTCATAGCTAAAATTCCCGTGCGAGTATGGCAACAGCAAATGGGTTGGCTGTTAACAGTCTCGTTTCTTGTACTTTTAATTGCCGCTATCAGTCCGGATGGATTGGGTATAAATTATCAACCGCGCCTTCCTAGCGTAGAGAATTCGCAGTTAAACAAAGCGAACTCAGAACAAGCACAAAGCTCAAAAAATCAAGTTAAGAACCCCAAACAATATACTTACGTAGTTTTGGAAGCTGGAGCCATAAAAGTCACGCGCCGCTCTTTAGATTTGGCAGTCAGCTTGAGTGCAATGTTGTTTACTTTAATTTACAGCACCAACTTGTATCTGCTGACAACCGCACCCGAAGAAATTACTGCTGCTATAGAAAACTTAATGCAACCGCTACGACGGTTGAAAGTGCCTGTCACCGAATTGACTTTAACTTTAACTTTGTCGTTGCGGTTTATTCCCCTAGTTTTAGAAGAAGTGCAAAATTTAATTCGCTCTGTGATGACAAGAGCAATAAATTGGAAAAAGCTAGGATTGAAAGGAAGCGTTAAAGTTTGGCTGCTGGTAGCAGAAAGACTGTTAGAAAATTTGCTATTACGGGCAGAACAAATGGCTAGTGCAATGATGGTGCGCGGCTTTACGAGTCCTCACGAACATCGGGTACAATGGCACGAATTACGGTTTACAACTCGTGATTGGGTAGCGATCGCGTTGCTTATTTTATTTTGGGGAGTGCGGCTAGCTGTAGGAAGTGAGGTTTCTTAAACGATACGATCAAGCCTTGGTATTGGCGATCGCTTCCCCTAAAAAATCGCACCGGTTCGGAGGTTTTCGCCACTTTATTTTATAAGAACGATTCGGGAATCGCCACTTTACTTGAAAGCCCTTACCCAAATAAAAGCGATCGCCCCCTCTTTAATTTTCATTGCTCATTGCGAGCGTGCCTATTGCCCATTGCGAGCGTGCCCATTGCGAGCGTGCCCATGTTGAAATAAGCTGCTGTCAAGGATGAGGGAAGATTTCACAGCATCAGGTATACTAAACAGTGAAATTTGCATACAGCGATCGCGTCATAGTGGGGGAAGGGTAAAGGTTGAAGAAAAAAGGCAAATCAATTTCTTTAACTGTTGCACTGGCTCCCCTGCTACCAGTTCATAGTAGTGAAGTTTCAGGTGGATTCTTGGCAATGAAAGCACACGCAAGCGGCAGCAATTATGGCAGCATGGGAAGAGGGTAGGGATTGTTATGTGCCTTGTTTTGAATAGCAATTGAGTGTAGCCATAACAATGGTTATGCCTTAAACGTACCGCACCTGCTGCAAGTCAAGTGCTACTTTTATTCTCCTTTCTTGACATTAGGAACTACATCAATGTCTTAATAACCGCGAATCGACATCAAAAGTTGGTTGTATGCTCGCATTTTAAGCAAATATTGTGTCCAGATAAAGGTATTATCGTCTGGATGAAAGTATTTCATGGCGAGAAGATATATGTACTTATACCTTCACTATTAAATGAACTCAGAAAACTCGGAAACTTACATAAATCACCCAACTTGGGGTTTGCTCTACAGAATCTGTATGGTTGATGAGAACCAAGAGATGTTTACTACACTGTATGCCCAACGCTTATTTTTTTTGGTGGCAACAGACGGTAAAGGAATCAAATTTCAGTCTATAGGACGTACCGAAGCTCGAATGATGCTGGAAAATCGCTTGCGAACTTTGCGGCGCACTGGACACTCTCAGGAGTACGATCAGCTTCAGAGTGTTTTCCAACGCACCTTCCAATGACTAGTTCGATCAAAGAACGTATTACCATAATCCGCTCCTCACTTCCTGATTCAGTTCGGTTGATTGCTGTCACCAAGCAAGTTTCTACCGAGGTAATGCGTTCTGCCTATGCCGCAGGACTGCGGGATTTTGCTGAGAGTCGCATTCAAGAAGCTACCAGCAAACAACTTGAATTACAAGACTTAACAGATATCACCTGGCATTTTATTGGACATTTGCAAAGCAATAAAGCCAAAAAAGCGCTTTCCCAATTCACCTGGATTCACTCTGTAGATAATTTACAACTGGCGCAGCGCCTAAATCAATTGGCGCAAGAGTTAGGAGTGAGTCCCCAAGTTTGTCTACAGGTGAAAATTCTTGTTGATCCCAACAAATCTGGTTGGAGTGCGACCCAATTATTAGCTGACTTACCAGCACTCAATCAATGCGAAAATTTAAAAATTCAAGGTTTGATGACAATCCCTCCTGCTGGATTGGATGATGCAGAAATAGCGCGTGTATTTAATCGTACCCGCGAACTAGCTGAAGAAATACAAAGACAAAACTGGTCAAATATAAAAATGCAGCATCTTTCGATGGGGATGTCTGGCGATTATAAGTTGGCAGTGCAAGCGGGTGCAACGATGGTAAGATTGGGAACGATCTTGTTTGGCGATCGCTCTGTGTAAAATATTCACATTACCAGTGATTTGAGGCAGTATTACCTCTAAATACAGAATAATTTTTTAACCAGCTGGTTGTGTAGGTAACAAAAGATATAGTATGAACAAAAGCAAAGAAAAATTAAAATATGGGTAACAAAAAGTTTTTTCAGGACAACTATTAGTATATAATTCGGACTCATTATTGCAATTCGTCAAGGTCAACTGAAGGCTCAAGTATGAAGGATAAAATACCCCATTCATAAACAAATGGGGCTTGAACTAAGAAAAAATCTTTTACATTGGTGTCCACATCGGACGAACCTTGTACCAAATGACACATTTATTTTTCATCACTTATCCTTTATACTTCAAATCATGACCAGAGCTTGTAATAGATGCTACAAACAGCGCTAAAATTGCATACCTGTCAGTTCTTTGTAGCGATGAAAGCTGAGTGAATCAACTTTTGTCACATCAGTAAAGGTGGTTAATTCTTGGAGCGTAAACCATGAACAATATATTTTCCAAACTCAGAGACTTCGTTGGTCTAAACGAGCAAGTCGAATACGAGTACTACGAAGAAGATCCAGATACCAAAAGTTACCAAAATATATATCAAGAACAAAACGTCACTCCAGCACCACAAGAGCAAAGCCAACAAAATCGACGTTGGCGCGAACCCATGCCTACAATGGAAACTGATGTAACAACAGGTTCAAAGCCTATGAGTAATGTTATTGGGATGCCAGGAGCGATAAATGGAATTTCCGAAGTATTGGTGTTAGAACCACGCACCTTTGAGGAAATGCCCCAGGCAATTCAAGCATTGCGAGAACGAAAGTCCATAGTGTTAAATTTGACAATAATGGACCCGGATCAAGCACAACGCGCCGTCGATTTTGTCGCAGGTGGAACTTACGCACTCGACGGACATCAAGAGCGCATCGGTGAAAGTATATTTTTGTTTACGCCAAGCTGTGTACAAGTTAGCACTCATGGTGGCGTACTTCACGAAGTACCCCAACCCCCAGTTCGTCCCGCACGTCCTACAGGTGCAACTCCCACTTGGGGAAATGAAGCCAATCGGATGGCACAATAAAGTTAGTCGAAAGTCAAGAGGAGCCAGTTGCGTGGGCGGCTGTGCCGACTTGAGCAATCTGGCGTTCAAAAGTCCAGAGTTTATAGTTTTTGACTCTTGACTTTTGACTAATGACCTTTGACTATTAACGAATGACTATTAAATTTGGCTTAATTGGTGGTGGGGTAATGGGAGAAGCGCTGTTATCCCGCCTTATTGACAGAGGCATTTACCAACCATCAGAAGTCATAGTAAGTGAACCCCAACCTTCACGTCAGAGCTATTTAGAGCAGAAATACGCTGTAACGGTGACACCAGATAATCGGCTGGTTTTTACAGCTGCAACAGAAGTTGTATTTTTAGCAGTGAAGCCGCAGGTGTTCAGCGCGATCGCTCAAGAATTAGCAGATGTCATCAGTACAAATTCCTCACCCCTAGTAATTTCTATCTTGGCAGGTGTGCCCATCAGTCAGCTAGAAGCCGGATTTCCGCAGTTACCAGTAATTAGGGCAATGCCGAATACCCCAGCAACTGTAGGAGCCGGAATTACCGCAATTTGCTTAGGTGCATATACACATGCAAACCATTATCAAAAAGCACAGGAAATCTTTGCCGCAGTCGGGGAAGTTGTCGAAGTTTCCGAAAATTTGATCGACGCAGTAACAGGACTTTCCGGTAGTGGTCCGGCTTATGTAGCGTTGATGGTAGAAGCATTAGCTGATGGTGGAGTAGCCGCAGGTTTACCCAGAGCGATCGCCTATCAATTAGCTCTCTCTACCGTACTGGGAACCGCAACACTGCTGCATGAAACCAAATTGCACCCAGCAGAACTCAAAGACCGCGTTACCAGTCCTGGTGGCACCACAATCGCCGGTATTGCTCAACTAGAAAAAGCTGGTTTTCGTTCAGCTTTAATTGAAGCAGTCAAAGCAGCCACAACGCGATCGCTTGAATTGGGGAAATAGAGAATGGGGAATGGGGCATGGGGCACGGGGCATGGGGCATGGGAAAAAAATTTGACTTTATTCTCACGTTCCTAATTATCAATGCCCATTGCCCATTGCCCAATGACGGCAGGTGCGTGACTGTCGGCGGAGCCTTTCCAACGCACTGCCTCCCCAATTCCCCATTACCCATTGACTAATGACAAAGTTGACAAAATAGCCGTTAATATAGTAAAAAGACTGGTTGCAAATGTCCCATACGTGAATTATCCTGCGCTGTCTCCAGAACTTGACCCGCATACGATATTTCCCTTTGAGTTGGATCAATTTCAGAAGGATGCGATCGCCTCGCTGAACGCTGGAAGCTCCGTTGTTGTCTGTGCGCCCACCGGCAGCGGCAAAACTTTAATCGGGGAATACGCCATTTATCGCGCTTTGTCGCGGGGTAAACGTGTATTTTACACGACGCCTCTAAAGGCGCTGTCAAATCAAAAGTTACGTGATTTTCGCTCAAAATTCGGTTCCGATCTCGTCGGACTGTTAACTGGCGATATCTCTGTTAACAGAGATGCGCCGATTGTAGTCATGACTACAGAAATTTTCCGAAATATGCTCTATGGCACACCCATCGGGCAAGTCGGCACTTCATTGGTAGACGTTGAGGTGGTGGTGCTGGATGAGTGCCACTACATGAACGACCGTCAACGGGGCACAGTTTGGGAAGAATCGATTATTTATTGCCCAGGTGAAGTTCAACTGGTAGCGCTTTCCGCCACAGTTGCCAATAGCGACCAACTCACCGACTGGCTAAATCAAGTTCACGGTCCAACTGACCTGATTTACTCGGATTTTCGCCCAGTTCCCTTAGATTTTAGCTTTGGCAATCCCAAGGGGCTGTTTCCCTTGTTGAATGAAAGCAAAAATAAAATCAACCCCCGCTTAGTTAAGAGAGGGAAAAGAGGACCGCAAGACAGAGGTAGAGGTGGTAGACCAGAAGCTCCCAGCATAGAATACACCCTGAGCCAGCTACAGCAAAGGGATATGCTACCCGCAATTTACTTTATCTTCAGCCGCCGGGGATGTGATAAAGCCGTGGCTGAGGTGGGTGATTTGTGGCTGGTGGATAATGACGAGTCCCAAGTGTTGCGGCGGCAAATTGACGATTTTTTATCTCGCAATCCCGAAGCCGGACGTTCTGGACAAATTGCCCCTTTATATAGGGGAATTGCCGCACACCATGCGGGAATTTTACCAGCGTGGAAAGTCTTGGTAGAAGAACTTTTTCAGCAAGGACTGATTAAAGTCGTCTTTGCTACCGAGACATTGGCAGCAGGAATTAACATGCCAGCCCGGACAACTGTGATTTCCACCCTTTCCAAGCGTACTGACACCGGACACCGCCTGTTAAACGCTTCCGAATTTCTGCAAATGGCGGGAAGAGCCGGACGCCGGGGGATGGACAAGCAAGGTTACGTGGTGACGTTGCAAACTCCCTTTGAAGGAGCCAAAGAAGCGGCATATCTAGCAACATCTAAACCTGACCCTTTGGTTAGCCAATTTACACCAAGTTACGGTATGGTACTGAACTTACTGCAAACTCACACCTTGGAAGAAGCCAAGGAATTGATAGAGCGCAGTTTTGGGCAGTACATGGCGACGTTGCATTTAAGACCAGATTATGAGGAGATTGGCGAACTGCAAGCAGAATTGGCACAACTTCAAGCGCAAATAGCCGCAGTAGATGAAAAGGAAATTGCTGTTTATGAGAAATTGCGCCAACGGCTAAAAGTAGAACGGCAACTTTTGAAAACTCTGCAAGAACAGGCTCAGTCAGATAGGCAAGAAGAATTGGGCATGATGTTGAGCTTTGCAGTGTCGGGGACGCTTTTAGGTTTGAAGGGGAAGAATATTCCCGTATCTACACCTGTAACAGCGGTGTTGGTGGGGAAAACCCCAGGCTCCGGTCAATCGCCTTACTTGGTATGCTTGGGGCAAGATAACCGCTGGTATGTAGCGACGACTGGGGATGTCGTGGATTTGTATGCGGAACTACCGCGAGTTGAAGTTGAGGCTGATTTGTTACCACCGCCGGAAATGCCTTTAAAACCAGGACAGTCACGTCGGGGTAATGAAGAAACAGCAGCGATCGCTTCTATAATTCCCGATCCGAGCGAGTTTGTGCAATTACCTCCAGAAGTAGCCGAACAACTTAGCCGCACTGCTGCTGTGCAAGAGCAAATAGAAGCTCATCCCATACATCAAGCCGGCAATCTCCCAGCAATTTTTAAACGCAAAGCCCGCTGTGTCGAACTCGAAGCCGAAATTCAACTAATGCAGGAACAAGTTGAGCAACAATCCCAACGTCATTGGGAAGAATTTGTCAACTTAATTGAAATTTTGCAACACTTTAACGCATTGGTTAACTTAGTCCCAACTCAATTAGGGCAAATCGCCGCCGCTATGCGCGGAGAAAATGAATTGTGGCTGGGTTTGGCGCTCGCCAGTGGGGAGTTGGATAATTTAGATCCGCACCATTTAGCAGCAGCAGCTGCGGCTTTGGTGACAGAAACTCCGCGTCCAGATAGTAAAGTACACTTCGACTTAAGTGATGAAGTAGTAGAAGCACTAGGAAAATTGCGGGGAATTCGCCGCCAAATGTTTCAATTACAACGCCGGTATAGCGTGGCGTTGCCTATTTGGTTGGAATTTGAGTTAATTGCCATAATCGAACAATGGGCACTGGGTATGCCGTGGACACAACTGTGCGAACATACCACTTTAGATGAAGGTGATGTAGTCAGGTTGCTGCGCCGCACTTTGGATTTATTATCCCAGATACCCCACGTCCCCCATCTGCCGGAATCGTTGCGCCGCAATGCTCATCGGGCAATGCAATTGATTGACAGGTTCCCGGTTAATGAGGAGGTTGAATAATTTGGGGCATTGGGCATGGGGAATGGGGCAGGGGGGCAGGGGGGCAGGGGGGGCAGGGGGGCAGGGGGAGAAATATTTCTTCTTTCTTAACGATGCCCATTGCCCAATGCCCATTGCCCAATTCGCAATTTAATAGACTAAAGGTTGCCCACCTTTGAGATTACGTAAAGTATTTACACAATATGGGCAGTCGCAACCAAATAAAGCGATCGCCTCATGGCTTTCTTCTTCCGAAAAGTCCAACATGGCAACATTTTTATCAGATTGCTGTACTGAACTCACTTTAGGTGGGGGTGTTGTCTGTGAAACCCGCGTACAAACAAAGTTGTTATACCCTGCATGTGGATGACGTACACATGCTTGACCATCTTTCATACGCAGAACTGGCTGTGACGCATGTGCTGGGTTTACTACCCCAATGATAGACATCATAGATGCAAAAATAGTCGGGCTGGAAAGTAAAGTCAGTATTAATTTTCTGTTCATAAGTTTTTCGGGAACGTCTTACTGAACGATTAGGTTATCCGATTAACTGTTACAGGTCAAGAGAGTTTTTTCAGGAAAATAATTAGTTCTACTTTTGATTTTTAGATTTCTAATTTGTAGTAGGCGTTTTAATGCCTGTTTTAAGCACTGAAGTGCTTACTACGAATCAATTCAATTTCAGCGAGTAGTTCTGATTCGATGGGTGTGGTTGAGAGAATATCGTGTTTCAAGTCACCCCATTTTTTACTTGATCGCGTTTTATATAAAGCGATAATTTCCGGGATGCGTGAAGATACCAATACTCGCACGGGTTGAAGTTGATTTAGAAGTCTGGCATGGCGATATTGAGGAGATTGTTGCAATGCATCATCTAATTGTTGAGCGAGTTCTTGGGGATTTACATTCGTTTGGTCGAGTAACAAAACGTAATGTTGCGGCTGCTTGACAGGTACTAAACTTTTAAAGGATGTTCCTTGTAATGGTAAGGAATCGAGAATTTGACGGACAAATTCAGAATTTAGTTTCTCGCCTACTAAATCGCTGATTTCTTGTGTGCGTCCGAGAAATTGCAAACAAGGTGTATTTAAATAGAAATGGGTAACGCTCAGGCGATCGCCTATTCGATAACGATACAATCCTCCTTTCTGAGAAATAATTATCTCATAAATGCCGTCTTTTTCCAATTCATGCAAACGGTAAATTTTGCCGGTTTCATCCTCAAACTCAAAAAACACCTCATTCAGCATTGGTACGCATCCCCGCGCTTCAATTAAGGGGATAGTTAGCGGTGCTTCGGTAGCGAGGAGTCCTTTACCCTGTACTAAAACGTTGGGAAACAATAAACGCAAAAATTCCGCACCATCCGCAGCGTTAGCGCTATCCCAACAAGAGATAAGTTTGAGTTCTTGCCAAAGTTGCGTCCAAGGAATCTCTGTATTGAGAAGCATTTGGTGTCGTTGAGGTGAAAGGCGATCGCCTATTTCTAATAAAAGTCGTGTACGATTATTTTGAATATAATCGAGGATAACTTTAAGAAAACTCGGACTCCAAATAGAGATAATTTCCAACTGATCTTCAAGTAAAAGTGTCTGAGAAAGCTTATTTTTAAATTCTTCCGCATCACCAACGCGATTTAATCCGCGAGGTGAAATCAAAAAAGGACTGAGAAACCATCTTAACCATTTATCTAAATATTCTGAATCATTGTTTAATCCGATTTCATCTGCTTTTTCTCCCAATTGTGGCGAAATGCAAAAGTATATTTTACCTGTTGAAAAATTTGCCCCATGTACAATTAAATCATGTGCCCAAACGCAGAACATTTGATTAAAAGAACTCAGCAAAGATTTCGTGTAAGGAATTAATTTAGCAGCACCGCGACTTCCGGAAGTTTTTTCATAAAAAAGGATTGATTCAGATGTTAGGAAAGGCTTTTTGGTTTCCTTTTGTTGCAAAATCGACTTTTCAATATCGTGGTATGCAACTATGGGTATGCGATGCCAATCAGCAATAGATGTGACATTTAAAGATTTACCATATTCACTTTGAATAAGACGTTTGATAATCGCTTTTTGTACTGCTTGCTGCGACGCTTGGGGATTTTTAAGTGCAGAATGAAATCTTTTAGCAGCAGGGGTGAGAAGCTTTGCGAATAGTTTAATAATAAAGCGCATTTATGGATGAAACCTCACGCAAAGGCGCAAAGACGCAAAGAAAGAGTTTAAAATTAAGTTTCTGAGTTTTCGCTGTTGACTTTTGACTCTTGACTAAATTTTTTGTTTGGATAAATATGAGTGAAAACAGGAACATAAGTTCCATCTAAAATTGTAACTCCTGGTGCGATGTGATTCCAAGCTCCTAAAAAGACATTATTGCCGATTTTCACTTTTTTAACATATAGCAGTAAATCTTGTTTTTTCGGTTTGATGATGTGAGAATAAATGCCGACACCGTTACCAAATACGACATTATCGCCGATTTCGATTAAAGCGCGATCGCTTATTTCTAACTGCGGTGTCCAATAAACATTTTTACCCACTTTTGCCCCCCACAACCGCAACCACAATGAGAATGCACCAGGGATAAGCCGCAACAGTGTTTCTAATGCGGGAAAGGCAATATATATTAGTTGTATTTGGTGACTTCCCCACCAAGGTGAATAATTTTTACCACCTAAATAACTGATTCCTTCTTTTAAAGGATAGAAATATTCGTGTATTGTATATACCAATAAGGGCAAACAGTACAGAGAAAAAATAAGCGCCATAATACTTAATATTCCTGGATGAAAGCAAATCCCCAGGAAAGCTGCCAAAGTCATGAGAATAACAAAGGCAGGAAAGCCGGAAAGCATTATGCTAAGTGGAGTCATACGTTTTACAAACTGAGTCTCTCAAGCAGTGGAAGCAAGACGGAACAACATAATGTTACTAATGTAAACACTACTTTAATAGTACTTTTTTTAACAATTATTTAATTAAATTTTATGAAAAAATATCAAATTTACATTAATTATATGTAATTTATACTCATGTAGATGATAAAAGTCAGATAAATATTATTGCTTCTACCGACATGTACCTTACATCTGCGTACCGTAACTTAATCAACAGAAAAATATATCTGCTTTTTACCAGCAAAGTCATTAAAGATTGAGTCAGGAGAGCTTCTAATGTAACAATTTATCAAGTGTAAAAGCTTTTAGTGTGTAGTTTTTCTGAGTTTTATCGTCAACCAAGCTTACGTATTGAGGTAAATAATTGAAAATATATTTAAAGTCAAGTCGAGCGATCGCAACTTTTTTTGCATTTTCTTTTCTACTAAGTAGCTGTGGTCGCAATATCCCATCATTTAAAGAACTTGAAGGAATGACAAGTTCTCTTAAATCAGGAGCCAGTAGCATGGCTGAAGACATTTATAACTCTTGTATTACCAAAACTAAATATATATCTTTTCTGGTAGTTCCAGATTCCGCAGGGTCATTTACCCAAAGAGAAGAGCAGGAGAAAATTTGCGAAACAAGTAGCAAACCTACTTCTAAAAATGTAGCAAGAGCAAATGCAATTCTTACAGAATATATAGATGCTTTAGTTTATCTGGCTAATGGGAAAAATTTATCTGGTCAGACTATATCTTTTGATGAAAATTTTACTAAACTTGGTAATTCACTAAAAAGCTTGAGCATTCCAGGAGCAGCAGGAACCCAATCTAGAGCTATTTTTAATGAGTCGGAAGTTAACGCGGGAATAAGTATTGCCAAATTCCTAACTAATGTATTTACAAAGGAGTTTCGCCGGGACAAGTTGAAGCAAGCTATTTTGTGTACCGATAAGGATATTCAAACTTATATTAAAGGATCATCAACGTCTGAACAACCTACAGGAGGATTAATTGCACTCACACAACAAGGCTATATCAACTTGACTTTGGAGATAGAAGAAGAAAAGATTCGAGGGTATTTTACTGATTACATAGCTGTACTTGGTAGTAATCCAAATAGTCGTATTTTAGATTTTCGACAGTTAGAAGAAAAATATAACGAGGCTATGGATAATTTGAGAAAAAGAAGAGATAATGCTGAAACTTATATAGAGGTACTTAGTAAAGTAGCTGAAATGCACGCCAAGCTTAAAACTGAATTTGAAGGTAAAAACAATTTAAATGATGCTCAGTTACAAAACTATTGTAAAGACTTCTTTCAACCAAAGACCGAGAAAGTTGCCAGCAAAGATAAGTCAGTTAAATACGATGCTGAAGAACTGAGAAAAGTGACAAATATAGTATCTGAATACACGAAAGTTTTAAAACCCTTAATTCAGAAGCTAGATGAAACTAGATAAATGACTTTTTATTCAATTTTTAGGAGAATTTTGAAATAACAGGAGATGAAATATGGCAGACAAGAAACTTAGCTCACAAGAGTTATTCACTATCAGTCAAATGATAATTGAGATTGTGAGTATTAGTCGAGTTAGAAGATTAATCTTACATCAGAGTGGTAAAATAACTTTAGCGGAGTTATTAAATATTTCCACAGCAGAAAGCACTCTTTTAGGAGATGCAACTGAGCTCTCTAATCAATTTATTAATGGCATAGTTACAGACTTAGAATCTCCAGGAGATAGAATTAAAATAGCTACAAAAAAGGCACAAGATTCTATTAATAAGATAGAAAATTTTCAAAACTTCATAGGTATATTAGGAAGTGTAATTGAGCTTTTAGGACAAATTGTCACTGCTGCGCCTTCTGTTATAATCGGACAAGTTCCATTTGCCGCAATAGCTAGTGGAGTAGATAAATTTGAAAACCTGTTAAAACAGTTATAGAATGACTCTAATTAAATGGAGTCATGCGGAAAGTTATAAGTTATTAAATTAATAACTCATAACTTTCCCAGACAAAATCGTTAATCAAAACGGCAAAAATAGCTTTTGGGTTAAGCTTAACTTCGTCTCTACACCTAAAGAATCTGGTATTTTGTCACATTCAAAATAAGTCCCGTGCATTTTATCCCAAAGCTTGAAATTTGCTCCATAATTACCACAAATACCGCTGCTGGCGTGATGCCAAGCATGATTCTGGGGTAAAATTAGCCAAGGTGACAAACAGCGGTAAAATAAAGATGTTGGTGTCGGTGTAAAAATACTGTGTCTCCACAAATCTAAAGCCGAACTTAAGCTGACACCCGCAACATACCAGCTAGAATCTTGCAGCACATAGATAAATAAAGCGTGAACCCACAAGTAAATAATTAGGAAACTTGTCCACAAAGTATTGCGAGAAGTTCCTAAAATATCCATTTGTGTAACTGTGTGATGCACTTGATGCACATACCACAGCCAACGGGTATGAAATAAGCGATGATTCCAGTAGTAAAGATAATCTACAAATACGAAGCTGAAGCAAAATGCAACGATGGGGTGCAGATTTAGTGCAGATTGAAAATTGGAAAGCAAATGCTGATAAAGTTGATATATAACAGTTATTTGCAGGATGGGAATCAAAATTCCCTGAAAAAATAGATTAATTCCATCCACAAACCAGTCTTCACGCTTCTTTAAGCGAAATAAAGTAAGTTTGTTGTCATTAGCCACAGTCAGCGTCAGCAAAATCACGAAGGCAAAAAAAACTAACATTTCAAAAAACAGTGTCTCTTTACACCATTTGCAAGTTGAATTTTATTTATAATTTTTCTCAGGTTCTACCTGGGAATTATGAAGTGGCTTTATTTTGCCACTTCTTTTTGTGAACAGGACTTACGCACTCTTTCACGGAGAAACGAACCACGAAGAGACGAAGGACACGAAGGAAGAAGGATGAGAGAGATTTTTGCGTAAGTTCTATGAATATAGTTCACACCCAAAATTTGATTTCTACAGATTTTTCTGGTAAGTTTCTTGGATCTTCCCCTTGAGCGATTTTGTTGCGGATAGATTCGACAAAGACGTGGATGGTATCTGCGGGGGTGTTGGCAAAATTGCTGCCGTATTTTTCAATTACTTGCCACTGGATGTTTAAAGCTTCGACATCTTGGCGGATAATATATTGAGCAGTCCATTTGACAAAAGGTCGTGCTAACTTGTTCCAAATGCCGTAGTTGAAGGTTACATCAGTGTAAACTAAAGTTGAGTCCGCAGCTTCGGGAATCGATTGGCTGGTGATGAAAAGTTTTCTGTGCGTTCCCATATCATACTCAACGCTGGTGATATTCGGCATATGAAAGCTGTCGATATGACGAATTTCGTAACCTTGAGAGTTGAGGAAGTGTGTAAACCAACCGAGATTTGTTGTCTCGTTACGGTAGGATGCGAATACTGAACCGTTGCGTCTTTGGACTGTCATTTCTAGCTGTGAAGCGCTAGGTGTGCGGAAGACTCCGGGATGAACTGATGCGGTGTGGGGAATGTCGATGAAGTTTTCAGCGCAGTTGGTGACGTTGTTGCGAAAGCGGTTGATGACACGTACTGTTTCCCATCCTGGTTGTTTATAGGAAGGCATTTTGAAAGGCGCAAATTCTTGACTTGGATTTTGCGTCAGTCGCACATAAACATATCCATCTTGCTCTTTTGTGTCATAAGATAACACGCGACGAGCATCGCTAACTTGAAAATTTTCACCTTCAGCAGGTACAGCTACCACCTTGCCGGTTTTATCGTAAACCCAACCGTGGTAAGGACACTGGATTTTGCCTCCACAGATTTTACCATGAGACAGACGGCTGTTTCTGTGCATACAGCGATCGCGCAATACAACCGCTTTCCCATCATCACCACGAAACACCACCAGCCATTCATCTAAAACTGTGCGTTGCAGTATCGTCTTCAATTTTAGTTGCTTGCTTTCACAAACAATATACCAAAAATCCTCAAATCTCACTTTTCCCCCGCATAACTTTTTATTTCTATATCGTTTGTTAAATCTATCTGGCAAGCAAGTCTTGCTTGTTGATTTCCCGGTGCAAATATCTCTAAAATTTCTTTTTCTTCTTCGCTAGGAGGTGGAATATCACCTTCTACAACTACCAGACAAGTTCCACAAATTCCCGTCCGACAACCAAATAACACCGGAGAATTTTGTACTGTCAGATGTTCAGAAAGTTTTTCATGTCTTTCCAAACTAATTGGTTGATAATTGCTTTGAGGAAAACGGATAATATGTTTATTCATTAGGACTTACGCAAAAATTCTCTCTCTTCCTCATTCCTCTGTGAACTCTGCGTCGCGCCAGTCGCTACAACGGGGGGAACCCCCGCAACGCGCTGGCTTCTCTGCGGTTCGTTAAATAAATCTTCTTTGGCTAATAAAAACTTATTTTTCGACCAGACAGACGCTTCCAGTTGATTTACATACTGCATATATTTAACCAACGGAATATCTATATTAAGAATTGCATTGGGATTGTAGCGAATATTGTCATAAATCATGCCATCTTCACCACGCAAGAAATAGTAAGCTAATTTCGTCAGCAAAAGCAACATTCGCGTAATAACCCAACCGAAAATACCTTTTCTTTCTTCTGCAACATAAATAGGTTGAATCCGCGTTCTACCCGTTTCTTGTGGGGTGTAAGCGTAAATCATATGTAATGGTGGCACAATACGAACTTTTTTCATAATAGTTAAAAGCCCGATACAGCCATCTGCATATCTCATAGTATATTCGTAATGTTCGCCGATAATTTTTCGCCCAATTCGCTCTCTGGTTGTCGTTTGAGGAAATTCACCGCTCAGTGTAAAATCAACAATTGTACCGGATTCATCTTGTTGTAAATATAAATCCATTTTAATATTTAATTTATGTACGGTTTGCAGATGTTGAGCATCAATGCCATTCATCATGCAAATGTGGTGATGACAACTTCTCTCAAAAGCTTTGTCGTGTATTGTCACGAGAGATTTATCTTTAAGTTCATCAAATTCAACTACTTTATTTGGTGCTTTCGTATCTGGATAAACCCAAATAAAATCATATTTTTCATCTGTAGCGTAAGATTGCAGTTTCGCTTTGTCGGGAATTGTTGATTGACAAGGAATATCCTGACAGTTTCCCTCACCATCAAATGCCCAATGATGAAAAAAACAGCGAATGAAATTACCATCAACTCGTCCAATTCCTAAATCAGTTCCTAAATGTGGGCAATAAGCATCTAATGCGCGAATCTTTCCATCTTGTCCGCGAAAGATAACGATTTGTTGTCCGCAAAGATTTAAAGATTTTGCTTGACCTTTTGGTATTTCTTTGCTTGGACAAGCAATATACCAGCCTTTTGCGATAATATCCCAATTGTTAAAGATTTTCATCTTCAGAATCGGTTGTGTGTTTTGATTTTGAAATTGATTCATTATAAGATAAGTAAATAATTAATCTGGAAATATGTAGTAAGCGCTGTCTTCGCTGAAGCGCTTACTACGAATTTTCAGAAAACGAGGATGATGAAAAGGCTTTTGTTTGCGTTGCTAAATATTTAGGAATAGAATTTGATGCCATTAGGGACATTTGTTTATTACTTTGCCAAACGTAGTCAAGTTTATCGAGGTAAACTTTATAAGATTCCATCGCTTCGGTGTGGGTTTGATAGCTGCGATGCAGTCCTTCTGATTCTTGGGTGAAGCTAAGACGCATCATTTCTTTTGCTTCAATATCGGTCATACTAAAAGATGGCGATCGCAAGACTTGATAAATCGCTGCATACAATGCCGGATCGTACCAAAAAATCCCGTTTATAACCGCACTAAAATGATAATGGTCTTTTTGACAACCACGCAAACCCAAGTTAGCGACTAACTTCTCAAATGCTGTCGGTGGTTGCAAACACGAAATCACATCATGGGATATAATTGTCGAACTGTTAAAATGAAAGCTTTCATCCATGAAGTGATAGTAAGATATCTTTGCAGGGATGGGAGCGTTTTCTTGGTCGGGATGTTTCTGATAAAAATTGCTTAATTTGTGCTGTACTAACTTACCGTTGAGTGTTCGCACACCCCGCACGGTGAAGTATTGGCAAGCTAAGAAGGTATTATCTGATGATAAAAGTCCAAAGGTTTGTAGTTGCAGCTTTTTCCAGAATCTTTTGAAGGTGTTGGTATCAGCAAAAATCATCGTTTCCGCAAATGGTCCGCGCATTGTATAAGAGAAAATTCGCTTGCCAAATAATGCGGCTTCTACTTGGTGGGAAATTGTTTTAAAAGCGTGAATATGTGCGCGTTCTTGGGCAGATTCTAAGTCGAGCATATCACAAACTAGACGAAAGTCTTCTTGGGCATAAAGTCCGGCTGCGCTAGTTTGATTAAAGAAGATTGTCGCAATTTCTGCGGAGATAATTTGCGAATAATAAGCTACCCAATAAAGTTGATTTAAGATAACTTTTTGACTTTGGCTTGCTTGTGACCATACAGGTGTACCGTAAAGTAAAGAGAATTCCTCTGGGTTCCAGTAGACATCTTTGCAATCTTCATATTTAAATGCGGCAGCAGCTTCGTCAAGCAGTTGCGTGTGGTCTTGTTGTTTGTTGCGTGTGTGGTTAATTTGTAGTTTGCGGTAAACTTTGGGATTTTCTAGAAGTGTGTTTTGTTTAAGTTCGTTGAGTGTTGTGTTCATGTTAAATATTTATAAATATAAGAAAAACCTAACCCCCTACCCCCTTTCCTACGAGGAAAGGGGGAATTTTTACTCCCCTCTCCGTTTCGGAGAGGGGTTGGGGGAGCGGAAAGTTTGAGCGGAGGTTTCCTCCGATCAAAGCGCATCCTCGACAGAGGTTCTTTTATACACATTTGTGGGGTGGGAAAGGGTGAAATGATTTTTGCTGGTCGAGTTGTTGAAGTATAATTTCTGCATGGGAGTGACTCATGAGCGATCGCAACAATTTCAAACGACTACCACTGTGAGTTTCTGTATCCAATTCGGCAAAAATCTTTACTTTCTGTTGACGTGATAAATCACCTTTGACTTTCTCTATTGCAGTTACGACGCTTTGCGGTCCGACTTGCACCATCTGCAAAAATGATGCTAGTGTCTCGATTATCGTATTTTGGCTTGATTGGGTAACATCTATTCGGTCAAATAGCGTTACTCCTGTACCGTGGTGACGGCTTTCGTCTTGCAAAAACGAATGTAACATCAAACTTAAATCTCTATTTACACAGTCTTTAGCGAGACTGCGATAATGGCTTAAACCCCAACCTTCAAGCACCACTTGTAGCACGAACAGCAGCACGGTTTTATCTTGACTTTCTATCAAATCTCCTAAAAAGCGTAGGAAAAAGTTATTTCCCACAGGTTCGGGAGTTGGCAGAAATTGGCTAATCTGGGCAAAATGGCTAGCTTCATCAGCACAAAAAAGAGCATAAAGCATCCTTTCTTCTGTCGTTTCTGCCAGCAGCACCATTTTTGCCATGTAACCCATACCCGCTTTCTCGATGAAGTAGGATTCTTCTAGCAGTCCGCAGCTACAAAGTTGTAAAATCTCAGCTTGCTCGTTTGGAGTAGCATCGGTAAAGATTTGTACATTATGTAAGTTGAAGTGGGTGGCGTCCCAAGGGGGATGGGGGGACAAGGGGGACAAGGAGGACAAGGGGGACAAGGGGGACAAGGAGGACAAGGAGGACAAGGGGGAATTTGCTTTCTTATCTCCCCCCTCTCCCTTGTCTCCCTTGTCTCCCTTGTCCCCTTGTCCCCTTGTCTCCCCCTCTCCCCCTCTCTTCAAAAGAGCTGAGGACAATAAGCGATGCAGTTTGTCTTGCTGTTGCAGGTGGGGTAGGTCGAATCCAGCGGTTTTGTGTTGAATATTCATTGGACTTATTGCGAAATTTTGCCCCCTGCCCCCTGCCCCTGCCCCCTGCCCCCTGCCCCTGCCCCCTGCCCCCTGCCCCCTGCCTTTATCAGTCGCTAGTCATTTCGTCTCGCCATTTTGAGCGATCGCTACTTTCTATGTCACGCGATCGCGCATCTAGCCAAGTTTCCCAAGATAAAGCTCTCTGTCTTTCCACATGATTGATAAACTGCATAATGGATTGATCTGCCTTAATCGGGGTTCTCATGTCAAACTTAATTGTTTGGAAAATCTTAGTATCACCTTTAGCAAAGTAGTTGCCCACCATCTTCGTAAGTGATAGCACAACTGAGTTAAATAACCAACCGAAAATACCTTTGCGTTTTTTCGTAATTAACAAAGTTTGACCTTCGGCTTTTCCTTGTTCCGTCATACGCAGGGTAAACATGATGTGGAAGTGCAAAAAGTCGGGTCCAACTGTAACTGTACCGGTGCTACCGTACCAATAACACATGCTGTAGGTGACGGCGTTTTTGTAGAAAGGACGAATCAACTTGATAAAAAACGAATCTTCACCACCGCGTGTAGTATTGCTGAAGGTAATTGCATTTTCATTCAGTTCGTCTTTCTCGAAGACAATTTCTAATGGTAGGTTGTGAACTGTATTGAAGTGTTGAGCGTCAATTGCATTAATCATCACCACATTGGGATGACAATTTTTGATGAATCGCGAACCTAAAGCGCTGTAACATTCTTCATCTTCCAACTCTGGGACAAAGGGTAACGGTTGGTGCGGAGTTTCCCCAGTCCAAACCCAAATCATCCCGTATTTCTCAGCTGTGTGCCAAGATTTCAACTTCATCGGCAGCGGTTCTGACAAACAGGGGATATCAACACAAATCCCATCAGCATCAAACTTCCAGTTGTGGAAAAAACAGCGCAATTCATTACCCTCAACTTTACCTTCCGCTAAATGAGCACCCATATGCGGACAGTAAGCGTCAAAGGTAATTACTCTTTTGTCTTGACCTCGGTAAATAACTAGTTCGCGACCGAGAACTGTGACAGCTTTTACCTCACCCTTCCTTAAATTGCGCGAGGGTAATACCCAATACCACCCCTCGATAAAGCGCTGGGGATTATTGAAAGTCTTTTTTTGGCTTCTTGCGCTAAAAATCTGCGAGTTGACGTTCATGTTGAGGTTTTCACTTCTGGTGAAGCAGCTGATATATAATTCTTAATTTAATAGCCCTCAAAATGTTGCGATTGCAGGTTTTGCTTGAGGAGTATTTTTTTCTATCCCCCATTCTGCTGAAAACTGTTGCTGCTGCTTCACACAAGAATTAGCGAACCACATTCTTCTCCCTGCCGAAGTCAGGTTTTCTTCACAAATCTCTGTCAAGCAAACGAGTTCGGCGCCTTGGAGATGATCGGGGTTACATTGCTCAAAAAAGCGGATGTGAGGATCTTGCAGTCTTTCTTGAGGAATTCCCCGCAGACAGTCTCGCAGCACATGGGGATGAGGAAAGCGGACAACTCCCGCTTTTGTGTCATAATAATTGCCAAAGCGATCGCCTGCAAGAAACTCGATCAACGAGGAAATATAAACTGGTGTAACTGCATCATATCGCGGATAAAACTCTTGCCAAAAAATCGGCAGAAAACGATAGGTACGATATCCCCCAGAAATGAGCAGCCAATATAGTCTACCCTGAGCATAATCTCGCCGAAGCTGGTTTACTGAAGTTATCCAACAGCGAGAAAGCGCAGAACTCGACCACCCGCTAGGGTCCATTATCGTGTCCCCAGAATAGACTACACTTAGTTTTTCCCCTTCAAACTCAGTGTTATACATCAACAGAGTAGAAAAACCTTGCAGCCGATCTGTTTTTTCATCTTTGAGCAGAATTACCCAGTTTTTCTGACTTAAGTCTGTCTCAAAAACATCTCGCTTTACACCTTCAAAATAAATGCTAAGTAGCGAGTACATAGCTTCCTTATCTTCTGGTGATAAATCCTCCGTGTGAACCAGTCGGCTTTTCATTGCTTCATCAAAACAAATTTTGTCGTTCCATTATATGAACTGTAATCATTTGTTTGATGTAATTATAAAGTTCTGTGTCAGAAACTCATCTGTCCTTCTTTCTCAGTCCTCGATCCGCAGTCCCCAGTTTCCAGTCTGTAGTGTTAAAACAGATGTCAGGCTTTGCAAAAAGGCTGGTGAATCAAGTTTCATGAGGCTTTGATACTCTTTAATGAGGCTTTTATATAGATGAATGAGGCTTTTATACTCTTTAATGAGGCTTTTATATAGATGAATGAGGCTTTTATACTCTTTAATGAGGCTTTTATATAGATGAATGAGGCTTTTATACTCTTTAATGAGGCTTTTATATAGATGAATGAGGCTTTTATATAGATGAATGAGGCTTTTATATAGATGAATGAGGCTTTTATATAGATGAATGAGGCTTTTATATAGATGAACGAGGCTTTTATATAGATGAACGAGGCTTTTATATAGATGAACGAGGCTTTTATATACAGGACTTACGCAACTGGCACATTGCGATCGCCAATTAGTAGTAATTTAGTACTAGAAACAAGTATTTCTGAAATCAGCCCTTTTTAGAATTGTTGATAGAAATGAATCAAGTAGATTCCGGGAA